>CEPV01086800.1_pt1 | contig 22215 bp, 18 predicted proteins | sample 530451 | NCBI WGS metagenome assembly CEPV01 (sample SAMEA2620097, study PRJEB7988) | marine metagenome | isolation source: saline water (ENVO:00002010), including
AACTGGCGTCCCCAGAGACCTGCAACAGAGCCGCGTCGTCGTACTCCTGCATACCCTTTTCGGCCAGCCTCTGCCTGACCCAATTCTGGAGATGCTCCCGCCGGTCGCGCATAAATCACCTGACCTCATGTAGCTAATGCTTTATTATCCGCTCATCCTAATCAGTCCGATCACACAGCCTGAATCGATTCACACAGCTTAACTTTCCCAAGATTCACAGATGAAAGCAATCCGAGTTTTCCCGTGCTGGTTGTGTAAACCGTTGCTGCTCTGCGCGGTGTCGATCTCTGCCGGCACGCTCAAGGCGCAGCAGTCGGCGGCCCTGATCGACTGGGCGCCTACAGATCGATCATCCAACAGTCAGGGCTGTGTGCAGTTCTCTCAAGCCGAATGTCAGTCCCCCTTCTTTTGCACCGGCAGCTATCTGGAACCGGATTGGCTGGAGCAGTTCCGCAACGATGATCCTGACACCTCTCCCATCCACGCGACCGGCGAACGTGGCGACCGCGATGCCGAAGGAACCATCACACTGGTGGGCGATGTCCAGATCCAACAGGGCTATCGCAATATGAAGACTGAGATCGCCAGCCTCAACAAGGAAGAGGATCGAGCTTGGTTCGAGGGAGATGTGCAGATTCGGGAACCGGGATTGCTGATGACCGGAGCACGGGGTTATTCCACGCTTTCGACTGGTGAAGGCAATCTGGAAGAGGCCACCTTTCTGCTACATGAAGGCAGACTCAGGGGGCAGGCGGAGACCCTCGCTCACACCCCGGATGATCACATTCTGATCTTGAATGGACTCTTCACCCGCTGTGAACCGGGCAGCAACGTATGGCAGATGCGCGGCAGAGAGATCGATCTTGATCCGCAGGTAGGATTCGGTACGGCCAGGGACCTCACGTTGCGCATCAAGGGCGTCCCGGTTGCTTATTCGCCCTATTTCAGATTTCCCATCGACGATGAACGGCATAGCGGATTCCTGTCGCCCAGTCTAAGCCACGACGGTGACGGCGGCGTGGATATTTCGGTACCGTATTACTTCAACCTGGCGCGCCATTACGATATCACCTACACGCCTCGTAGCGTCTGGAAGAGAGGCCTGCACAACACCGTGCAGTTTCGATTCATGACCGCCGCCAGCAGCAATGAATTCAACGCCGCTTATCTGTACCACGACGATATTTTCGACGATCGGATCCTGTTGGATCGCACCGGTGGCGAAGACAGATTCATCGAGGAGTTCAAGCAGCAGAGCCGATGGTTTGTCAACGTCAGGCACACGGGCGGATGGACCGGTCGCCTGAAAACAAACCTGCGCTACAGTGCCGTCAGTGATTTCGACTATCTCGATGATTTCGGTGGCGACGTAGACTCGGTTGCTGTCGAGCAGTTTCTCAGCAAGATCGATAAAAGCATCGGTAACATTCGCGCAGGCTCTCTGGATCGACAGGCATCGGTGAATTATAGGGGTGATGGTTGGGACACCGGGCTCCGATTGCAGGGCTTTCAAGATCTTGTTATAGACACGCCCGAAAACTATGAGCAGCTGCCGCGATTGCACTTCAACTCTTCGGGCGGTAACAAATGGCTGCAATATAAACTGAATACAGATTACGTCTATTTCGACAAGAACAATGAAGACCTTGCTGGAAACGTGAAGGTCATCGGCCACCGAGTGGCGGTCGATGCCAAGATCACCTCGCCGCTGCGACGGGTTTGGGGATTCCTCAAACCTTCACTGGCGATCAAGCACAGACTCTATGAATTGAAGAATACTACGCCGAGCATGAATCCCTACGCGGATTTCACCGTTCCGGTCTTCAGCCTCGATGGTGGTCTCTTCTTTGACCGCTTCTTTTCGACGGCCGGTCTGGATCTGCAACAGACGTTGGAACCGAGGCTGTTCTATCTATATGCAAAGGAGACGGAACAGGGCGCCCTGCCCCTGTTCGATGCCGCCGAACTGACCCGCACCTACAGTCAGCTGTTTAGAGATGCCCGTTTTGCCGGCAAAGACCGGGTCGGTGATGCCAGACATCTAAGTGCCGGAGTGACGACGCGATTCATCGATCACAATACCGGCGTGCAATACCTTTCTGCCAGCATCGGCCAGACCTACTTCTTCATGGACCGTACCATCTCTCTGTTACCCGGCGACCCGGAAGCCAACTCCTCCGCACTGTTCGGACAGATCGGCATATCACCCATCGAGGCCCTGCGAATCAGCGGGTCGCTGGAGTGGGAACACCACAACGGCAAGACCAGCCGAGGCACGCTCGGTATACGCTACTCACCGGACTATCTCCATATTCTGAACATCACCTACCGCTTTACCAGCGAAGATATCCAGATACCCACCATCGCCGAAAACGTGGAGGAATCTGATATCACGTTTATCTGGCCCATCAAGGGAAAGCTCAGCGCCATTGGCAGGTGGAACTTTGGCTGGGATAATGATCAAACCATTGAATCCTTCGTGGGAGTTGAATATAACGATTGCTGCTGGAAGATGAGATTGGTGTTCAGAAGGTTCCTCAAGGATCCACGCAACATCATCATCCTAGAAGACGATCCCGGCGCGCCCGGCGGCGTGCGGCAGGTGCCTCACCTGGACAACCGCGCTGATACCGGCGTCTTCTTTGAGTTCCAGCTGAAAGGTCTAGCCACCATGGGGCGCAGGCTGGATTCATTGTTGGATGATGCAATTATCGGGTACCGAGAACGTGAAGATCACTTTGAGATGTAGCAAGTATACAGACAGGTTGTTCCGATGGGCCCTCGCCATCTGGGCCCTGCTCGCCTGGAACATCGTTGAGGGAGCCACGATCGATCTGGACAGCATCGTGGCGATCGTGGATGAAGATGTGGTGTTGGCTTCGGAACTGGCGGAGCGGGTACAGATCATCACCAGCCAGATTGAAAGCAATAATACACCGCTGCCGGATGCAGATCTGGTCGAGCAGCAGGTATTGGAGCGTCTTATCCTTGAAAGTATCCAACTGCAGATGGGGGAGAAGATAGGTATTCGAATCAGTGACGATGATCTGAATCAGACGATGTACACCATTGCAGCGCAAAATGGCATGAACCTGCAGCAATTCCAGCAAGCGCTGGCAAGCGATGGCCTCTCCTATGCGGAGAGCAGAGAACAGGTTCGCAATGAGCTGATCATGAGCAGGGTGCAGCAAGGCATGATGAACTCCCGCATTCAAGTTAGCGATCAGGAGATCAAGAGCTTCCTCGAAACGGAGACCGGTGAGACCGTAACCGCCGATCAGTTTCGAGTTGCACACATCCTGCTGTCCATCGATGAAGCCGCCGGCGCAGCCGAGATTCGATCAGTACGACAGCAGGCAGAAGGATTGTTAAAGCAGATTGAAGAGGGTGCCGACTTCCAGCAGTTGGCCGTCTCCTATTCATCGGGACAGAGGGCCCTGGAAGGAGGAGATCTAGGCTGGCGCAAACCCGTGCAGCTACCGTCAATATTCGCCGACAAAGTACAGCAGATGGAAAAAGGGGCAGTGACAGGTCCCATCAAGAGTTCCAGTGGCTTTCACCTGATCAAACTACAGGACAAGCGCGGCGCGAAGGCCGAAGGCAACGTCCCGCAAACGCAACTCAGACACATTCTGATTCAACCGACGGAGATCAGAACCGATCGGGAAGCGCAGGAGTTGGCCGTGTCCATTCGTGAAGAAGTGTTGGGCGGTAGAGATTTTGAGGAGCTGGCCAAACTCTATTCCGAAGATCCCGGTTCAGCACTGAGCGGCGGTGCGCTGGGCTGGAATCGCCCCGATACCTTTGAAACCGAGTTTGAAATGGTGATGGACAGTCTCGCCGTCGATGAGGTGAGCGAAGTATTCAAGACCATACACGGCTATCACTTCATTCAGGTGACAGGAAGGAGAGTGGAAGACTTCAGTGACGAATTCAGAAAGAACCAGGCTGCCAACTATCTGAGCAACCGCAGATTCGACGAAGAGCTGGACGGTTGGCTGCAGGAAATTCGTGACGAAGCGTTCGTCGAAATCCGAACTGATGAAGCCAATCTCTGATGCCTGTGCTGGAGACATTCTACTTGTCCTGAGGATGAGTGACGGCGATGACGCCCGGCTCTGACACAACGGTGAGACCCATTCGGCTCGCGCTGACGACGGGCGAACCGGCTGGAATTGGCCCCGATCTTGTCATCGCTCTCAACAGTGGCGAGGCACTACGTGACCTGCCACTTGAACTGATCGTTGTGGCCGATCCAGACCTGCTACGGTCCAGAGCGCAATTACTCGGCCAACAGATTGAGCTACAGGAGTTTGATCCGGCCGGTGCCGGGAGCCCAGTCATCGGCTCCGGTCCACAGATCCTGCCGGTACCGCTGCAGTGTGCCAGTCGCCCGGGGATCGTCGACCAAGGCAACGCCGCTTACGTATTGAAGACACTCGAGACCGCGTTGGATGGCTGCCTGCTCGGACATTTCGATGCGATGGTCACTGGCCCAGTCCAAAAGGCAATTCTCAATGCAGCCGGCTTTCCCTTCAGCGGCCATACGGAGTGGCTAGCCGAACGGATTGCCGAACGGCTCGCCGAACGGCTCGCCGAACGGATTGCCAACAAGGTCGCCACTCAGCTGCGCACTGCTGACCACTCCATCAAACCGGTGATGATGCTGGTCACCGAAGGTCTGCGAGTTGCTCTCGCCACCACCCACCTCCCTGTGAGCCAGGTGCCTGGCGCCCTGTCCCGAGACCTGCTGCTGCAGGTGGTGAGAATTCTGCATCACGACCTGGGTCGCTGGTTCGGCATTTCGCCGCCCCGGATACTGGTTTGTGGTCTCAATCCCCACGCAGGCGAAGGGGGCTACCTGGGAAGGGAGGAGATCGATACGATCATCCCGGCCCTGCAGCAACTGCGAGGCGAAGGCATGGACGTGACCGGACCGGTGCCGGCTGATACGGCCTTCACAGCACACCACCTTGAGCAGGCGGATGTGGTTCTCGCCATGTATCATGATCAGGGATTGCCGGTCTTGAAGCAGATGGCATTCGGCGTATCTGCCAACATCACGCTGGGGCTACCACTGATCCGTACCTCCGTCGATCATGGCACGGCTCTCGATCTGGTCGGCAAGGGCGTCGCCAATTGCAGTAGCCTGCTGACGGCAATCCGATACGCCCATGCCATGGCACAAACCGGGGCACAAACCGGAGCCCAATCCGGTGTCGCACAGACTGCGGGACAAGCAGGGGAACAGTAATTGGGTACCAAGAAAAGTGAGGTCCGGGCACGCAGGAGATATGCTCAGAATTTTCTTACCGACCCCAACATCATCACCAAAATCATCAGCGCAGTTGATCCGCAACCGGGAGATCACCTGGTGGAGATCGGACCCGGCAGGGGTGCTCTCACGGACCAGCTTGTACGGGCCGGAACGGAACTGGATGTCATCGAGATCGATCGCGATCTGGTAGACCTGCTGAGCGCGAGGTACCGGGACGAATCGCTGAGGATCCACCAGGCAGACGCACTCAGATTCGATTTCGATACTCTGCAAAGGGATCGGCCCCTGCGGGTGGTGGGCAACCTGCCCTATAATATCTCTACACCCCTGATCTTCAGGCTGCTGGAAAATGCCCACGACATCGAAGATATGCATCTGATGCTGCAACGGGAAGTGGTGAATCGCTTGAGCGCCGCTCCATCCACCCGGGACTACGGCCGCTTGGGCATCATGGCGCAGTATTACTGTAGCATCAGAAAGTGTTTCAATGTGCCACCCACCGCCTTTCGACCCAAGCCGAGGGTATTTTCAGCTGTCGTGCGTCTGGTTCCCCATCGGCAACTGCCGTTCGCAGCACGCGATGTAGAGAAGTTGCGGCGCTTGGTGACGCACGCATTCAGCCAGCGAAGGAAGGTCCTGCGTAATGCGCTGAAGCCACTGCTGGCAGTGGATGCCATCACTGCAGCGGGCATCGATCCGGAACTTAGACCGGAGAATGTCACCCTGCCGCAATTCGTCCAACTGAGCGACATGCTGCCTACCCGATGAGTATTTACGTCTTGGGCGATATACAGGGTTGCTACGATGAGATGCGGCACCTGCTCGACCGCGTGTCGTTCGACCCGGTCAAGGATCGAGCCTGGTTCGTCGGTGACCTGATCAACCGTGGACCGAACAACCTGCATACCCTGCGGTTCGTGAAGAGCCTCGGCAAGAGGGCCGTGGTGGTACTCGGTAACCACGATCTTCATTTCCTGGCGATATACCATCGGATCCGCAGACCGATGCGCAAGGACACATTCGATGATCTGTTGGCGGCTTCCGATTGCGAAGAAATGGTCGACTGGCTGAGACACCGACCCCTCATACACCACGATAAAAAGAGGAACTACACCCTGGTACATGCAGGACTGGCGCCCCAATGGGACCTCAAGAAGGCGCAGTCCCTGGCGCTGGAGGTGGAAGAACGGCTGCAGGGGAAACACTACGTTGATTTTCTGGCCCATATGTACGGCGATGAACCGGATTGCTGGCGCGATAACCTCGAAGGCTTCGAGCGGCTGCGCGTCATCACCAATTATTTCACCCGACTTCGATACTGCAAGCACAACGGCCGCATGGACTTCACCCACAAAGAGACGATCGAGCCAAAGGGGTTTCGGCCCTGGTTTCAGCATAGGAGATCCAAAAAGGAGGGGCTGCGCATTCTGTTCGGCCACTGGGCATCCCTCAACGGCAAAACCGGCGTCAAAAACGTCTTCGCTCTGGATACCGGTTGCGTGTGGGGGCGCCGCCTGACACTGATGCACCTTAAGACCCAAGAGATTACTAGTGTTCCATCCACGAGTTTCGGGGGCAACTAGTGCTCGTCAGGCTGTGAATTCCACCACAGAGAACACAGAGAGCACAGAGAAATGCATGACTGTTGTCGGTTTGCCTGAGACTCACCGATGGTATCCATCGCATTGATCTTTTCCCTCTGTGTCCTCTGTGGTCTCTGTGGTTAAAGGAATGGTGTTGCGGCGGCGGAACCCCACATCCCCTACATTTCGCGACCAGCGGCGGACAAGCGATGACTAGCGGTGGCAGGGAAGCGACTTTCAGCTAGCGGCTTGTAGCCAGACGCTGTAAGCTAATCACTAGCTTGTGGTTATATGAATCACGGCAACTATTCCAAAGCTGATTTTTTGTTTTGATGTCAAATTGATCCCTAATATTCGGTCTATGCTTATAGGTAGGAGTCTCACACATAGGGATATGTGAGCCCTCTAAACACAGGCTGCGAAATGTAGTAGTAGGGCAATCCATCCTACAACGCCCTGCATATTTCTAATGTTACTCGCACGTTTGTCGAGTTGAGAGGTGATTGAATGAGCGTCTTCAGCCAGTACCAATCCCGTTACGAAGAGGCCGCGCAAGAGGAATACACCCTTCAGGAATATCTGGAGATATGCAAATCGGAACCGATGGCGTACGCCACTGCATCGGAGCGAATGCTGGCGGCAATCGGTGAACCGGAAGTCATAGATACCGCCAAGGATCCCCGCCTCAGTCGGATCTTTTCCAACAAGATCATCAAACGCTACGCAGCATTCAAAGATTTCTACGGGATGGAGGAGTGCATCGAGCAGATCGTCTCCTACTTCCGTCATTCGGCCCAAGGCCTCGAGGAGAAGAAACAGCTCCTCTATCTGCTGGGACCCGTAGGCGGGGGCAAATCCAGCCTGGCTGAGAAGCTGAAATGGGTCATGGAGTCGATCCCCTTCTACGCCATCAAGGGATCGCCCCTGAATGAATCCCCCCTCGGTCTGTTCGATCCGGAAGAGGACAGCGTCATACTTGAAGAGGACTATGGCATCCCACCGCGCTACGTCACGACGGTTATGTCACCCTGGGCAGTCAAGCGATTGCACGAATTCAACGGTGACATTGCCAGATTCAAGGTGGTGAAGAAATATCCTTCCACCCTCAATCAGATCGCCATCTGCAAGACCGAACCCGGCGACGAGAATAATCAGGATATCTCCGCGCTGGTGGGCAAGATCGACATTCGCAAGCTGGAAGAGTTCGCCCAGGATGATGCGGACGCCTACAGCTATTCAGGCGCTCTGTGCAAAGCCAACCAGGGGCTGATGGAATTTGTGGAGATGTTCAAGGCCCCCATCAAGGTGCTGCATCCCCTCCTAACCGCGACCCAGGAAGGCAACTATAACGGCACCGAAGGAACCGGCGGCATGCCCTTCGACGGAATCGTGCTGGCTCACTCCAACGAATCCGAATGGCAGAATTTCAAGAACAACAAGAACAACGAAGCCTTCATCGATCGCGTCTACATCGTCAAGGTCCCCTATTGCCTGCAGGTATCTGAAGAGATCAAAATCTACGAAAAGCTGCTGCACAACAGCTCCCTAGGCGATGCTCCCTGCGCTCCGGACACGCTCAGAATGCTGGCCCAGTTTACGGTGCTTTCCAGACTGCACGTTCCGGAAAACTCAAGCATCTACTCCAAGATGCGCATCTACGATGGCGAAAACCTGAAGGACACGGATCCCAAGGCCAAGTCCATGCAGGAATATCTGGATGCCGCCGGAGTCAATGAGGGCATGGATGGCCTGTCCACCCGGTTTGCATACAAGATACTGTCCAAGGTGTTCAATTTCGACGAAAGTGAGATCGCCGCCAATCCGGTGCATCTGCTGTACGTCATTGAGCAACAGATCGAGCAGGAGCAGTTCGACAAAGAGACACAGGAGAGATATCTGGGAGAGATCAAGGAATTCCTTGCGCCCCGCTATGTAGAGTTTATCGGCAAGGAGATTCAGACCGCATATCTGGAGTCCTACTCCGAATACGGTCAGAACATCTTCGACCGCTATGTCACCTTTGCAGATTTCTGGATTCAGGACCAGGAGTTCAGGGACCCTGAAACCGGAGACATTCTGGATCGCGCCGCCATCAACGAGGAACTCGAAAAAATCGAGAAGCCGGCCGGCATAAGCAATCCCAAAGACTTCAGAAATGAGATCGTCAACTTCGTGCTGCGCGCCAGAGCCAACAACAAGGGTAAGAACCCGTCCTGGCTCGGATATGAGAAGTTACGCGTCGTTATCGAGAAGAAGATGTTCTCCAACACGGAAGATCTGCTTCCGGTCATCTCATTCAACGCCAAAGCTTCAAAGTCGGATTCCAAGAAACACAACGAATTCGTTAGTCGCATGGTGGACAGAGGCTATACCGAAAAACAAGTTCGCTTACTTTCCGAGTGGTATCTACGGGTAAGAAAATCTCAGTGAGTGGTGCCAGCGCATCACAATCTCTGAACATGGGTGCATCTTGTGAACTATATAGTCGATCGCAGACTCAATTCAAAAAACAAAAGCACTGTTAACCGACAAAGGTTCTTACGCAGATACAAGGAACAGATAAAGAAAGCTGTCGATGAGGCAGTCACCAAACGAAGCATTACCGATCTGGAACGGGGAGAACAGATCACCATACCCAGCAGAGACGTTTCAGAACCTGTATTCGGCCACGGCCGTGGCGGCGTGCGCGACGCAATCCATCCAGGCAATCGGGACTTCATTCCCGGAGATACCATCAAACGACCCAAGTCGGGTAGCGGTGGCGGAGCCGGCGGTGACGCCAGCGATTCCGGAGAGGGGATGGATGACTTCGTCTTCCAGATCACCCAGGAGGAATTCCTCGACTTCATGTTCAACGATCTGGAGCTGCCCAACCTGATCAAGAAACAGCTCGCCGGGACCGACTCCTTCAAATACGTCAGGGCCGGTTTTGCAGACGTAGGAATACCCGCCAAGCTCAATATCATCAGAACCATGCGCGCTGCCCATGCGCGACGCGTTGCCCTTTCCGGCAAATCCCGGCGTTGTCTGAAGGAACTGGAATGCCGCTATCAGGAGATGCTGGAAGCCCCCGAGCAGGATAGTGAAGAGCTGGACAGAGTCCTCCTCGAGATTGAAGAGCTGACCAAACGCGTCCGCAGCGTGCCTTTCCTGGATGATTTCGATCTCAAGTACAATCTGCACGTCAAAGAGCCGCAGCCCACTAGCAGGGCAGTGATGTTCTGCGTCATGGATGTATCCGGTTCCATGGATCAGGCTACCAAGGAGATCGCCAAACGATTCTTTATCCTGCTCTATCTGTTTCTGCGCCGGAACTACGAGAGAACGGAGCTCGTGTTCATCAGGCACCACACCAGCGCAAAAGAGGTGGATGAGGAGGAGTTCTTCTACTCCAGGGAGACCGGCGGCACCATCGTTTCAAGCGCACTGAAGCTGACCAAGGAGATCCTCGACGATCGCTATCCGATCGCTGATTGGAATATATACGTGGCTCAGGCGTCCGACGGCGACAACTGGAACGACGATTCGCCTCTGTGCAAGGAGATTTTGGTCAACCAGTTGCTGCCTCTGATGAGTTATTTTTCCTACATCGAGATCACGCCGAGAAACCATCAGGCGCTCTGGCGTGAATATGAAAAGATAGTTCCCCTCTACCCGGATAGCTTTGCCCTGAGACAAATCGAAGCGGTAAGCGACATCTATCCGGTCTTCAGAGACCTGTTTCAGAGAAAGGAAGCATGAGAAAGAGATACTTATCGGAAGGCGCCGAGTGGACTTTCGATCTCATCGAGAAATATGACAATAAAATCGGCGAACTGGCCGAAGAATTTGAGCTGGACACCTATCCCAATCAGATAGAGATCATTCGATCTGAACAGATGATGGACGCCTATGCGTCCGTGGGCATGCCCCTTGGCTACAACCACTGGTCCTACGGCAAGCACTTCCTCAATGTGGAGAGCAACTACAAGAGGGGCGCCATGGGTTTGGCCTATGAGATCGTCATCAACTCCAATCCCTGTATCGCTTACCTGATGGAAGAGAACACCATGACCATGCAGGCGCTGGTAATCGCCCATGCCTCCTATGGTCATAATTCGTTCTTCAAGGGCAACTATCTCTTTCAAGCGTGGACGGATGCCGGTTCGATCATCGACTACCTGCTGTTTGCCAAGAACTACATCGCCAGTTGCGAGGAACGCTACAGTGTCGATGAGGTGGAGGCGATACTGGATTCCTGCCACGCCCTGATGAATTACGGTGTGGACCGCTATCGTCGACCCTACCCGGTCTCGATCGAGAAGGAGCGCGCCGCACAACTGCAGCGGGAGGAGTTTGTACAACAGCAGGTCAACGCTCTGTGGCGCACCATACCCACCACTGCCGAGGAGGAAAACCAGGACCAGGAGGAGAATTTCCCGCCAGAGCCGCAGGAGAACATCCTCTACTTCATCGAAAAAAACGCGCCGAATCTCGAGTCGTGGCAAAGAGAGATCGTACGCATCGTCAGGAAGATCGCCCAGTACTTTTACCCACAGCGTCAGACGCAGGTGATGAATGAGGGTTGGGCCACATTCTGGCACTACACGCTGCTGAATGGGCTGTATGACCGGGGCTTTGTGACAGACGGCTTCATGATGGAGTTTCTGCAGTCCCACACCAGCGTTATCTATCAGCCACCCTTCGACAGTCCCAACTACTCAGGTCTCAACGTCTACACCCTGGGGTTTGCTTTGATGCAGGACATCCGTCGTATCTGCGAGAATCCCACCGACGAAGACCGTCAGTGGTTTCCCGACTTTGCCGGTGCTAACTGGCTCGAAACAGTGCACTTCGCCATGAAGAACTTCAAGGATGAGAGCTTTATCCTGCAGTTTCTCTCCCCCAAGGTCATTCGTGACCTGAAGCTCTTCAATATCATCGATGACTTTAAGAGAGACGAGGTGGAGATCTCGTCTATCCACGACGAGAATGGCTATCGCACCATAAGAGAGTTGCTGGCGGCTCAGTACAACTTGAACTTCAGAGAACCGGACATCCAGATCCACAAGGTGAACATCAAAGGCGACCGATCCCTGCTGCTGCGCCACCAGCAGAGAAGCGGTATTCCGCTAACGGACAGTGCCGATGAAGTGCTGCGACACCTGCACAGGCTGTGGCACTTTGACGTGCACCTCGAGTCGGTCGAGGATGGCAAGCTGACCGATACGATCCACTGTCCTCCGCCCCAGGACAAGAATGCCGCCAAGAGCGAGGCGCCGCTGTTTCCCGGTGTTTTCTAAGTCGGACCCCGTCTGACCCACAGCACAAACCTCCTGCCGTCAAACGAACTCCACTCCCGGGCACTTCTGAGCGCCACTTCCGGGATCCACTTCCAAACGAAGCTCCCGCCGGGCTCTTCCTAACGACCTTTTCCTCCCGAGGGAAACTGGCGACATTTTAGCCGATCATGTAAGGTGCTTTTATCCTCCACGGCGAGCTTTTTATGCAAATCTATCTGGTCGGTGGCGCGGTACGCGACGGTCTGTTGAAATGCCCGGTTTCAGAAAGAGACTGGGTGGTGGTCGGTGCGTCGCCGCAGGAAATGCTGGATACTGGCTACAAGCTGGTGGGCAAGGACTTTCCAGTATTTCTACATCCAGACAGCAAGGAGGAATATGCACTCGCCCGGACCGAACGAAAGACCGGCAAGGGTTACACCGGGTTCGAGTGCTTCGCTGGTACGGAGGTCACCCTGGAAGAGGATCTCAAACGCAGGGACCTCACCATCAACGCCATGGCACAGGACGACGCCGGCGATATCATCGACCCCTACGGTGGCAGGCGGGATCTCAAAGCCAAGCTGCTGCGCCATGTCTCCCCTGCTTTTGAGGAAGATCCGCTCAGAATCATCAGAGTGGCCCGCTTCGCAGCCAGATACCGGCGCCTAGGCTTTCACATCGCTGCTGAAACCATGCAGTTGATGCAGAACATGGTCGCGCGGCAAGAGCTGAGTGAACTGGTCGCAGAGAGACTGTGGCAGGAGATCAGCCGGGCATTGGGCGAATACGAGCCGCAGGTATTCTTTTCGGTTCTGTCCGAATGCCAGGGCCTTGAGCAACTGATCCCACCTTTTGCCGATGATGAGCTACTGCAACGCAGCCTCGCCGTACTAAAAGGTGCGACGGCTATGGCAGCACCCGTCACCGTTCGATGCGCTTGCCTGCTACTGCCCCTGGATGCCAGTTCCGCAAGCGATTTCTGTCGCCGATTGAAGGTACCGAAAGCGGTACAGGATCTGGTATCGTTGGCGATTGAGAACTGCAGCAATGTGCACGACCTGCATCACAGCAGCGCAAAGGAGATTCTATCGCTGCTGGAGAAGGTGGATTCTTTCCGCCGAGAGCAGCGATTTGAGGATTTCCTTTCGGTGTGTTCAGCAGATGCAGCTAGCGATTCGAGCAAGACAGGCCGAGATCCTATTGATCTACTACGCAAGTGCCATCAGGCGGCGAAAGGGATCAGTGCAGATGACGTGGATCAAGGGCTTGAGGGTAAGGCGGTCGGCGCAGCGATTCACCGACGCAGAGAAGAATCGATACAGCAAATTATCAAGAGCCAGGACGCATCGTGAAAGAAAGAGTCGTGTTGATAACCGGAGCGGCGCTTCGCATAGGTGCAGAGATGGTGAAGACCTTTCACCGTGAGGGTTTCAATATCATCCTGCATTACAACCGTTCCGAAGAGGCCGCCCAAGAATTGCAGACCCAGTTGTGCAGCATCAGGGAGGACTCGGTACGTCTGCTACAGTTGGACCTGGTCAATTGCACCGATTGGGATGGTGTAGTTACATTTTGTCAAGACCAATGGGGACGCCTGGACGTATTGATCAACAATGCCTCCAGCTTTTATCCCACCAGACTGGGCCAGATTGAGGAAAGTGACTGGGATGATCTCGTGGGTACCAACCTCAAAGCGCCTTTCTTCCTTTGTCAGGCACTGGCACCGGCGCTGCGGGAAAATGCCGGCACGATCGTCAACATCGTGGATATCCATGCATCCCGGCCCTTGAAGAACTATTCGGTCTATAGCGTTGCCAAAGCGGGGCTGATCATGCTGACCAGGAGTCTCGCAAAGGAGCTGGCGCCCGAGGTGAGAGTGAATGCCATTGCACCGGGTGCAATTCTGTGGCCTGAAAACAAAGCCGAACTGACCGATCAGACCCGTGCCAATATCATTCGTCAGATACCCCTTAAGCGTCAAGGGGCACCCGAAGATGTTGCCAAGACAGCGCTCTTTTTGGCAACCACTGCGCCTTATATCAACGGTCAGATTCTGGCCGTAGACGGGGGCCGGTCACTTAGTTGACGAAGCAGCGATCGCGCGTCATCGACTCAGAAAAACGACGACCTGATTAAGTCCGCAAGTATCTACAAACAAGCAGGCAGCTGAGACATGGGATGGGGGTGCGGAACGGTGATCCAGGTGTCCTTGGCCAGAGATGGCCGGGGGCGCCTAGCCAAGGTTAAGTAGCGTAGGCAATACCCCCATTCCATGTCTCAAGAACCTTCAGAGACGAGCAAATCAGCGCATGACAGACAGGCTAGTATCAGGTGCGTCAAAGAGGGGTCGAACCACATTGATCACCTTGGAAAGCAGATTCCCTGCGTGACGGGGATGTCACATAGTCGCTGACGGTAACGCGTTTTGTCGCCACGAAAATGGGATCGCTGTCAGGTGCTGCTTGGTCTTATCATAGGCAGCCCACAAATCTCCGATTCTGCAATCGCTGCCAGGTAGTCCTAAATCGCCCGCAATTTCTGCCAGTGGCCAGAGCACGTAGGCGTTTTGCGTTATTTCCGGTCGGGGTAGCATTATGCCGTCGCAATCCCCTACTCGGTCATCATAAAGCAGAATGTCTATATCCAGCGTTCTGTCAGAGAACTTGGCTTCATTGCGTCGTCTTCCGTTTTCAGCTTCGATATCTCTGATGGATCTAACGAGCGTGATTAGTGGATCTGTCGTGCTGAACCGCACAACCAGATTGAGAAACGGATCACCAACGAAACCGATGGCGGTGCTCTCGTATACGGATGAGATGGCCACCAGCGTGTAGCGTTCGTTCAGCGCATCGAGAGCCTTGCTGATATGCTGGTGACGATCGATATTGCTGCCGATGCTGACAAAGACAGTGTGGTTGGCGTCTGTCGTCTTCACGAGGGCCGGGTTCCTCTCTCGATTAGGATGCCGGTATCCTTCGAGCCCCTTACTGCACCAGGTTTGCTGAGGCGCAATTTGAGCCAGGGCACGTCGAATTCTGTCAGCACGATTGAAGCGATCTTTTCGGCGAGGGTTTCGAGCAGTTCGAATTCGCTAGCCTCGATGAAGGCGATTAGTCGCTTGGCAACGGCTTTGTAGTTGAGGGTGTCGTCAATGTGGTCCGACTTGGCTGCTTTCGCGATGTCGGCAGCCATCTCCAGGTCCAGGCTAACGAGCTGTTTTACGGTCCTCTCCCAATCGTAGATTCCTATGACGGTTTCAACCTGCAGTTCGTGAATGTAGATAATGTCCATCTGCTGCTACTTCCTATGGATGTTGAAGCGGTGTTGCGCCAGCGGCGATCATGGATTACAGGGGCGGTAGGGTATCCATCGGCCAGCGCGGGCGGGCGAGTATTTCCAGCCCCTCCGTGTGGCCCCCTTTGAGCCTCTGGCAACCGGCATAGGCGATCATGGCACCGTTGTCGGTGCACAGCTGCGGGCGGGCATAGAATAGGCTTGCGGAGATCGCATCTGACATGGTGTGCAGCGATTCACGCAATGACTGGTTGGCGCTTACGCCGCCGGCGATAACGAGGGTGTCGAGGCCAGTCTGTTCAAGGGCGCGACGGCATTTTATCGTTAGCGTGTCTACCACGGCTTGCTGGAACGCGAGCGCAATGTCGGCACGGTCCTGTTCGGTCAATTCAGACTGGGCAGAGAGATCACGAATGGTGTTCATGGTGAAGGTCTTCAATCCGCTGAAACTGAAATCCACGCCCGGCCTGTCTGTCATGGGTCGCGGGAATCTGAACCGCCCGTCCACGCCGGATGCGGCAGCAGCCGCGATGGCGGGTCCACCCGGATATCCGAGGGCCAGCATTTTAGCAGCTTTGTCGAAGGCCTCACCGGCTGCATCGTCAAGGGATTCACCCAGTAGCTGATAGCGCCCCAGACCCTCGACACTAACGAGTTGAGTGTGGCCACCGGACACCAGAAGTGCGACGAACGGATAGCCGGGACGTCTCTCTTCCAGCATGGGAGCCAGCAGGTGGCCCTCCATGTGATGCACCCCGATGGTGGGGACGTTCCAGGCAAGTCCGAGCGCTTTTGAAATCGAAGCGCCTACCAGCAGTGCACCCACGAGGCCGGGTCCCGAGGTATAGGCGATGCCATCGATCTCGCTGGGGGCCGTGCCGGTTTGCTGCATTGCGTCGTTGATCATGGGTAGCGTCTTTCGAATGTGGTCCCGGGACGCGAGTTCGGGCACCACCCCGCCAAATTCCGCATGCAGGGACACCTGGCTGTAGAGCAGGTCAACCAGCAAGCCCGCCTCGTCGTCGTAGATCGCGACTCCGGTCTCATCACAGGACGTTTCTATTCCCAGCACGCGCATGGGCTTTCTCAGACCTCACCTTGGGCCAGATTGAATGTAGGCTTGATTATCTCTGAGTTTCGACGCTAAAGCATCGGGTTTAGTGGCCCTCTGGATCCGGTCTATACTGTTTTCTTAGATGTTTCCGCAACGCGCCGGACGGTGCCGGATAGGTTTTGCAATTGCGGATAATACCCATTAGAATCCCGGCCCCACGAGGTCCGTACCTGATCGGTGGACCCATAAATTAAACCTGGAAGGAATTGAATGCCATCCGTAAAACTGAAAGATAATGAACCGTTTGACATCGCCTTGCGGCGCTTCAAACGGTCTTGTGAAAAAGCAGGGATTCTGGCGGAAGTACGCCGCCGAGAGTACTATGAGAAACCCACCGCGGTGCGCAAGAGAAAGGCCGCAGCAGCGGTAAAACGTCACGCCAAAAAGATCCAGCGCGAATCACGACGTATGGAACGTCTCTACTAGATCGACACGCAACCCTATGGCTCTCTCTTCATGACTTGCTGTGTCATGAGAAGCTGTCGCATGAACCCGCCACCGAAACAGCAATGACTAGCAACGGAACCGACTCTGAACTGAAATTGCGCATCCAAGCGGAAATGAAGGATGCGTTGCGCGCCAAGAACAAACAGCGGCTCGGTGCCCTGCGGCTGGCATTTTCGGAAATCAGGAAGGTTGAGATAGATGAGCGGACCGACTTGGATGACGCCCGCGTCATCCAGATCCTCGACAAGATGACCAAGCAACGCAGAGATGCCCAGTCTCAATATGAAAAGGCCGAACGGCAGGAGCTGGCGGACCAGGAGAAGTTTGAGATCGAGGTGTTGGCTGAATTCCTGCCTCAGCAGTTGGATGATGGTGAGATCGACGATCTCATCATAGCTGCGATTTCGGAAACCGGTGCAGACTCTATGCGGGAGATGGGCAAGATCATGGCCATTATCAAACCCAAGGTGCAGGGCAAAGCAGATATGGGCGAGATCAGCCAAAAGGTCAAAGCCAGGCTAAGCTGAACCTCCATCATTGCAGCAATTCGTCCGGCACATCTTGCCTTCTTGAAGCGTCAGTGCCATGCTCGAAGTGATTTTTTCACTTATAGATCTCGCGTCAGACCACACGGCTGAGCACCTGGCAAATATCAATGGCTGGCTCAATTCCCCACGGATTTATTGAAGATCTACTGGCTCGAATCGATATCGTCGACATAATAGAGCCCCGTCTTAAACTCAAGAAAGCGGGCCAGAATTATCAGGCTCTCTGCCCTTTCCACAACGAGAAGACACCTTCCTTCAGCGTCAACCAAGTCAAGCAGTTCTACTACTGCTTCGGCTGTCAGGCCTCGGGCGATGCGCTCAAGTTTCTGATGGAACATGACCGCATGGAATTTGTCCAGGCGGTGGAAAGTCTGGCTGCCACGGCCGGGATGGAAGTTCCGCGGGAGAGTAACGAATCCAGCCAGCGCCAGGAAAAGAGGAAGTCCCTCTATGAGGTCCTGCAAAACACCTGCAGCTATTACAAGACACAACTGAGGGAACATGAACACCGATCGCTGGCAGTGGACTATCTGAAGGGGCGAGGAGTGTCCGGCGAGATCGCCAGAGACTTCGCTATCGGTTTTGCACCGCCTGGATGGGACAACGTTTACCTCAAGCTGGCGGTCACCAACGCGGACCGGCAACTGCTGATCGACAGCGGCATGCTCGTTGAGAAGGAAGAGGAGGACAAGGTCTACGATCGCTTTCGCTCCCGCATCATGTTCCCGATTCGAGACAGGCAGGGACGCGTCATCGCCTTCGGTGGGCGCGCGCTGGGAGATGACAAACCGAAGTATCTTAACTCGCCGGAAACACAGATATTCCACAAGGGTCGCGAACTCTACGGCCTGCATGAAGCCATGCGACAACGAGGCAGATTCGAACGGATCCTGGTTGTGGAGGGCTATATGGATGTGATCGCACTGGCTCAACATGGGGTGAAGAATACCGTCGCAACGCTGGGAACAGCCACCAGTCGCGACCATCTCGAACGTCTGTTTCGGCTGGTCCCGGAAATCGTATTCTGTTTCGATGGCGACGATGCCGGTCAAAATGCCGCCTGGAAGGCGCTGCAGGAAGCACTGCCGCTGATGAAGGACGGGCTCTCCGCCAAGTTTCTGTTTCTGCCGCGCGGGGAAGATCCGGACAGCATGATTCGACAGGAGGGCAACGGCCAGTTCGTCTCGCGAATCCAATCCGCTCAGCACTTGCCCGAGTTCTTCTTTCAAAACCTTTCAGGTCAGGTGGAATTGGACAGCATGGATGGCAAAGCCAAACTCAGCAAACTGGCCATGCCCCTGATCGGGGAGATTCCCGAGGGGGTATTCAAGCAGTTAATGATAGATGAACTGGCCAAGTTGACCGGTCTGGCGGCAGATCGTCTCGTTAACGTGGCCACACCCAAAGACAGGGGGAGATCATTCCAAACTAGGACAAGCCCGACGACGGCGGCACCGCAACGACGTAGGCAGTCAGCCCAACTCTCCCTCGCTGATTCGGCCATCGCCCTCCTGTTGCGACAGCCGGACTTGGTGGATGAGTGCAGTGATGAAGAGTATGCGCAATTGAAGGCGCTGCAAGACAGCAACTGCACGGTACTGCTCGAATTGATCCATACGATCCAGCTTGACAGCGGCATTCCCGCCGTGCGCCTGCTGAGTCAGCAACAGGACAGTCCACATTTCGACAAACTGAGAGGGTTGGCGGAACGTGATCACCTGTTGCAGCCTGACGACCTGCCGGCAGAGTATAAGGGCGTCATTCAAAAGCTGCTCGCCCAGATCAAAATCCAGAATTTTCAACAGCTTAAGTCGCAGATCGATCAGACATCCATGGCCGACCTAGACCCCGAGGAAAGGCAAAAGATCAAGGATGCAATCACCGCGAGCAAGGACATGAAGTCCGAGTAGAGCAGTCACCACCGGCGCAATCGATTACACCGATTCAGTGTCCTATCACAAAAAACCCGCGCCAGTCGTGCGGTTTTCCCATCTCAGCATGGAATGATGGCCCCGTACCCGCTATAATGTGCGGTCTTTTGTCCCCCAAGAAAAACCAATATAAGCAGCACAAAGGTTCTCTATGACAAGTGGATTAGCACAGCAGCAATCGCGGCTGAAGGATCTTATCAGCCGTGGCAGAGAGCAAGGATATCTAACCTACGCAGAAGTAAACGACCACCTCCCCGATGAGATATCGGACCCGGATCAGATTGAAGACATCATCGGCATGATCAACGACATGGGCATCGCTGTCCATGAGATCGCGCCGGAACCCGACGATCTACTGGTAGAAGGCGACGCTACCGACGAACTCGCCGCCGAAGAGGCCGCCGCCGTACTGGTGGCAGTGGAAAGCGAGGCGGGCAGGACCACGGATCCAGTGCGCATGTACATGCGCGAGATGGGCACGGTCGAACTGCTAACCCGCGAGGGCGAAATCGTCATAGCAAAACGCATCGAAGAGGGCATCCGGGACGTTCTGGCCGCGGTGGCCTATTTCCCGAACATCGTCGCCACTGTACTCGAAGCCTATGTGCAATCTCAGAAGGACGACGGCCAATTGACCGACATCCTGCTGGGCTTTCTGGATCCCGCTGAACACGTACCCCCGGCTGCCCAGGTTGTACCAGGCGCAGCAGCCTTGAAAAAGGAGAATGACAGCGACGAGGAACTATTGAAAGGCCCGGATCCCGTTCTGGCCAAAGAGCGCTTTGAAGCGCTCAAGAAACAGCTGGCAAAGACCAACCGAGCCATCAAACGCTATGGGCGTAGCAGCAAGCAGGGCGTACGAGAGCTGGAAGCTCTGGGCGACAAATTTCAGTACTTCAAGCTGGTACCGAAGAAATACGATGCCATCGTGGCCCGTGCGAGGCAGGTACACTTGCAGATCCGCCGCCAGGAACGACACGTAGTGAATGCGTGTGTGCGTCGTGCCAAGATGCCCAGGAAGACCTTCCTGGACAAGTTCACAGGCAGTGAGCTCAACATCAACTGGGTCAAGAGACAAATTGCCGGCGGTCACGATTATTCGAACAATCTGAAAAAGGTCGCCGACGACGTCATTCGAGCGCAGAAGAGAATCAAACAAACCTGCCAGGGCATCGGCCTTTCGGTCAGTGAAATCAAAGACATCAATCGCCGCATGTCCATCGGCGAGGCCAAGGCCAGAAGGGCGAAAAAGGACATGGTGGAGGCCAATCTTCGCCTGGTAATCTCTATCGCCAAGAAATATACCAACCGGGGCCTGCAGTTCCTGGACCTGATTCAGGAAGGTAACATCGGCTTGATGAAGGCGGTGGATAAGTTCGAGTATCGCCGTGGTTACAAGTTCTCCACCTACGCCACCTGGTGGATCCGGCAGGCCATCACCCGTTCCATCGCCGATCAGGCCCGCACCATCAGAATTCCGGTGCACATGATCGAGACCATCAACAAACTCAGCCGGGTTTCCCGGCAGATGCTGCAAGAGATCGGCCGCGAACCCACGCCCGAAGAACTCGGTGCACGCATGGAGATTCCCGAGGACAAGGTGCGCAAGGTACAGAAGATCGCCAAGGAACCCATCTCCATGGAGACCCCCATCGGCGACGACGAGGACTCCCACCTGGGCGACTTTCTCGACTCCGCCTCCAACCTGACGGATGCGACCTCGGTCGGTTCACCGATCGATACCGCCACCGATGAAGGGCTCAAAGAGGCAACCAAGGACGTGCTGACGGGTCTAACCGCGAGGGAAGCCAAGGTGCTGCGCATGCGCTTCGGCATCGATATGAACACCGACCACACCCTGGAAGAGGTCGGCAAGCAGTTCGATGTCACCCGTGAACGCATCCGGCAGATCGAGGCCAAGGCGCTTCGCAAACTGCGCCATCCAACGCGTTCGGATCATCTTAGAAGCTTCCTCGACGAGTCGATTTAGGATATCTAACGGGCTTGTAGCTCAGTTGGTTAGAGCACCGGACTCATAATCCGTTGGTCGAAGGTTCGAGTCCTTCCAGGCCCACCAGTAATTTCTTTAAAAACATACAGTTATTGGATATACCGGCTTGGCGGCATATCTGATGGTTGTGATTGGAAACTATTTGGAAACCTTTGGCATCCTTTTCATTCACTTTCTTGAATAACTACTGTCCTAATGCGTGTGCCAAGGGGCTGAACAGAAAACTTCAAGGTTCAATGCATTCAGTCAGGAGTATGTTTTTAGGCTGCGATCTTGGCACCTCGCCAGGCTGCCAGTTCCTCACTGGTTCTGAGGACCAGGCGCTCGTATACCGTCTAATCCCATCCTGTACCTAAGCGGCTTGATTTATAGCGGTTTTCTGGTACCAGTATTCTGTCCAGTCCCTTCTGACATTGCGCTGTATCGTCCCTCCCGTTTACATTTGGTTTACATTTTAGTGGCAGAGTGATACTGGCCAGAAGATTCCTTAAGTAGACCCTATCCTCTCCTACGTTGCTGATTGATGCGTCGTGGGACCAACGCTTTCCCTCTAATGTATATTTGATTCCAGACCACTATGGAGAAACGAAAGATGAAATCCAACAGCTTCATCCTGCAATTACAGACGGTCGCTGTGAATCGTAATCCTCACCGTACTGCAGAGAACGAAATCGTCAACCCTGTCTTCTGTTATGTGGAAGTAGATAGAGTCTGCTCATAAAGTATAAGCCATTGATATTATTATGGA
>CEPV01035202.1_pt1 | contig 22104 bp, 16 predicted proteins | sample 530451 | NCBI WGS metagenome assembly CEPV01 (sample SAMEA2620097, study PRJEB7988) | marine metagenome | isolation source: saline water (ENVO:00002010), including
AAATCTGTTTGGTTTGTAATAAATTCCCATTTATCTGTGTCATATTTCTTAAGATTAGAAAAATAACTTTGATTAACATCTGCATCACTAAAACTTTTGTTCCATATTCTAACTTCATCTATTGAACCAGCAAAATTATATCCTCCACCAATTCCACCAACACTAGCGTCAAAAGCTACATCATGAGCTACATTAGTACTTATGTCTCCTGATTTTTCAAATGCTCCGTCAAGATATATTTTTAAATCTGTCCCATCCCGAGTATAAACTACATGGTGCCAATTAGTATCCTCTATAGCAGTGTTAGAATCAACTGTTGTAGCAGTACTTGAGTGATAAAGCCCTACACCTATATGTTTACTTGCATCATTATTAGGATTTTGTCTAATAAAGAATACAGATGTATCAGCTGTTGCCCATGCCTGACTTTGCCCAATTAAAACTGTGTGAGTAGTATCACTTCCTGTATTCTTTTTGAACCAAAGTTCAATTGCAAAATCATTAGCACCAAAGCTAAAAGTATTACTATCTGTTATTGTGAAATAATTTCCTGATGAATATGTATATGCTCCTCCATACTTTCCTGCTGTTGCACTATAAGCTGGAGAACCTACTGCTGTCGTATTATCTGTGCTACCTGGACTCATATCAACAACAAATGTTTCATTTTCAGTTAAACTACTAACATTGTTAAAGTTATACATTAATGTTAAATTACTATTATAATGTGTATAATTAACTCCATTCCAATCAAAAGTGAAATCGTTTAGATTTGTAGCATTACTTATTGAAACATTTGCTGTTATGAAGTTATTGGTTGTTGTTGTTCCATCTGCTTCTGTAGGATCCTTGAATGAAATTGCTGGGGGTGTTGTATCTATTGCATCAATAGTCACAGTTCTTATTCCTGTTGTGTTTGCATTATCTGATGTATCTTTAGAAGTTGCATAGTATGTATAAGTTTCATCTGTTAAACCAGTACCTGCATTTGATTGGTTTGTTATAAATAACCATTTATCTGTGTCATACTTTTTCATGTTAGATAAATATAATTGTTTAACTGCATCATCTGATAAACTTTGATTATAAATTCTTACTTCGTCTATTAAACCCTTAGTAGGGAATCTATTATTTGATTGGTCTCTACCAATGTAACAAGTTTGTGTAGATGTATCAAGTACACCTGAATGTGTTGTGTAATTAACAACTACACCATCTATATACAATTTTTGCATTCCACTTTTATATGTAGTTGCTATATGATGCCATTCATTACCATAAGCTGTATAAAAATTTTCATTTATATATGGAGTCTGATAATTAGCACCACCAATTCTCCATACACCATTAAGATTTTGATTATTATCTATTCTAAAAATAAAATTGTAGCCACTACCTCCCCACCTATTAACTACATAAGTATAGGTCTCTGAAGGTAGGCTTATATTTACCCATGCTGAAACTGTTACTTCTGCTGATAGAGCATCTAAACTATCTCCTCCACCACAACTAATATAATCATTACTATCATCAAACCATATTCCTCCACCATGTCTTCCTTCAGGATTAAATAATGCTCCAGCAATTGTTCCATTGTTTTTACTATTTATACTTGAATCATAAACTAAACCAGAACTTCCATAGTTTTCATTTAAATTAGATACATTATCAAAGTTATACATTAATACTAATGAATCATCATAATAGGTTGTATTTGTTCCGTTCCAATTAAATTTGAATTCAGATAAATCAGCTGCATTTGTGATTGAAACATTTATTCTTGTAAAATTATTTGTAATTGTTGCTCCATTTGCTTCAGTTGGGTTAACAAATTCAATTCCTGGTTCATTAGCAGCATCATTGTGTGCTTCTGCTGTTTGATCTCCAAATGAGAATACTAAATCATGTACTCCTGGTGTTAATACTTTTGAGGTTTCATAACCTGTGCTGTTACATGAATAGTCTTGTATAAATAATTCATTATCTTCTATCCATGTATAGTTTTGTACTGTGTTATTACATACTAATGTTAAGAATTTAAGATCTTCATTTTCATTTACATTACTCCAAGTTGTTTCATTACTTGCTCTAATTGTTAAGTTAGCAGTTCCACTAGTTGTAAACATTACAGTCCAATTACCACCAACAACTGGATATGATTGTACATTTAAGACAGTGATTTCTATTTCATATGACTGATCACTTAAGTGAGGGATAATCCATTCAATGTAATCAATATTACCATTATCATTTAAGTCACTATAACTATAAAGTTCTGTTTGTTCTTTTGTGTTTGTTGTTGTATTTGTTATTGGATCTATAATAGTATTTAATTTATAGACTTTAATAGCACTTAAAGGAGCATCAGGTATTGTTGTATAAGCTAATATATTCTCATAATGAGTTTCTGAACTAATTGTAATTTGTTTTTTGTATTCAGTAATGTTTTGTTCAACAGCAATCGGAGCTTCAGTATAATATTCAATTTCAATTTCATCTTCTATTGTTATATTGTCTGTGATGATTAAGTTTGTTAATTCTGTTTGATCATTTTGTTCTTCTTGTTCTGATATGGATTCTAATTCAACTGATTCTTGTTCAAATGTTATAAACCCTAATATGTTTTGCATGAAATTACCAGTTAAAGAAATAAATGATTCAATTGGTTTTTTATTTAGTTCTTGTTTAATGTCTTCTAAATGTTCAGTATCTTGTTCAAACTCTTGTCTTAGATTTATTTCTCTGTCTAACTCATCTATTGTTTTGTCTTTAACAAATTCTGATATTTCTTTTGTTTCCTTTTCTTTAGTATCTTTATTTTCATAATTTATTTTTATTTTTTCATTATCAATGTTTTCTTTGTTGTTATCTTTGTCTATTTTATTTATAGTTAAATTAATTGTTTCTTTTGGTAATTCAATTGTTAAGTTATTTGTTGATTCTAATGTTTTTACTGTCTTTGTCCATTTAACAGGTTCATTGATTCTGATGAATGTAGGTGGTGTAATTGTTTCTGTGATATTTGCTGTTGTAGTTGTAGTATTTATTGTTGTAATAGTTGTGATATTTTCAACAGTTTCTATTGTTTCATTAGTAATATTTGTTTCTTCAGTTGTTTCATTTAATTCTATTGTAATATTTTCTTCAACTTCTTGCGTAATATTTGTAATATTAACTATTGTTTCAATTGTAATGTTTTCTTGTATTGTTATATTTTCTATTGTTTCATTTGTTTCTATTGTAGTATTTTCTTCAACAACAACTTCATCTTCAACATACAATGTATTACTAATTTCATCCAGTGTAATTTCATCAGATGAATAAAGTTCATATTCAGATAAGTTTCCAGCTTTGCTTTGCAACAATGCATCGATTGCAACATAATTATCACCAGATTCTGTATTTCTTAGATTAGTTAACTTAATCTTTAATGTGTGTGTTATGTCATCTAATTCTGTGATTGCAATTAAATAATTCTTTATGTTATTTTCTGAATAAAAGTCTACAAGATATGTTTGATAATTTGTTGTTTGTTCATCAATAGTAATGTTTGCTACACCAAAATCATTTCTTTTTTCTGTTAAAATGTAAATGTTTCTTCCACTAAATTCATATTCTAGGCTATCATTATAATAATTTGATATTAATGAAACATTGTTTGCATAATCTTGATTATCTACTCTAAACCAAATGCCTTCGTAACCAATATCTTCTGCTTGTGTTAAAACAATTAAACTGTCTGTTTCAACAGTATAACCTAATAAAGTAGGATCATTTGCCACAATCATTGTTAATATAAATAATCCAAGCATAACTATTGATAACTCAATCATTTGTTTCTTGTGTTTATTCAAAAAGTTATTTCTACTTGTTTTTCTAACTAGTTTTTTGTTTCTAGTTTTCTTCTTTACTTTTCGCTTTTTGATATTTTTGTTCTTATTTTTCATGGTTGAAGTTTTATGAATTTTGATTTTTTACTTTTAGTTTTGATTCTATTAATTAATGAATAAATTGTTGAGATATTTTTATTAAGCAGAACTGAGATTTGTTTTGGTTTTAGGTTGTAGTTTGAAATTAGATATGATATAATATTTTCAAGAATACTAAGATTTCTATTTTGGAAAATTTGTATTGGTAAGAAATATTTTGTTTGTTTAATTTGTTGTTGTACTAATCTTTTTTTATTTGTTTTTTGTTTTGTTATGATGTGTTTAGTATTATTTTTGTTTTTATATTTATTATATAATGTCCATATTGTTCTTTCGTCTCTGTTTATTAATTTAGAAATTTCTACATAATTATAATTTAATTCATCTTTTAGGTGTTTTACTAATGCTGTTGCTGGAGATATTTTAGTAGCAAATATTGTAATAGGTAATAATTTTTTCCTTTTATTAATAAGGTCTTGAATTGATATGTTATTCTTTTGTAAATATTCTTGTACTTTTTCAAGTAATAAATCAGGATTATTATTTGATATTAAATCTAATAATTGGGTATCATAACTAGTTAAATCATTAGAATAAGTACTATTTTTACCTTTTTTTTGCTCTGAAATCTTCTAATTTCACCAAAATTTACTTAGTTTTTACTTAATATGTAGTAATTCATATATAAATGTTACTGTTTTTGGTTTGTTATTACTTATTTTGGTTTCATATTAGGTAAGAAATACTTAATATGTAATAATTAATTATTAAAGTATAATTTAGAATATAGTATACATAGTATAAAACATAAAATACAAAATATAGAACAGATCAATAATAATCTATTATTTTATCTTAAAAAAAAACGTCGAGGCTGGGACTTTCATTCATAAAAGTGAAATTTGAACCCAGATATCCATAAGGAAACCAGCTGTCAGCTCTGCAATAGCAGGCTGGCGCAGTACCAGATTGTGCCACCTCGACATATTTTTATAAAAAAGCTTTTTGTTTTTAAACATTTCTGATATATTGAGAAAAATAAGTAGCGGAGAAAGGATTTGAACCTTCGACCTCAGGGTGTCCAAGCATTAAAGCCTATGAGCCTTCCACGATTAAGTAATCTCTGCGGGCACTCCTGGCATTGGGGACTTAAGGCAAACCTTAAATCTTGCCCTACTCCGCTATATTTCTCTGAAACCAAACTTCATTTATAAAGATTATCCTATTTAAGAAGAGTTCTAAGCATAAGGTTTTTTATAACTAGTATCATTACGTAATACATGTTTAATATGATTTTCCATATCTTTGAACACTTTGTGCAATGTTCTTGCTAAGTCCCAGTCAAATGCTTTTGTTTCAAACACTTTGTTACCAACAGAAGCTCTTGATTTTATTGAGAATTTTCTTTTTCCACCAGTTGCTTTTTGTGTTTTGATATGAACTATGAATTGGTCCATGTTTGGCAATGATCTGTCTATTTTGTCTGCATATTCTTCAGTTAAGTTTTTAACTAATTGTTTTTCTGAGCTTGTTAATTCGTTTAGTCCTACGTATTGTATAGTTGCCATGATATTTAATTTGATTAGGTAGTATTTATAGGTTTCTGTTAACATGCCATCCACAACCCCACCACCACCCTTTGATTCTGTTCGCCTATGTTTTTTCCAACATTCCAAAACCCATTACCTCCAACACTTTATTCTCTATTTACACAAAGTTTTTAAACCATTAAATCAAAAGTATACTTATGACAGTTTTCCTTAAAGTAAAAAAGACTGATAAAGCATTTCTAATTGAAAAACTAAAGCTTGGGTTAGATGAAGTTAAGACACAGTATGAAATATTTCGTCTTAAGAATAGAGATATTTCAATGGTTTTGTTTAACTCTGGTAAACTTGTGTTGCAAGGCAAAGATGAGAATGTTATGTATTATTCTAAGTTATTGAAAAGTTCTGGTTTTGTTGAACAGAAAAAGATTGAGTTTGTTAAACAAGAAGGAATCTATATTGGTTCTGATGAATCATTAAAAGGAGATACATTTGGAGGCATTGTTGTTGTTGGAGTTAGAGCTAATAATATTCAACGTGAAAATTTAAAAATGTTAGGTGTGATGGATTCAAAGAAAATAAAAGACAAAGATATTGGTGCTTATTCTGATGAAATTAGAAAAATGGTGAAAGTGAGTGTTCAAAACCTTCCACCAAATAAATATAATGCATATAAATTTGGTTTAACAAAACTAATGAATAAGCTACATAAAGAAGTATATGCTGATCTAAAGCAGAGTTCGGTAAAAAGTAAGTGGGTTGTTGATAAATATCCTGGTTGTAATGTCGGTGACATTGCTGTGATTAAGGCTGAGTCTAAGTATGTCGAAGTTGCAGCAGCTTCTATAATTGCACGAGACTTTGCATTGCAACAGTTAGCAAAGCTTAGTGCTAAGTTAGGAATAAAAGTTCCAAAAGGAAGTAGTCATGTTCAATCTGCTTTAGAATATTTGAAAAAAAGTAAGAGGGATCCTAAGCAGTATGTTAAGATGAATTGGAGTAATGTGCAGGAGGTGTTTGGTTAATAACCCACCATCCATAATAAAATGACCCCCGACCACCCAACCCCTAGCTTTGTAATGGATTAAGTTTTATTTTTGGGATTTGTTGTTGTATTTTTGAGGATTTGGAAATCTGTTTTTATTTTCTACCTACCAATTCCCCTATAAACAATACCAATGTCTTTAATCTTATCTTTGTCTAAACAATTTCTGCCGTCAATAATAACTTTTATTCCTTTGTCTTTGAAAGTCTGTGGATCAATGTTTAAGAATTCTGTGTGTGCTGTGCATAAAACAATTGCTTCGCAATCTAAAGCTTGGTCTAAGTTTTGTGTTGTTGATTGTTTAGGAATAAACGGGTCATAGATAATTAAATCTGCACCAAGTTCTTTTAATTTTTTTATTATTTTTAATGATGAACTTTCTCTTATATCATCAACATCTGGTTTATATGCTAAGCCTAGCAATGTTATTTTTGTGCCTTTGATACTTTTACCAATTTCATTCAAAGCTTTTATTAATCTCATTATTGTATAATTTGGCATACTATTATTTATTTCTCTTGCAAGTTTCATAAATTTGTGGTCAAAACCAACACCTTTACCTCTTTCAATTAAATAATAAGGGTCAACACCTATACAATGTCCACCTACACCACAGCCTGGTAAATGTGGCATAAATGCAAATGGTTTTGTTGAAGCACCTTTGATAACTTCTGTCACATCTATTCCTAATTTGTCAAAACTTTTTGCAAGTTCGTTAACAAAAGCAATATTGATGTCACGAAAAGTATTTTCAATAATTTTTGTTGCTTCTGCTGCTTTTGCAGATGTTAATTCTGTAACAGGTGCTTGTATAAATGATCTATAAAACTCTGCTGCTCTTTGTGTGCCTTGTTTTGTTAAACCACCTAACACTCTTGGTAAGTTTATTAATTTGTATTTTTTATTACCTGGGTCAATTCTTTCAGGGCAATGGACTAGTTCAAAATCTTTTCCACCTACTAAACCTGTTTGTTCTAAAATTGGTAAAATTACTTCTTCACATGTACCTGGAGATACTGTTGATTCTAAAATTATGATTTGGTCTTTTTTTAAATGTTGTTTAATCATGTTTGAAGCAGAAACAATGTATTTGAAATCAGGATTATGTTTTGCATCTATTGGTGTTGGTACACAAATGATAATGATGTCTGATTTTGCTAAATTATCATCTTCTACTGTTGCAATTATCTTTCCTTTGACTGCTGCAACGTCTTGCTTAAGTTCTGGATCATCAATATGACTAATGCCTTGGTTAGTTAGATTGACTTTGTTTTGGTCTTTATCAATACCATATACAACATAGTTGTTCTTTGCAAGAAGGCATGCTAATGGTAATCCTACATATCCAAGTCCGATTACTGCGATTGATTTCATGTTATTTTGTTGGATTATTGTATTTATTTTAAAGTTTTCTATTGTTGTGTTATTATATTGTTGTTTTTATATCATTGTTTTTCTACAACCAAAATCTATATAAATAGTATGTGATTTTATATATAAATATATATAAATAAGTAAAATAGTGGGTGATACAAACTAATGATCAAAATAAACAAAATGTCAATGCTTGGATTTAAGAGTTTTGCTAAGCATACTGAGTTTTTATTCGGTGATAGTTTTAATTGTATTCTTGGACCAAATGGTTCTGGTAAAAGTAATGTTCTTGATGCATTATGTTTTGTTCTTGGTAGAGGTTCAGCTAAGTCAATGAGAGCTGAGAAATCTGCTAATCTAATTTATAATGGTGGCAAATCTAAAAAACCATCTAAATTTGGTGAAGTTTCAATTGTTTTTGATAATTCTAATAAAATATTTCCAACTGAAGATAAAGAAGTAAAAATTTCTAGAAGAGTAAGAACTAATGGACAAAGTGTTTATAGAATTGGTGATAAAAAAGTTACAAGGCAACAAATTCTTGAATTATTAAGTTATGGTAATGTTGATCCTGATGGGTTTAATATTATTTTGCAAGGAGACATTGTAAAATTTGTAGAAATGCATCCTGTTGAAAGAAGAAAAATAGTTGATGAAATTTCTGGTTTAGGTGTTTATGAAGAACGGAAAGAAAAAGCATTGAGAGAACTTAATAAAGTAGATGAAAAGATGAATGAAGCAGAAATTATTTTAGTAGAAAGAAAGACTTATTTAAAAGGTCTTAAAAAAGAACATGATCAAGCTCTTAAGTTCAAGAATCTTAGAGATAAATTGTCTGAAAATAAAGCATCATATTTAAGTCTTAAAATTAAAAAGAAAACAAAAGAACAAAGTAAACTTGAAATTGATTTGAATAAAAACAAATCTAAATTAGACGAGGTTAATAAACAAGTTTCTAACTTTAAAAAAAATATTGAAGAAAAAAATAAATTGTCAGAGAGTATTTCTGCAGAAATCGAACAAAAAGGTGAAACAGAACAAGTTAAGTTGCATAAAGAAGTAGAACAATTAAAAGTTGATCTTGCAACTAATAAAGAAAGGTTTAATCATGTTGAAGTTGAAATTGATAAAATTAAACAAAGAAAAGTAAAATTAAAAGGTGATTTTAAAGAACAAGGAAGTAAAGTAAAAGATTTTGAAGATGAAAAAGAACAATTAATTAAAGATGATAAAAGAAAGTCATCTGAACTAAAAAAATTAGAAATTGAAATTGGGAAATTTAGAAAAAAACATCATATGGATAATGAAGAAGGTATTCAAAAAGAAATAGAAGAATTAGATCAATTTGCAGAAGATAAAACTAAGACTATTCAAGATGTTAGACAAAAACAACAAGATTTGTTAAGACAAAAGGATCAAATTGAGTTTCAAATTCAAACTCTTGATCAACAACTTGATAAAGTTAAGAAAGTAGAAAAAGCTAACAAAGTTCAAATAAAAGAATTAATGAACAGAAAACAATTATTTAAAAAAACTACATTAGAATTAAACAAATTTTTAACAGAAGATTCTAAACTTGCTGCTCAATTAGGAGACGCAAGAAGAAATTATCAACAACAAAATGAAAGAATGACTAGTCTTGAATTAAGAAGTGCTAATGTTAAAGTAAGGCTTTCTGGAAATATTGCTGTACAAAAGATAATTGAACAAAAATCACAAATTTCTGGAATACATGGAACTATTGCACAATTAGGAAATGTAAGTTCAAAACATTCTCTTGCATTAAGGATTGCTGCAGGACATCATATGAATAGTATTGTTGTAGAAAATGATGAAACTGCTTCACAATGTATTAAATATCTTAAACAAAAAAAGTTAGGAGTTGCTACTTTTTTACCTTTAAATAAAATTAAACCTAAAAAGTTTAATACAGATTTAAAAAAAATAATTAAAAAACAAGGTGTTCATGGTTTAGCTATTGATTTAGTAGGATTTGATCATAAATTTAAAAAAGCATTTGATTATGTTTTTTCAAATGTATTAGTTATTGATCATATTGACGTTGCAAGAAACTTAGGTATTGGATCTGCTAAAATGGTTACTTTAGATGGTGACATGGCTGATATAAGTGGTTCTATGCGTGGTGGTTTTGTTCATAAAAAAGCAAAAGGATTAGGTTTTGCTGAAAAAGAAGTTACAAAAGAATTAGATAGTCTTGTTAAGTCTGTTGACAAATTAAGAAATTCTATTACTTCTATTGAAGATAAAAGAATTAAAAATGAAGAATCTATTGATAAATCAAGAAGATTAAAAGCAGAGTATGAAGGAGAAATAATTAAATTAGAAAAAAGTTTGCACCTTGAATCTGGTGATTTAGCAGTTTCTACTGATAATAAAAAGTCATTAAAAGAAAATTTATCTAAAGTTGATGCAGAATTAACAAGCATTAATCTTGAAATTTCAACTTTAAATAGAGAGTTAGCTCAAAACAAAATTAAGAAACAAGCATTAAGAGGGAAAATCTCTAAATTAAGAAGTCCTAGGTTAGTTGCTGAGCTTAATGCATTTGAAGAAAAAAAGAGTGAAACAAAAGAACGTTTAATACAAATCTTGAGTGAAATAAAGAACTTTGATGCAAAAATTAGTTTAATTGCTCCAGAACGAGACAAAATTGATGAAATTTTAAAACAGCATGATAAAGAAATACAAAAGTTTAAACTTGAATTAGAAGCATTAAATACAAAAATTAAAAATAATGAAAAGTTCTTAAAGAAAAAAGAACAAATGGCTAAAGAGTTTTATAAAAAGTATAAAGCATTGTTTAATGAAAGAAGTAAGTTAACTGATGCTATTAATAAAAGTCAAAATAAAATAGAAGTGTTAAGAGATTTGTCAAGAAAAACTGAAATTGATATGAATACTTTTTCTCTTGAAAATGCAAGAATTAAGTCTGAATTAGCAGGGTTTAATCATGAATTTAAGCAGTATGAAGGTGTTAAAATTAATGAAAATAAAAATGAACATGAATTTAAATTAGAAATAGATCGGTTTGAAAGAATGGCTTCTAATATGGGAGCTGTTAATATGAAAGCTTTAGAAATTTATGATAAAGTAGAACAAGAATATAATAATTTAATAAACAAAAAGGAAAAATTAGGTGAAGAAAAGTGTCATGTTTTAGAAATGATTGAAGAAATTGAAGTAAGAAAAGGTGATTTGTTTACTAAAACATTTGAAGTTATTAATAATAAATTTAAAGAAGTGTTCTTAGCTTTATCCAAAAAAGGGGAAGCATTTCTTGAACTTGATAATCCTACAAAACCTTTTGAAGGTGGATTAAATGTTAAAGTTAGATTGTCTGGACAGAAATTTTTAGATATTAGGTCATTATCAGGTGGAGAAAAGACAATGACTGCTCTTGCTTTTATATTTGCTGTACAAGAACATAAACCTCATTCATTCTATATCTTGGACGAAGTGGATGCTGCTCTTGATAAACATAATTCTGAGAAGTTAGCTAAGTTGGTGCGTAAATATTGTACAAATGCACAGTACATAGTGATATCACACAATGATGCAGTAATATCTGAGGCAGATAATTTGTATGGTGTTAGTATGAATGAGCATGGTATGACTAAGGTAACTAGTTTGAAGTTGTAGGTTTGATTAGTTCATGATTCTTAATATAATCCATTCTTTGTTCTAGGGTTAACTATTTTCTGTTCTGAAACTTAAATCCTATTCCGTTTTATTCATTTTATTCATAAAACTCCATCTGGCCATGCCATCAATGTCTACGACATTAATGACATCGATGGCACAGACGAATTTAAGTTTCTTTATTTAAGTTTACTATCACATTCTTTAATAACTTTTATATATAAACAAATATTTGGTGGAATTAATGACAAAAAAGCTTCCAATAGGTGGACAAGCAGTAATAGAAGGAGTTATGATGAAGTCTGATAATCATTATTGTGTTAGTGTTCTGAAAGAAGGAAAGATCAAAAGCCAAAGTAAAAGAATAAGAAGGTATAGGTTTGACTTTTTGTATCTGCCTTTTATTAGAGGTTTTTTTCAATTATTACAAATTCTTATTATTGGAATTAAAACATTAATATGGAGTGCTAATCAACAAGCTGATGAAGATGAAGAATTTACTTTTAAAGAATTATTTTTTGTATTATTCACATCTGCTTTTTTTACTATATTATTTTTTATTGTTCTGCCTTTGTATTTAACAAAGTTATTTAATTTTTCAAGTGCATTAGTTTTTAATTTAGTTGATGGTTTATTTAGAGTAACTGTTTTTGTAATATATCTTGCAATAATTGCGTTTATGGATGATATTAAAGTATTGTTTGAATTTCATGGTGCTGAACATAAAGCTGTTAATTGTTATGATTCAGGTTTGAAACTAAATACTAAGAATTGTAAAAAGTTTTCAACAAAACATCCTAGATGTGGTACTTCTTTTATTTTGATTGTGTTAGTTATTAGTATTATTATATTTTCATTTGTATTATCAGAATCATGGTGGATTAAGTTATTAGCTAGAATTGTGTTGATACCAGTGATTGCTGGAATTTCATATGAAATTCTAAAATTAAGTGCAAAGTTCTGTAACAATTGGTTTTTTAAAGCTATTATCACGCCAGGTATGTGGTTACAAAAGCTTACAACAAGAGAGCCAAGTGATGATCAGATAAAAGTTGCAATACATTCTTTGAAAAGTGTTGTTAAGTTAGAAAGATAAGAAAAATAATTCTACCATTTAAAGCCTGGACACGGTAAAAAAGGTTTGGTAAATGTAAAATGAAACGATCAACTCTCCAGATATTTACCAATTATTAAACGCTTTTTTGACTCCCAAATTTGGACAAACTTAACAGATGTTGAGTTTCGTATAGTGAGGTAAAGTCCAGTCACCATATTAAATGCCGTACATCTGACAGAGGTAATCTGAAAATGTTTATTTCCTAAACAACCGAATTATCTCTTTAAATGGTATTTGTATATGTTGTGGTTTAGTTTATTTAAAACTTTAGTACTTCTTTTGTGTAGTGATTTTTGATTGTTGTTTTGACAATGTATAGAGCTGTTAAGATATAAACGATACCTTTATAAAATAAATATTTTTCTTTTATATTAATTGTATATATTTATATATAGTTATTTCATGGGCCTGTGGCTTAGTCTGGTGAACCTTATCAGGTTCAATCGGGATGGTGTGGCATACGCAAACTGCGTTTGCTTAGCCCCACGATAAAAACCTTGAGAGGTCGGACAACTAGAGCACCCGACTGATAAAGAATTATTTCAGAGATCGGGCGGTCCGGAGTTCAAAATATTATTATAATATGAAAGTCTCCGCAGGCCCATTTTTTATTACTTCTGTCACTGGTCACTCGTAAGATATATAAAGTATGAAATCTATTAAAAATAGGATACGCAAACCAACTAAATAGTAATTTTTGATTTTTAACCTAAAAATTACTTATGTAGGTTAGCTTAACATCCTCTTTTTTCCTTAAAGATTTTCTAATAATAATGAAGAAAATCTTAATGAGGTGATACAAATAATAAGATCTAATAAAAAAATAGAATATTCAGTAGATTTGGCTGAAATAATAGGTATTATGATTGGTGATGGTTGTGTTTATTGTAAATATGATAAATATGCTCAAATACAATTTAAATTCGCATGTGAAGAAACATTGATTTCAGTTCGTAATGCATTATTAAAGCTTGGTTTTAATCCTACAAAAGTTCAAAAAGAAGTTTATAGAGGTTTTAATTCTTGGAAAATTTATTTAGTAAGACAAAAGGAAATAGAGAGATTTTTCAAAAAAATTAAGCCAATGAATAATAAACATATAATGAGATATGATAAAATTAAAAATAAAGATATATAGATTTCTAATATTTTAGTAATATTTAAAAAGGACTACATTATTCTTAATATAAGCCAATGGGGATGTAGTATAAAGGAAAGCTTTTCCGTACAACTTGGCTAGAAGATTGGTGTTTATACACAATCTGGTTTAAATAGTTGGCTCCAGAAATGGAGCGATGAGCAGAAATGCAATGATTAACTATTGGTCTGTCGCTTCTTATGAAGAGACCAACGGATCCTAGTATTGTATGATATTAGGAGTTGAAATCTGGGTTCAAATCCCGGCATCCCCACTTTCTTTTTAGAATGATAATTATCTCTTAATAAAATATATATAAAAAAATTAAGAAAAAAAAGAAAAATTTACTTTTTAGCTTTTCCTAGAATTCTGAAAACTTTTGTTCCACAATCAGGACATACTCCCCTTGCTGCTAACATACCATTTTTCATCTTATACTCAGATTCGTTCTTAATTTTAACTTGTTTTTTACACTTCATGCATCTTGCTTCTGACATATTATCATTCCTCCTTTGTTAATATGATTTTGTCATATATAGATTATATATGAGTTATATATGATTAAATAGGATTTACTATATAAAGTTATCTGTAATTAATATATAAAATAAAAAAAAATCAATAAATCAAGAATTAATCATTCTCCACTCTTGGAGCCAATATAAAGTTCATCATCAGTTTATCTATAACTTTATACTCAAGTTTTAATGGATAATCCTTACTAAAGTTAATTATTACATCATCACATAGTTTAGATGCAACTATCATCTTTTTCAAGTATTCTATTGAATATTTAGCTTTGATTTGATCTGTTGATGTTGTATTTATAGATGTTGAATCAGACTTTTTTATTTCAATACTTGCTTTTGATAGATCTCCTTCTGCATTAATCATAAATTTTTCAGCTTCTGCCATTAATAAAACAGATTCTGCAATAATATCTGCATCTTCAACTGCTTCATTAAATGTTATTGAATTAATTTTTATTTGTGTATTAAAACTTAAGTCAGGTATTTTTTGTTCTCTTTCATCTAATTCAATGATTGGTAAAGAAAATGTTCTTTTTGTATCGCCTTTTAATGTAATTTTTAGCTTGTTTTCATCAAGTTCTAATGTTAACATGTCATTTGGCTTTATTCTTCTTAATATTTGTTTAAAATTGTTTAAGTTGATTGCTATTTCTACTTCATTCTTTACATCATACTCTGTAAAACTGCTTGATAATAATTTAAATATGACCATTGCAACATTTGCTGGGTCCATTGCTACTAATTCAATTGCTTCTGGTTTTATTTTAAATGTAGCTTCGTTTACTAAGCCAGAAATTATAGTAATGCTGTCTTTCAAGTATTTTGGTTCTGCTAAAGTTAGTCTCATATAATCAATCCCCCTTTGTTTAATGTATTTAGGTTAAATTAAGTATTTATATGCTTTTCTATTGTGGTATATATATAAGTAAGTAGGAGTGTGGGGAGAGGGGTTTGAACCCCCGTAGGCACTAAGCCAATAGATGGCTCATTGGGTCGTTTATAGGCTTTTTAGGCCTTATAAACCTTATATTTTGAGTTTGGATTATTTAGCATTTGGATGCCAAAAAACTATCCCGTTTGACCACTCCGGCATCCCCACATGTAGTATAGAAGATTAAAGAATTATATAAAAAGGTATGGTAATATATATTATAAATATAATAAAAAAAAAGAAAATCACCTAATCTTATTCAACTTAGATTCAATCATATTTAACTCAGATTCTAATTGATCTAACTCTGATACAGGTTTTGCATGCTTTTTCTTGTGTGTTTTTTCTTGTTTTTCTTTTTTAGGTTTTTTCTTTTTAACTAAACCTGCTCTTAATCCTGTATCTGGCATAAGTCTTTTTAATCTTGAGTTTAATGCTTTTATTTTTTTAATATCTTTCTGAAGCTTTTCTACTTTGTCACTAATGTCTCCACGAAGTTTGATAAAATTACTATACATTTGTAGAACTTGAACAAATTCTTTTGTAGATTCAAGAATGTTTCTTCTAACATCTACTGAATTTCTTACACCTACATAAAATAATTCTTTTTTAGGTACATGTTTCTTTTTTTTTGTTCTTGTTTTCTTTTTAGCTTTTTTCTTTGCCATTCAGTTCCACCAAACTTATAATGCTTCAGGTTCAAACATTATTTTATCAATAAAATCAATTTTTCTTTCAACTTCTTCAATACTTGTGTGCCAGATTTCTAATTCAGCATCTTCTTCATTCTTTAATCTATTTATATCTTCTAATGTTTGTCTTGCGTCTTTTATTTTGTTTTTAATAAGATTAACTACTTCTAAGACTTCTTTATATTCATTAACTTTAACATAAACAGGCATTATTTCATTTGATTCTTCCATATTATCCACCTCGGATTTATTTAATTTATTTAAATAATAATTTGTCAATTAAGATTAATTTTCTTTGTGTACTTAATATACTTGATTTGAAATTACTGAATTTTGTTCCTTTCCTATTTTCAATTGATTTAACTTTTTCTAAAGAATCATTACACTCTTTTAATTCACTATTCATTATTGAAATATCAGTTAGCATTTCTTTGAATAAATTTCCTTCAACATAAACAGGTTTTTTCATTATATGTTCATGTATCTCTTCTAATTCTTCTTCTTCAATTCTTACTGCTTTATCTTCATATCTTTTTGCTTTTGATAAAACACTTAATGGTCTTTTAATTATATTTCTAATTTGTCTTTTTGGTTTTTCTTGTTCAATTCTAATTGGTTGTTCAATATGCATTTCAGGTTGCTTTCTTATTATTTTTCTTGGTTTAACTTTGATTTCAGGAATATCCATGTCTGGTAATGGTTTTAATTGCATTGGTTTTTTACTTAAAGAAGGAAGTTTTGTTTTTGATTGTTGTTGTGGTAATGGAGGTAATTCTGGTAATTGTGGAAGTTCAGGAAGATTTCCCAATCCTAAGTCTTTTGATTTTTTCTTTTTTCCTATTCCAAATAATCCCATTATGTATGCACCCCTTATGACTTTTAAAATTATTACCTTATTAAAACTTTTCTTACTATTTAACAATGGTAATTCATATTTATAAATAATTTGTTTTATATGCATTATTATGGCGAAAACAGCACTATTTTATAGGAAATTAAAAAGTAATGATGTAAAATGTACTCTTTGTCCTAATAATTGTTTAATTAAATCTGGTAGTATTGGTATTTGTAAAGTTCGTAAAAATACCGGAGGTAAATTGGTTTCCTTAGTTTATGGAAAACCTTGTTCTGTTAATATTGATCCAATTGAAAAAAAACCTATCTTCCACCTACTTCCTGGGTCAAAAGTTTTTTCAGTTGGAACTGTTGGTTGTAATCTTCATTGTGGTCATTGTCAGAATTGGGAAATTTCACAAAGTGATAAAATATTTGGTTCAAACATGGATCCAAAGGAAGTTGTGGATGAAGCTATTGCTAAAAAGTGTAAATCAATTGCTTATACTTATACAGAACCAACTATATTTTATGAATATGCTTTAGACATTGCTAAGCTTGCTAAAAGAAAAGGTTTGAAAAATATTATGGTAACAAATGGTTATATTAATCAAGAACCTTTGAAAAAACTTTATCGTTATATCGATGCTGCTAATGTTGATTTTAAAGCTTTTGATAATGATTTTTATGTTAAGTGTGGTGGTCGACTTGATCCTGTTCTTGATTCAATTAAAATGATACAAAAATTAAGTTGGTTAGAGTTAACTAATTTGATTATTCCTGGTCTTAACTCTAGTCCTAGAATGATAAGTTCAATGGTTGATTGGATTGATTCTAATCTTGGTAAAGATGTGCCTTTACATTTGTCTAAGTTTTTTCCTAATTATAAAATGCAAGACATTCCACCAACTGATGTTGATGTTTTAATGAAAGCTTATGATGTTGCTCGTAACAAATTAAATCATGTTTATGTTGGTAATGTTGTTACTGAAAAAGCTGAGAATACTTATTGTTCTAGTTGCGGTAACATGGTTATTGAAAGAAAAAGTTATACTATACTTAAGAATAAGTTAAGTAGTGGTAAATGTTATAGTTGTGGTAATGTTGTTAAGGGAGTTTGGTAGTAAAGTTTTTATAATTGAATAGATTATTACTTTTTATTAACCCACCTAACCCACATCCCCACCACCCACCCGTGGTTGATATATATGATGTTTTGGTGGATTGAGGTGAACTAATATGAATGTTGATGAAAAATTTAAATTATTAAAAAGAAATACACAGGAAATAGTTACTGAGAAAGAACTTAAAGAATTATTACAAAAGAAAAAGAAACCAGCAGTGTATCTTGGTACTGCGATTACTGGTAGACCACACATTGGATATTTTACATGGGTTTTGAAGATGGCTGATTTTCTTAAAGCAGGGTTTAAAGTCAAAGTTTTACTTGCAGATTTACATGGTGCATTAGATAATTGTCCTTGGCCATTATTAGAAAAAAGATATGAATATTATAAATTAGTTATAAGAGGAATGTTTAAATCAGTTGGTGCAAATTTAAAAGATTTTGAGTTTGTAAAAGGCAGTGATTTTCAAATGGATAAAAAATATATGTTTGATGTTTTGAAAATGGCATCTTTTTCTTCAGTTAATGATTGCAAAAGAGCAGGATCAGAAGTTGTTAAACAAAGTGATAATCCTAGGTTGTCTGGATTGATTTATCCAATAATGCAAGCACTGGATGAACAATATCTTGATGTTGATGTTCAATATGGTGGATTAGATCAAAGGAAAATCTTAATGTTTGCTCGTGAGAACTTACCAAAAATAGGTTATAAAAGAAGAATTGAATTTATGACTCCTTTAGTACCTGGTTTTAATCAAAGCGGAAAAATGAGTGCTAGTGTTGAACATAGTAAAATTGATTTGCTTGATACTAAAGATATTATTAAGAAAAAGATGAACAAAGCATTCTGTCCTGAAGGTGTTGTTGAAGATAATGGAGTTCTTGCTTTTTGTAAATATGTTGTGTTTACAATTAAAGGTGATAATGGAGAAGAATTTATAATTCAAAGACCTGAGAAGTATGGTGGAAACTTAAGTTATAAAACTTATAAAGAGCTTGAAAAGGATTTTGCTGCTAAAAAATTACATCCTATGGATTTAAAGTTAGGTTTAGTTGATGAAATTGATAAATTGTTAGAGCCTATTAGAAAGGATATGAGTGGTAAAGGTAAGTTGATTAAAGAAGCTTATCCTGATAAATGATTATAATATTTATATAATAAAATCACGCTTCATACAAAAATCCTATTCCTTTTTATTCATTTAATTCATAAAACTTCATCTGGCCATGCCATCAATTTCTTCGAAATTAATGACATTGATGGCATAGACGGATATTTTGTATGAAGTCTAATATTTAGATACATTTATATAACTCCTTTTTCTTTTTCTTTTTATGCAAAAAAACATTGATAGATTATTACAGAATGTAAATAAACTTAAGTATTGGGACTTAAGAGAACAGACTCTTTCTAAGACTAGTGTTGTTGGGTGGAATAATGAAGTCAAAGACATGGTTGAAAGTGAAAAGTCTGGAATGAGTTTTAGAGTTTTAGTTGGAAGTGGTTGGGGATTTGCATATTCTCATACAAATAATCTTAAACAAGTTGTTAATAAAGCAGTTAAGATTGCTCAATTAATGAATAAAAATTCTAAAGGTAGTAAAGAAGTTTATCTTGGTAAAGCTATTAAAGATGATAAAAAAAGTAAGTGGAAGATAAATCCTAAAGATGTTTCATTAGAGGAAAAAAAGAATTTGGTTCTTAAATATAGTAAACTTAATGAAAAAAAAATAGTTTCAAAACAAGCAATATATTTTGATATTAATAATAAAAATCATTTTATGAATTCAGTTGGTTCTGATATTAGGCAAGAACTAATTCATACTTTTGTTAGAGTTATATCAACTGCAAAACAAGATTTTATACAATATTATTTTGCTACAGATGGACAAGAAAGAGGGTTTGAAGTAACATCTTCTATACCTAAACTTAGCAAAGAAGCAGATGATAATGCTTTAGCTTTGTTAAAATCAAAAATGCCTAAAGGTGGTAAGATGAACATCATTGCTGATAGTGGTCTAACTGATGTTTTTATTCATGAAGCACTTGGTCATGCAAGTGAAGCTGATCATATTTTAGAAAATCAGTCCTGTCTTAAAGGAAAGATTGGTAAAAAAATAGCACCTGGTAATGTAAGTGTTATAGACGATTCAAGAGGTAAAAATTGTTCTTGGGGTGGTTATTTTTATGATGAAGAAGGAATTAAATCCCAAAAAACAGAAATAATAAAAAAAGGTATTTTAAAAACTTACCTTCATTCAAGAGAAACTGCTAAATTGTTTAATGCAAAACCAACTGGGAATGCAAGAGCACAAGATGTTTCATTCAAACCTTGCGTTAGAATGTCAAATACTTATATTGAAAAAGGTGATCATAGTTTTGAAGAAATGTTACAAGAATTAAAGAATGGTTATTATTTAATTGGGTCAAAAGGAGGAGAAGTTGATCCTGCAAAAGGTGTTTTTCAGTTTTCATGTGTTCAAGGTTTTGAAGTAAAAAATGGAGAATTAGGTGAAAGACTTAGGAATGTTGCTTTAAGTGGAAATACTTTATCAACATTAAATAATATTACTGCAATGACTAAAAAATATTATGGAACTTTTGTTGGCTTTTGTGGTAAGTCTGGACAAACTGCGTTTGCAGCAGGTGATTGTCCAAGGATTTTGATAAAAAATGCAATTATTGGTGGTAATTAAATGAAAAAGATTTGCCCACCATCCAAAACCCCCGACCACCCAACCTCTAAAGAAGTAAGTGGTCATAAGCAAAACTAATTTATGAAAAAAATCAAAAAATAAAATGAAAGTTGAAGAAATAAAAAATCAAGCAGAGCAATTGTTGAAGTTTGGTAAGAAAAAGGCAGATTATGTTTTGATTAATGTAAGCAAAAGTATAAATGAAGATTTAGAAATCAGAAGTAATAATATAGATGGGTTTGATTATTCAGATTCTTGTAATTATTTAGTTAATGTTTGGAAAGATGGAAAGAAAGGTGTTGCTTTTTCTAATAAATTTTCTTTAGATTTAGTTAGTAAAGCATTAAAGATTGCAAAGTCTAGTAAAAAACTTTCTTACTTTTATGGTTTGCCGTCTAAGAAAAAATTAATGTATCCTAAGAATTATGATAAAAAAATAAATGATTTAAATGAAGAAACTTTGGTTGATATTGGTAAAGATTTAATTAAAAATACTGTCGAGAAAAATATAATTGTGTCTAAAGCTGGTGTTAATAAAGATCTTAGTTTTGATATTCTATTAAATTCAGAAGGAGTTAATGTTAATGAAAAATCAACATCGTTTTCGGTTTTTGTTTGTGCTACTGGGAAATCTGGACAAAATGTTTCAACAAGTTGGCAATCAAAACATGAAAATTTTTATTTTAATTATGACAATTTAATGATTAATGCTAAAAAAGAGTGTTTAGATTTTTTAAAAGCTAAGAAATTGAGTCATAAAGTTAAAAATGTAATTTTAAAACCAGAACCATTTACTAATCTTTTAGTTTCTACTCTTTTAGTTAATTTTAATGCAAAAAATATTGAAAAAAACCAATCATGTTTAATTGGAAAATTAGGTGAACAAATTTTTGATAAAAGTTTTAGTTTAAATGATGATGGTTTGTTAAAAAAAGGTGTACATTCAAGTGCTGTTGATTTTCAAGGTGCAGTTCATAAAAATACTAAGTTAGTTGATAATGGTGTTGTGAAAAGTTTTGTTTATGATTATAATACTGCTAAGAAATTTGATGTTGAAAATACTGGTAATGCAAGTGCTTCTGGTATTAATTTTACAAACGTTGTTTTAAATGGTAAACATAATAAAGTTTCAGACGGATTAATTGTTGGAAGTGTTATTGGTGCACATACTGCAAATCCAATGACTACTGATTTTTCTGTTAAAGCTGAGAATTGTTATTATTTAGATGGTGGAGTAAAGGTTCCTGTTAAAGGTGTGATGATCAGTGGCAGAATGTTAGATGTTTTGAGTGATATTGTTTCTGTTGGTAAAAAGAAAGAACAAAAAGGTGGGATTTATACTGGTGCTTTGGTTAGTGATAAGGTTAATGTGATTAGGTAGTGAGATGTACAATTGATTTTTAGTTAAAATCCTATTCTTCAAAATTTGTGCTGTAGAAATCCTTACTCACTAACGTTCGCTGCTGCCCTGCCTACTCAGGCAT
>CEPV01011924.1_pt1 | contig 22099 bp, 22 predicted proteins | sample 530451 | NCBI WGS metagenome assembly CEPV01 (sample SAMEA2620097, study PRJEB7988) | marine metagenome | isolation source: saline water (ENVO:00002010), including
CGGGAACCGGTCACATATCCGCACCCGCTGTGCGAGAACGCCCTTGCCAAGACCCTCGGCATCCCGCTGTTCCAGGAGCAACTCATGCAACTGGCCATCGACGTGGCCGGGTTCTGCCCCGTCGAGGCCGACCGGCTGCGGCAGGCCATGGCCGCCAAGCGCAGCCACGGACGCATGGCGGTCCTGCACGACCGCTTCACCGCCGGGGCGGCCGAACGGGGGGTGCCGTCCGACGTGATCGAGCGGCTCTGGGACAAGTTGGCCGCCTTCGCCGACTACGGCTTCCCCGAGAGCCACTCGGTGTCGTTCGCCTACCTGGTGTACGCCAGTTCCTGGCTCAAGCACCACTACCCGGCGGCGTTCTGCGCTGGGTTGCTCAACGCCCAGCCCATGGGCTTCTACGCCCCGCACACCCTCGCCCAGGACGCCCGCCGCCACGGAGTCGAGGTACGCACCCCCGACCTGAACCGCTCGGTGGCCGGCGCCACCCTCGAGGGCCCGGCCGACGCCCCGGCCGTGCGCATGGGCATCGGATCGGTGCGCGGGGTCGGTGGCGACCTGGCCGGGGCCATAGCCGACGGGCGCCCCTGGCGATCGATCGAGGACCTCCGGCGACGGGTCGGCCCCGACCGGGCGGTGCTCGAGGCGCTCGCCACCGCCGGGGCGTTCGGCTGCCTCGGCCCCGACCGTCGCCGAGCCCTGTGGTCGGCCGGGGCCCTCGCCGCCACCGGCGTCGACCGACTCCCGGGTGTCGTCACCGGTGTCGATGCCCCGCCGCTCCCGCCGTTGACGGCTCCCGAGACGGCACGGGCCGACCTGTGGGCCACCGGCGTGTCACCCGACGGGCATCCCACCCGCTTCGTCCGCAGCGAACTCGAGGCCGCCGGGGTGGTGACGGCCGACGGCCTGCGCATCGTGGCCGACGGGACCAGGGTGTGGGTGGCGGGGGTGGTCACCCACCGTCAGCGACCGGCAACCGCCGGCGGGGTCACGTTCCTAAACCTCGAGGACGAGACGGGCCTCGTCAACGTAGTGGTGTCGCCCGGCTGCTGGATCCACCACCGGGAGGTGGTCGCCGGGGCGCCGGCCCTGCTGGTCCGGGGGCGGGTCGAGTCGGCCGAGGGGGCGGTCAACGTGGTCGCCGAGCGGCTCGAACCGCTGGTCCTGGCCTCGCCGGTCCGCTCCCGCGACTTCCGGTGAAACACCGCACCTGCCAAGAGCACCATCTGATGGCCGATGGTCAAGCACACTGGGGCCATGCCCTCGAGCCGACGTGCCCCTGCAGGCCTCCAGCGCCTCCGGTCCGGTCGGGCCGACGCCGTACAACGGCTCGCGGCGCTTCTGATCGGGGTACTGTTCGCCACGCTCGGGGGGCTCGTCCTGGCCGCCGCCGAGGGGACGCTGCGCGAACTTCCCGGCCTGCTGCTGCTGGTCCCGGGTGCGGTGGCGTTGCGCGGCAACGTCTTCGGCGCCATGGGAAGCCGCCTCGGCACGGCCGCACATGCGGGAACGTTTCGCCTCAACTTCCGGCCGGACGGGGTCGTCGGCGGCAACCTCCTGGCTGCCGGGGCTCTCTCCCTGGCCTTCAGCATGGTCCTGGCGGTCCTGGCCAAGGGCACCGCCACCGTGTTCGGACTCACCGCATCGATGACCCTGGCCGACTTCCTCGTGGTGTCGACCCTGGGTGGGTTGATCGCATCGGCCGCCGTCGGGATGGTGACCGTCGTGATGGTGGTCGGATCGGTCCGGTTCGGATGGGACCTCGACAACGTGACCGCACCGCTGGTGACCACCATCGGCGACCTGCTCACGGTGCCGGCGCTCGTGATCGCAGCGGCGGCAGCCGGCCATGGCGTGTCCTCATCGGCATTGGCCGTCGGCCTGGTAGGTGGCTCGTCGGTCGTGCTGGTCACTGCATGGCGCGCACCGATCGAGGAGGTCGGACGCATCGTCCGCCAGTCGGTGCCGGTCCTCGTGGTGGCCGTCGTGCTCGACCTCCTGGCGGGGATCATGATCGAGCGCCGCCTCGACGACCTGCTCGGTGCCGAGGCTGTCCTGATCCTCCTGCCGGCCTTCCTCGGCGGGGCGGGGGCACTGGGCGGCATACTCTGCAGCCGCCTCTCGACCCAGTTCCACCTCGGACTCGATGATGCGACACCGCTACCGAGCCGTGCCAGCGGACGCGATATCCGGTCGGTCGTGCTGCTGGCCCTTCCCGTGTTCGCCCTCGGTGCCGTGGCAGCCCATGTGGCGGCGGCGCTCACCGACCAGACAGGACCTGCCCTCGGCCAGGTGCTGATGGTGGCGCTCCTCGCCGGCGGCCTGGCAGTCGTGTTCGTGGTGTTGGTCGCCTACTACTCGACCATGGCGTCGTTCCGGTTCGGCCTCGATCCGGACACCTACGGGATTCCCCTCGTGACGTCATCACTCGACCTGGTGGGGGCCTTCACGCTGGTCTTCGCCATGGTCACCGTGGGGGTGGCGTGATGGTGCACGTTTCCCACCGTTGTTCCTTCTGCCGGCATCCCACCGGACCTACCATTGCCCCCGACATCGAGTGAGGAACTGATGGACGACAAACCCCGCAACCTGCGGGCCATGCTGGCCGAGGCCAAGGACACCTCGGAGCTGATGGTGGACCTGGCCTACGCCTCGGTCTACTTCGGTGACCCCGACATGGCCGAGGAGGTCGACGAGCTCGAAGAGCAGATGAGCGAACTGGTCCACGACATGCGGGCGGTGTGCGTGCTTGCCGCCCGGAGCCCACGGGAGGCCGAGGGGATGTCGTCGGTGCTTCAGGTGGTGTCCGCCATCGAACGCATGGCCAACGACGCCGTGGACATCGCCCGGATCGTCACACACCGGCTGGGCATTCCGGCACAGCTAGTGGCCGACCTCTCCGACGCCGAGGAGGTGTCGCACCGGGTGCTCGTGAGCGAGGGCTCGCACATGGCGCACCGTCCGTTGTCGGCCCTCGAGCTTCCGGTCCAGGCCGGGATGCGGGTGATGTCGATCCGTCGGGGCCGTGACTGGGACACCGACGTGGGTGGCGACACGGTCCTCGTCCCCGACGACGTGCTGTTCCTGCGCGGGTCGCCGGAGGGCATCAACAGGTTGCGCGAGCTCGCCGCCGCACCGGTCTGGGAGCCACCCCACGCCGATGACGTAGCTGCAGTCACCGACCTCGACCGGGCGGTGGACGTCCTGGTCGAGATGAAGAACCTCTCCGAGACCGCCGTGGGCCTCGCCTACAGCGCCCTTGTCTTCGGCGACCGGGGTCTCGCCTCCGAGGTTCGCCACCTCGAGGACCGACTCGACGAGATGAAGGACCACCTCGAACTGTGGGTCCTGCGGTCGGCCGGCGCAGACCTGGAACCATCGGCGCTACGCGGGCTCCTGCACCTCGCCGAGGCCGCAGAGGACATCGGGGACCAGGCACAGATGATGGTCTGGATCGTCGAAAAGGACGAGGAGCTGCATCCGATCCTCGGCATCGCCCTGGGCGAGGCCGACGAGGTTGTGGTGCGCTACCCGGTGGCCGAGGGGTCGCCGACCGACGGCTCGTCGCTCTCCGACCTGGGCATGAACATCGAGCCGGGTTTCTCGGTGCTCGCCATCCGGCGGGGTGGCCGTTACGTGTACCGGCCGCGGGGTGGTGTGCGGCTGGCTGCCGGCGACGAACTCATCGCCAGTGGCCCCGACGAAGGGCGGTCGCTGTTGGCCCGCATGTGCGGCTGGGACCTCGTCGAGGACGAGGACGGCGACGACGAACTGGTCCCCGCCGGAACCGGTTCTGCGAGTGCCTGACTCCGACTAGTCGGCGGACTCCTCCTGGGGTGCCGGCGGGACCGTCACGGGCGTTGCACCGCCGTCGCCGCGGAACAGCTCGGCGATGGCGCCGAGCGAGCCCAGCGTCGCCGAGAGGTCGGTCGGCAGGAAGATCTTGGTGGCACTGCCGTCGGCGACCACTCCGAGTGCCTCGAGGTACTTGATGGCCAGCAGGTCGGGCGTCGGGTCGCCGTCGTGGATGGCCTGGTACACGCTGCGGACGGCCTCAGCCTCGCCCAGGGCGACCGTCTCCTCGCGGAACCGGTCGGCATCGGCGACTTCCCGGATGGCCTGGGCCTCGCCCTCGGCATGGAGGATCGCCTCCTGCCTGACACCTTCTGCGTGGAGGATCCGGGACCGCTTGTCGCCCTCGGCCCGGGCGATGGCCGCCTCCCGGGCGCCCTCGGCCTCGAGCACCACGGCCCGACGGGTTCGCTCGGCCTTCATCTGCTCGTGCATGGCGTCCATGACATCGGTGGGCGGGTCGATGCGCTGGATCTCGACACGCACCACGCGTACGCCCCACTTGTCGGTGGCGTCGTCGAGTACTTCGCGTAATGCCACGTTGACGTTGTCGCGGGAGGTGAGCGCCGCGTCGAGGCTCATGTCACCGATCACGTTCCTCAGGTTGGTCTGGGCCAGCTTCGTGATGGCCATGATGAAGTTGGCGACGTTGTAGACGAGCCGCTGGGGATCGGTGGGCTCGTAGTAGATGACGGCATCGACCGTGACGGTCACGTTGTCCTTGGTGATGACCTCCTGGGGTGGAACGTCGATCACCTGCTCGCGCATGTCGACCCGGATCAGCTTCTGGATGATCGGGGCGATCATCTTGAGGCCCGGGTCGGTGGTCGTCTTGTAGCGACCCAACTGCTCGACGAGTCCCCGCTGGTAGGGGTGCACGATCTTGACGGCGTTCATCACGAAGATGAACAGGACGAAGGCAATGACGCCCAGAACGATCAGCTCAGCCATTGTGTGGTCCTTTCTGGGTCGTTCACCCGGTGCGTGGTCAGGACTCGGAGTCGACAGGGCGCACGAGAGCCCTGGTTCCCAGGATGTCGATCACCTCGATTGCGGTCCCGACGGGGAGGTCGATCCCGTCGAAACTCTCGGCGTGCCACTCCTCGCGGCCGACCCGGACGGCGCCCATGCGGTCTGCATCTGCTGACAGGTCGGTGATCACTACGCCCGCCTGGCCGATGAGCCGTTCGGCACCGACGCTGATCGGGTCGCCGGTCGCGTCGAGGCGCCGGACGATCGGACGCACGGCGATGGTGGCCACGACCGAGACGGAGACGAAGATGATCCACCCCGTCGCCGACCCGGCACCCGAGAAGGCGAACACGGCCGCCACGGCGGCTCCCAGGCCGAAGGGCAGCAGGAAGAAGGTGCCGGCGACGGTGATCTCCCCGACGATGAACGCGGCGGCGGCGGCCAGCCACACCCAGCGCCAGACCTCAGGGTCCATCTGGTGCTCACCCTCCCTTCTTTCGCCTCCGGCCAGAGTGCCGCGACGGTAGCACGCGTTCGTTTTGTCGTGGCCGCGGCCCCGGATTGGGCACCCGCTACCGTGACCGCCCATGCAGTCGACCGAACAGCCGGAACTCCGCCTGCTCACCATCCATGCGCATCCCGACGACGAGGCCTCCAAGGGGGCATCGACGGTCTCGGCATGCAGTGCTGCAGGTGTGTACTGCGTCCTGGTCTGCTGTACCGGCGGTGAGGCCGGCGACATCCTGAACCCGGCGATGGACCGTCCCGAGGTACATGCATGCCTTCCGGAGGTGCGCGCCGGGGAACTTCGGCGCTCTGCCGAGATCATCGGGTATGACGAGGTCGTCATGCTCGGTTATCACGACTCCGGCATGTCGGATCCCGTCGACGACGACCACCCCGAAGACCACCCCGACAGCCACCCCGATACCCAACCGAACGCCTTTGCCGATGCAGATCCGAACGAGGCCGTCGGCCGACTGGTCGGAATCATCCGAAGGGTCCGGCCGCACGTGGTCGTCACCTACCCCGACGAACGTCGTGGCTACAACCACCCGGACCACCTCCAGGTGCACGACGTTTCGGTGCCGGCCTTCGCTGCGGCCGGCGATCCGGCCAGGTACCCGGAGGCGGGGGAGCCATGGCAGCCGCTGAAGCTCTACTTCACGACGTGGTCACGGGCTCGGATCGCGGCGCTGCACGCCAAGTTCGGCGAACTCGGCCTCAGGTCGCCCTATGGCGAGTGGTGGTTCGAACGACGACCCTCCCACGACCATCTGATCACGACGAAGGTGCCCGTAGGCGGCCACTGGCAGGCCAGGTGCGATGCCCTCAGGGCCCACGCCACACAGATCGACCCGGCCTCGCCGTTCTGGTTCGGGCTCCCCGACGACGTCGCCGGCGACGCCTACCCGTGGGACGACTACGTGCTGGCCGAGACGTTGGTCGGAGGACCGCCGGAGGGCGAGCTCGAGTCCGACCTCTTCGACCGGATTCGCTGGATGGGCCGTGCCGAGGTAGATGCCCTTGCCCGACGGGCCGCGGTGGAGGAGCCGGCCTGATGGCGTCGTTCCTCTCACAGGACTGGATCACCGAGTTCGCCGAGGCCGTAGCACTTCTGCCCGAGCGCCCGGGCCTCGACGGGGTGGTGCGGTTCGCCATCTCCAAGACGCCGCACGGCAAGGTGCAGTTCCGGCTGGTCGTGGCCGACGGTCGGGTGGTCGAGGTGATCCCGGGCCGTGACGGCGACCAGGATGCCACGGTCACCTGGGCCTACCCGGAGGCGGTGTCACGGTTCCGGGGCGAACTCGATCCGGACGAGGCGTTCATGTCGGGCCGTTGCAAGGTCGAGGGCGACTACGCCCGCTATGTGTTCGGCTTGCGGCCGGTGTTCGGGAGCCCTGAGTGGGCGGGCCTGCTGGCCGACCTGGCCGGACGCAGCGCTTTCGACGAGGTCTGAAAGCCGTTCGCCGATTCAGGCGGCCCGCTGGGCCTCGCGCACGTCGCGCCAGTTGATCAGGCGTACGTGGCCCCTGTCGAGGTCGGCCCGGAGTTCCGAGTTGCCACAGACCAGGTCGCGGTGGTCGACGCGCCTGCCCCAGTTGTCGCAGATGGCCCGCAACTCCGGTGTGTCGACCGCCGGCTCCACGACGATCTCGGTGACGCCAGGCCCGAGGTCCATGGCCTGGCGCTCGAGGGCGTCGGTATCGGCGAGGGGTCGGAGACCGTGGTGGTCTGCCGTGAACACGCCTTCCTCGGCGGCCAGTGCCCGGAACGGGAAGCCGGCCCTTGCCTCGGCGTCGCCGCCCTCGAGGCGGATCGGCAGGCGGTGCTCGACAGCCAGGTCGAGCAGTACGTCGAAGAACTCCGGGCGGTCCTGGAGCGCGCCCAGGTGGGTGCTGAGGTGGCAGACGTCGAAGCCCCAGAGGATGGCCCGCTCGAGTTGTGCCCGGCACTCTGACCGGGTCTCGTCCAGGTCGGCGTGGTCCCAGAGGTCGTCCACCGTGCGTGGGAAGCCGCCGTCACCGTCCAGGAGCGAGGGTGCAGCCGTGATGGGTCGCCAGCGGTAGCAGTCGAGTTCGGCGTTGAGGGTCAGGTGGACACCTATGGGTTCGCCCCGGTAGTGGGCTGCGGCCTCCCGTGCCCAGGGGGCGGGGACCATCAACGAGGCACCTGTTGCCAGGCCGGTGCGGAGGCTCTCGTAGACGCCGACGTTGGTGGCGTGGCACATCCCCAACTGGTCGGCGGTGAGGATGAGGAGCCGGGCGTCGGCGCCATGTCCGAGCACCTCGGCGAGTGCGGTCATGGGGGAACGGTACCTGACGACAGCGTTGCCGGGCGATGGAACGCAGCGGAAGACCTGGGGACGAGTGCCGGTCAGGCCACCGGTTCGTGGGGGCCGCCGCACCGGGTCCATAGACCGAGGCCGGCTGCGCGGGCACGGCTCTCCGCAGCCGCCAACTCGTGGAGCAGGGCGTCGTTTGGATCGATGTGGAGCGTCGCCGCATAGCCGCGCTCGACGAGGGCCATGTTGACCTGGAGGCCGTCGGAGAGGCGTTCGAGGTAGGCGAGGAGGCGGCCGTAGCGGTCACGGGGTTCGATGTCGCGTGTGACGATCACCCCGCTGCCCGGAGTGAGGAGCAGGCGCAGTCGTGCCGACGCCTCGGCGCCGAAGCACTCGACCGGCCGGTCGGGGTGGACTGTCTCGGGGGTGTCGATGCCCAGCAGGCGCACGGTCTCGCGGTGCCCGGCCAGATCGACGATCACCGTGTCGCCGTCGATCACCTCGACGACGGTGCCCACGCCGTCGGCGGACAGGTTCGGGGAACTGCAGGCACCGCCCAGCAGCAGGCCCATGAGCACCAGGACGGCACGCATGGCCCGACTCAGGCGACCCGGCGCTGTGGGCCGGGGTCCTCGTCGGTGGCTGCCACGGTGCCTGCCGGGGCGCTGTCGTCGACCGGTGCGTGGCGCCGGAGTTCGGCCCTGGCGCGGGCGACGCCGGCCAGGCCGATCGCCCGGGTGCGGGCATCGAGGAGGAAATCGGGTCGGGCGGAGCGGTGGCGCCGAGTCGAGGCGAGGACCAGTTGTTCGTTCATGGTTCCCAGTATGCGGAAGGGGTGTGACACTCCATTCGGCTGCTGCTGGAGGAGCCGAACACCCGTGCCAGTATTGGCGTTCGACTCCACAGGAGAGGAAACCACCCACTTGTCCCCGTACGGCATCACCGTCCCACTTCCCGGCCCGCTCCACGACCAGCAGGCCCTCTACCGGGAGCTCGTCGACCTCGGGTACACGGATGTCTGGACCGCCGAGGCGAACGAGAGCGACGGCCTCACACCGCTGGCGCTCGCAGCGGCGTGGGCCCCCGAGCTGCGCCTCGGCACGGCGATTCTGCCCGCATACACCCGCAGCCCCGCCCTCATGGCGCAGTGCGCCGCCACCATGGCGTCGGCGGCACCCGGCCGTTTCGCCATCGGCATCGGCTCTTCGTCCGACGTGATCGTCGAACGCTGGAACGGTGTCCCGTTCGAGGCGCCCTACCAGCGGGTACGCGACACGGTCCGGTTCATCCGGTCGGCCCTCACCGGCGAGAAGGTGACCGAGGAGTACGACTCCTTCACGATCCGCGGATTCCGGCTCGGCATCATCCCGGAGCAGCCGCCCACGATCCTCGTGGCGGCCCTGCGCGAGGGCATGCTGCGCCTGGCGGGACGCGAGGCTGACGGGGCGATCATCAACTGGCTGTCTCCCGACGACGTCACCACCGTGGCGGGGATCGTGAACGCCCAGGGTCCCGGTCGGGAGGTCGTGGCCCGCATCTTCGTGTGCCCCAGCGACGACCGCGAGGTGGTGCTGGCCGGTGGCCGCTACGTGCTGGCGACATACCTGAACGTCCCCGTCTACCGGGCCTTCCACGAGTGGATGGGTCGCGGCGACATGCTGGGCGGCCACTGGGAGCGTTGGGCCGCCGGTGACCGCAAGGGGGCGCTGGACGAGATCCCCGAGCAGGTGGTCGACGACCTGCTGGTGCACGGCACGCCCGAACAGTGTCGGGCCCGCATCGACGAGTACGTCGCCAACGGCGTCACCACCCCGGCCCTGGCGATCCTGCCGTTCGGCGGCATCGACACGATGGAGGCGGTCCGCTCCCTCGCCCCGAACGCCTGAGCGTCACGCCCCGTCGGCGAGCTCACCGGCTGCCCGGAAGTGGGCGGTCAGGTCGTCGAGGCGGCTGTGGGCGTTGAGGCCGCTCGTGCTGGGCATCACGTAGACGGGCGCGCCGCCGAGGGTGCGGTCCTGCACGCCGGCCACTGCCTTCCGGTCGGCCACCACGCGCCAGCCACCGAGGCCGACGAAACAGATCGTCCGAGGTCGGAGCCAGGCGCACAGTCGCTCGACCCGTTCGAAGCCCTCGCGCAACTCGTCGGGTGCGACCTCGTCGGCCCTGGCGGTGGTGCGGCGCACCAGGTCGGTCATGCCGAGGCCATGGTGGGTGAGGGCGTGGCGGGGGTCACGGTCGACGCCCACCAGCCCGGCGGCGAGCGCCGCCGGCCAGAAGCGGTTGCCGGACCGGTGGTAGCCCACCCCCGAATCGGCCGACGCAGGGCTGGGGTTGAGGCCTACGACCAGCAGGCGCATTCCGGGTGCAACGGTGTCGGGCAGGCTGCGATGGCGCTCGACATCGACCTCCACGGCGTCATCGCCGGCCCGGACCTCGCCGAGGGCAACGAAGCCGGCACCGATGGCCAGGTCGGCCGCCCTGCCCGGCCCCCAGCCGTCGCCGCTGGCCGGTTCGAGTCGCAACGTGGCCCGGGTCCCGATCTCGAGATCGGCATGCAGCCCGGCCAGCAGCAGCGGCAGGTCCATGTCCGGGCGGCCCGTGCCGAGCACGTGGACGAGGGGTGGCATCCGCCGAGGGTAGGCGGGACACCGAAACAGGTGGCACGCGTTGTTCGATCCCGCGTCTAGGGTGGGGCCATCGATGAGCAGCGCGACACCGGGAAGGCGGAGATGACCGAGACACTCGACACCGCCACGATCGACGAGATCAAGGCCATCATCGACCGCGGGCTCGGCACCACCAAGAGCCGTGAGCTCATCGCCTCGTCCGAGGTCGCCGACCTGCTCCTCGACCTCCGCCTCCTGCTGGCCACCAGCGACGCAGACCTCGAGGCTTCACCGCTCAACTGAGCATCGGTTTCGGTGCCCCTAGCGCAGCGGCAACACCTTCCGGACCAGGCGCCCCAGCGCCAGTCCCAACCCGGCGCCCACGACCACGTCGCTGGCATGGTGGATGCGTACATGTACCCGCGAGACGGCGACGACTCCCGCTGCCGCATACCAGAACGGCCTGATCCGCGACCGCTCGCTCAACAGGGTCGCCGCCAGGAATGCCGCCGAGGCGTGGCCCGACGGGAAGCTGCTGGTGAGCGGTTGACGAAGGTTGTGCGATCGCTCGACCTCGTGGTCGGGACGGTCGCGGCGGAACAGCGACTTGACCGCACCGTTGACGAACGCCGATTCGGCGGCGAGGGCGGCCGACAGCCGGATCGCCTCGCGGTGCCCGTTGCGGCGCACGACCCCCCGTGCGGTGCCGGCCAGGTGCCAGAGCAGGCTGAAGTCGGCGAGCTCGCTGGCCGTGTAGAAGAGACGGTCCAGGTTCGGGTTGCCGCGTAGAGGCTCCCACGCCCGGTCGACCGCCCTGTCGAACGCCGCGCCGACGGGGCCCAGTGGGTGGGGGCCGGCGCCATCGGCGTCGCCGGAGGCGTGTTCGGAGTCGGGGACGACGGACAGGTGGCCCCGCTCGGCAGCGGAGTCGGAGGCTGTGGCCATGGCCAGAGCGTATTGGCGGACAGGGGGGACGCCGCCGCGGCCCGTCAGGCGTGGGCCCCCGGGCGGTGTAGCACGCCCCTGTGCCACCTTCGGGGCGTGGCCAGCAGCGCTCTCGGGTAGTCCTCGAAGAGCCAGCGGGCGAAGTTGCGGCGGGTCCAGGGGGTGAGCCCGCCCATGGCGACCGAGGCGCGGGCGCCGAGCGGGTGCGCCAGCACGCGCTGGAGGACGACCGACATGCGGTGGTCGGCCAGGAGTTCACGACGTACCTCCCGCCGGTAGCGGACGCCGATCTCGGTATACGAGCCGCCGGCGATCACGGACCCGGCGGCGAGGATGCCGGTGAGCAGCGCCTGGCCGATGCCCTCGCCGGTCAGTGCGTCGGTGGCGGCAGCGGCGTCCCCGGCAAAGAGAACCGGGCCGTGTTCGAGCACCGCCCGGTCGATGCGGGCGGGGATGGGCCAGGCCGTGCGCCGGCCCTCGGGCTCGGCACCGGGTCCGAGCACGTCGCGTATGACCGGACGGGCGAGCAGGCCGTCCCAGACATGGCCGGTGTCGCCGACGGCCACCCGGCCACCACGCAGCACGCCGAAGCCGACGTTGGCGCGATCCCCGGGAAGCGGGAAACTCCACGAGTAGCCGGGCAGCAGGTCGGGCTCGAACCAGACGTGGAGGTCGCGGCCTGCCGGGCCCACGTTGGCCACGTACTGGCGGAAGGCCTGCCACTCGCCCCGGTAGCCGTCCTGCGCCAGCCCGAGGAGCCGACGGGTCGGCGACCACATACCGTCCGCTGCGACCACCATGGTCGCCCGGACCGCGTCGGACTCGGCGACCTCCAGTTCTGCGCCGCCTTCGTCGATGTTGATGCCGGTCACTGCGTTGCCCTCCCGCACCTCTGCACCTGATTCCCGTGCCAGGCCGAGCAGGGCGGCGTCGTATTCGGACCGCGGCACCACCGCCGCGTACTGGCCCTGCCCTGCAGGGAGCGGAAAGCGATGGCTGCGGGTGCCTCCGCCCGTGTGGACCACGGCGTGGTCGACTGCCTGCCAGCCGGCGATCGGCGAGGGGTCGAGCCCCAGTTGCTCGCCGAGGCGAAGTGCCAGCGTGGTCAGGCCGTCTCCGCAGCACTTGTCGCGTGGGAAGGTCGCCTTGTCGAGCACCACGACCGAGCGCCCCGCACGGGCGAGCGTGGTTGCCGCGGCAGAACCGGCAGGGCCTCCGCCGACCACCGCGGCGTCGAACGAATCCATATGTCGTGTCCCGTGCGCCCTAGAACAACCGGGGCGTCGTCGACTCGATGCCCCGGAGTTCGTCGTAGTCGACCTCGACGCAGCCGATGTCCCGGTCGTCGGCCAGCACCCTGGCCTGGGGCTTGATCTCCTGGGCGACGAACAGGCCGCGCACCGGGGCCAGCAGTTCGTCCCGGTTCAGGAAGTCGAGGTAGCGCGTGAGCTGCTCGACGCCGTCGATCTCGCCACGGCGCTTGATCTCGATGGCGACCGTGTGGCCGTCGGCGTCCCTACAGAGCAGGTCGACCGGTCCGATCTCGGTCGGGTACTCACGCCGCACCAGGGCCAGGTCCTCACCGAGGAAGGACGGGTCCCCGGCCAACAGTTCCTGGAGGTGGGCCTCGACGCCGTCCTTCTGGAGGCCCGGGTCGACGCCCATGTCGTGCGCCGTGTCGGACAGCACCTCGTGGAGGGTGATCGTGAGGGTCTCGCCCTTCGGGTTCGACACCCGCCAGATGCTGACGCCCTCCTCGTCGAACTCGACCAGGGTGTTGGGCGAGTTCATCCAGTTGAGGGGTTTGTAGGCGCCGCCGTCGGCGTGGATGGCGACGCAGCCGTCGGCCTTGACCATGAGGAGGCGCACCGCTTCGGGCAGGTGGGCGGTGAGGCGGCCGTCGTAGTCGACCGTGCAGCGGGCGATGACGAGGCGCACAGTGCCCGAGCCTAGGGGGAGCGGTCGTGCCTCAGCCGGCGAGGACGGCGAGCGTGGCCGCCACCAGTTCCCGGCGGCAGATGAGCAGGTCGGGCAGGTAGGGGTCGGGGTGGTTGTAGGTGAGCGCCGAGCCGTCGAGACGCGACACGTGGAGGCCCACCGAGAGGGCAACGGCAGCCGGAGCGCAGTTGTCCCACTCGTACTGGCCGCCCGAGTGGACATAGGCGTCGACCTCGCCCCGCACCACCGCCATCGCCTTCGCCCCTGCCGAGCCCATCTCGACGAGTGCTCCACCGAGCGCCTCGGCGACCGCCAGGGCCTCGGCGGGAGGGCGGGTGCGGCTGACCACGATGCGTGGGGCCTCGGGCACGGGCGCCAGGTCGTCGGTCGTGTTGGCCTCGTGGGTCGACAGGGTGATCCCGAGGCCCGGCAGGGCGACGGCACCGGCCGTGGGGACACCTTCCTCGGCCAGTGCCACGTGTACGGCCCAGTCGGACCGCGGCGGCTCGCTGAACTCGCGGGTGCCGTCGAGCGGATCGACGATCCAGACCCGGGAGGCTCCGGCCCGGTCGGGGTGCACATCGTGGGCCGAGCCCTCCTCGGACAGCACCGCATCGTCCGGGCGGGCCTGGGCCAGGGCATCCATGAGGAGGTCGTGGGCGGCACGGTCGCCTTCGTCCTTGAGGTTCGCCGCCGACGCCCCCTGTTCGGACAGGCGCTGCCGGAGTTCGAGCAGCAGGAGTCCGGTGCGCATGGCCAGTTCGGCTGCAAGGCGGTGGTCGTCGGATGTGGCCATGGGTCGCGATCATCGCAGACCACGGGCCTTAGAATTGGGAGTCGAACCAGACATACGGCTGCGACGGGGGCCCGTGACCACCACCTACGAACTCTCGGACCTCGACCAGGTCGAGGCCGAGTCGATCCACATCTTCCGCGAGGTCGCGGCCGAGTTCGAACGTCCCTGCCTGCTGTTCTCCGGGGGCAAGGACTCGATCGTGATGCTGCGCCTGGCCGAGAAGGCGTTCTCACCGGCCCGCCTGCCGTTCCCGGTGATGCACGTCGACACCGGCCACAACTTCCCCGAGGTACTCGAGTTCCGCGACCGCCGCCTCACCGAGGTCGGCGCCCGACTGGTGGTTGCGTCGGTGCAGCGGTCGATCGACGAGGGACGCGTCACCGAGGAGACCGGCCCCCGGGCCAGCCGCAACCGCCTCCAGACCACCACGCTGCTCGACGCCATCGGGGAGCACCGCTTCGACGCCCTGTTCGGCGGTGCCCGACGCGACGAGGAAAAGGCACGCGCCAAGGAGCGGGTGTACTCGTTCCGCGACGAGTTCGGCCAGTGGGACCCCAAGAACCAGCGACCCGAGCTCTGGAACCTCTACAACGGCCGCATCCTCCGGGGTGAGCACATCCGGGTGTTCCCGATCTCGAACTGGACCGAACTCGACATCTGGGAGTACATCCGCCGGGAGGGCATCGAGATCCCGTCGATCTACTTCGCCCACGAGCGGTCGGTGTTCGAGCGCGACGGCATGTGGCTGTCAGATTCCGACCACGTGACCCTGCTGGACGTCGAGGAGGTCGTGACCCGGCGGGTGCGCTACCGCACCGTTGGCGACATGTCGTGCACCGGCGCCGTCGACTCCACGGCCGCCACCCTCGAGGAGATCATCGGGGAGGTCGCAGCGACCCGGACCACCGAGCGGGGAGCGACCAGGGCCGACGACCGGGTGTCCGAAGCCGCCATGGAAGACAGGAAGAAGGAGGGGTACTTCTGATGGAGCTCCTCCGTTTCGCCACCGCCGGCAGCGTCGATGACGGCAAGTCGACCCTCATCGGCCGCCTGCTCTACGACACCAAGCAGATCTTCCAGGACCAGCTCGAGGCCGTCGAGCGCACGTCCATGCAGATGGGCAACGAGCACACCAACCTGGCGCTGCTCACCGACGGACTGCGGGCCGAGCGCGAGCAGGGCATCACCATCGACGTCGCCTACCGCTACTTCGCCACGCCGAAGCGCAAGTTCATCATCGCCGACACCCCCGGGCACATCCAGTACACGCGCAACATGGTCACCGGGGCGTCGACGGCCGACCTGGCCCTGGTGCTGGTCGATGTCCGCAACGGCGTCATCGAACAGTCGCGGCGCCACGCCTTCCTGGCCTCGCTGCTGCGCATCCCGCACCTCGTCGTGTGCGTCAACAAGATGGACCTCGTCGACTACGGGCAGGAGGCCTTCGAGGAGGTCAAGGCCGAGTTCCGCGAGTTCGCCATGAAGCTCGACATCGCCGACCTGACCTTCATCCCGGTGTCGGCCCTGCACGGAGACAACGTCGTCGACCGCTCGCCGAACACCCCTTGGTACGAGGGGGCGTCGCTGCTGCACCACCTCGAGGAGGTGCACATAGCCAGCGACCGCAACCTCATCGACGCCCGCTTCCCGGTCCAGTACGTGATCCGTCCACAGTCCGACGAGCACCATGACTATCGGGGCTACGCCGGCACGATCGTCGGCGGCGTGTTCAAGCCCGGCGACGAGGTGATGGTGCTGCCGAGCGGCTTCACGTCGAAGGTGGCATCGGTCGACACCTACGAGGGGTCCGTCGACGAGGCGTTCCCACCGATGGCGGTGACGATGCGCCTCACCGACGACATCGACGTGTCGCGTGGCGACATGATCTGCCGGCCCGGCAACCAGCCCATGGTGGGCCAGGACCTCCAGGCCATGGTCTGTTGGCTGACCGAGGCCTCGAAGCTGACGCCCCGGACCAAGCTGGCGATCAAGCACACCACCAGGGCCGCCCGCACCATGGTGACCGACCTCCAGTACCGGCTCGACGTCAACACGCTCCACCGCGACGAGTCGGCCGAGGCGTTGTCGCTCAACGAGATCGGCCGGGTCACGCTGCGCTGCACGCAGCCGTTGTTCTTCGACGAGTACCGGCGCAACCGGGCGACCGGCAGCTTCGTGCTGGTCGACGAGACGACCAACGCCACGGTGGCCGCCGGAATGATCGTCGGCGCCGGGGCCTGAGGCTTCAGATGGGCGATCAGGGCAGTACGAGTTCGGATGTCGTCTGGCACCCCAGTTCGCTCGACCGCGACGAGCGGGCCGGGGCGCTCGGCCACCGGGGGGCCACGATCTGGTTCACCGGCCTCTCAGGATCGGGCAAGTCGACGGTGGCTGCCGCCTGCGAACGGCTGCTGGTCGCCGACGGGCGGCACGCCTACCTGCTCGACGGCGACAACCTGCGCCACGGCCTCAATGGCGACCTGGGTTTCTCTGCCGAGGACCGCGACGAGAACGTCCGGCGGGTGGCCGAGGTGGCCCGCCTGTTCGCCGACGCCGGCGTCGTCGCCCTGGTGCCGCTCATCAGCCCCTACCGGGCGGCCCGCGACCGGGCACGTGCGCTGCACGAGGCGGCCGGCGTGCCGTTCTACGAGGTGTTCGTCGACACGCCGCTCGAGGTCTGTGAGGAACGCGACCCCAAGGGGCTCTACGCGAAGGCCCGTGCAGGAGATCTGACCGGCATGACCGGCATCGACGACCCCTACGAGGCACCCGAGTCGCCCGACCTGGTGCTCACCCCCGACGACGGCCGAGCCGTGGCCGCCGCCATCAGGGTCCTCGCCCTGTTCGACTGAGCAGTCAGCCCCGGGTGAGGGGCTTGTAGCGGACCCTCGTGGGCTGGGCGTCGAGGCCCAACTCCTTCTTGCGGTAGGCCTCGTACTCGGTGAAGTTGCCCTCGAACCAGCGCACCTGCGAGTCACCCTCGAAGGCCAGCACGTGCGTGGCGACCCGGTCGAGGAACCAGCGGTCGTGGCTGATGATCGCGGCACAGCCGGCGTAGGCGTCGAGTCCCGACTCGAGGGCCCTCAGGGTGTCGACGTCGAGGTCGTTGGTGGGCTCGTCCAGGAGCAGCAGGTTGGCGCCGCTCTTGAGCACCTTGGCCAGGTGCACCCGGTTGCGCTCGCCGCCGGAGAGGTCGCCCACATTCTTCTGCTGGTCGGTGCCCTTGAAGTTGAACGACGCCACGTAGGCACGGCCGTTGACCTCGCGCCTTCCGACCTGGAGGAACTCGCGGCCGTCGGTGATCTCTTCGTAGACGGTGCGTTCTGGGTCGAGGGTGTCGCGTGACTGGTCGACGTAGCCGATCTCGACGGTCGGGCCGATGCGGATGACGCCGGCGTCAGGCGTCCAGGTGGGGTCGCCGGATGCGTCGGATGCCTCGACGAGCATCCGGAACAGGGTCGTCTTGCCGGCGCCGTTGCCACCGATCACGCCGACGATCCCGGCGGGCGGCAGAGAGAACGAGAGGTCCTCGATGAGCAGCTTGTCGCCGAAGCCCTTTGCGAGGTGCTCGACCTCGACCACCTGGTCGCCGAGGCGCTGGTTGGCCGGGATGTCGATCTGGAGTTCCCGGTCGCGGCGTTCTGCGTCGGCAGCCTCGACCACGAGCCGGTCGTAGGCGGTGAGGCGGGCCTTGCCCTTCGACTGGCGGGCCTTCGGTGCCATGCGTACCCACTCGAGTTCCCGCTCGAGGGTGCGGCGACGGGCCGAGTCGGTCTTCTGCTCGGCGTCGAGCCGGGCCGTCTTCTGCTCGAGCCAGCCCGAGTAGTTGCCCTCGAAGGGGATCCCCCGGCCACGGTCCATCTCGAGGATCCAGCCGGCCACGTTGTCCAGGAAGTAGCGGTCGTGGGTGATCGCGACGACGGTGCCGTGGTAGTCCTTGAGGGTGCGCTCGAGCCACGCCACCGACTCTGCGTCGAGGTGGTTGGTGGGTTCGTCGAGCAGCAGCAGGTCGGGGCGTGAGAGCAACAGCCGACACAACGCCACCCGGCGTCGCTCGCCGCCGGAGAGCGTGGAGACGTCGGCGTCGCCCGGCGGCAGGCGAAGGGCGTCCATGGCGATCTGGATGGTGCGCTGGAGGTCCCAGGCGCCGGCCACCTCGATCCTGCGCTCGAGGTCGGCCTGCTCGTCGCCCAACTTCCCGTAGTCGGCGTCGGGGTCGGCCCAGGCGGCCAGCACCTCGTCGTAGCGGGTCAGCAGGGCCGCAACCTGGCCGACGCCGTCCATGACGTTGCCCTGCACGTTCTTGGCGGCGTCGAGTTCGGGTTCCTGTTCGAGCATGCCGACGGTGAAGCCGTCGGTGAGTCGGGCCTCGCCGGTGAAGCCTTCGTCGACGCCGGCCATGATGCGCAGCAGAGACGACTTGCCGGCCCCGTTGGCGCCGATGACCCCGATCTTGGCGCCCGGGTAGAAGGCCAGGGTGATGTCCCTGAGCACCTCCCGGTCGGGTGGGTAGAAGCGGCTGGCCCGCCGCATGGTGAAGATGAACTGTGCGGCCATGGCGGCCGAGGCTACCGGTGGCGCCACGTGGGCCTCCGGGGTGCAGGACACCTAGGTTCGCCGCCGTGATCGAGGCGGTGCTGTTCGACTTCGGTGGGGTGATCCTCACGAGCCCGTTCGATGCGTTCGCCGCCTACGAGGCCGAGGCCGGGCTGCCACCGGACACCATCCGGCGCCTCAATGCCACCAACCCCGACACCAACGCCTGGGCCCGCTTCGAGCGCCGGGAGGTCGATCCCGGCGAGTTCGCCCGCCTGTTCGAGGCCGAGGCGGCGGCGTCGGGACACACCGTTGATGCCGGACGGATCCTCGAGGGACTGCACGGGGCGCTGCGACCCACCATGGTCGAGGCCCTGCGCCGCTGTGCGGCGAGGCTCAAGACGGCACTGCTCACCAACAACATCATCCCGATCGGTACGCAGCCGTCCACCGGCCCGGTGGGCGAGGTCGTCGACCTCTTCGACGTGGTCGTGGAGTCGAGCGTGGTGGGCTGCCGCAAGCCCGAGCGACGCTTCTACGAACTGGCCTGCGAGGGGCTGGGGGTGGCGCCGGAGGCCTGCGTGTTCCTCGACGACCTCGGCGTCAACCTCAAGCCGGCCCGGGCCATGGGCATGACCACGATCAAGGTGGCCGATCCCGACGACGCCATCGCCGAGTTGGCCGTCGTCGTCGGGTTCCCCCTCGGCTGAGCCGCTACCGTCGGCCACGATGCGCATCGTCACCTGGAACGTCAACTCCCTGAAGGCCCGCCTGGCCCGGGTCGAGGCGTGGATCGCCGCCGTGGAACCCGACGTGCTGTGCCTCCAGGAGACCAAGATGGCCGACGAGGCCTTCCCCCACGGGGCGTTCGCCGCCCTCGGCTACGAATCGGCGCACCACGGCGAGGGGCGCTGGAACGGCGTGGCGGTGATCTCGAGGGTCGGGCTCGACGACGTGCGCCCCGGATTCGCCGACGGGCGGGACGACCCCGACCCCGACGCCAGGATCCTGTGGGCCACCTGCGGCGGGGTGCGGGTGGCGTCGTGCTACATCCCCAACGGCCGCGAGGTCGGCCACGACCACTGGCACTACAAGCTCGACTGGCTGGGCCGCCTTCACGACGACCTCGTCGCCAACGCCGACCTCGCCGCCGACCCGGTCGTCGTGGTCGGCGACTTCAACGTGGCCATCGACGACCGCGACGTCTGGGACCCGTCGGCATGGGAGGGAGCCACCCACGTGACCACCGAGGAGCGGGCGGCGGTGCGGCGTCTCGTCGACCTGGGGCTGGTCGACGTGTTCCGCGAACTTCACGACGCCGGCGGTCTGTTCTCGTGGTGGGACTACCGCGACCTGGCGTTCCCCAGGGGTCGCGGCATGCGCATCGACCTGGTCCTGGCCTCGCCGCCGGTGGCCGCCACGCTCGAGTTCGTCGTGGTCGACCGCAATGAGCGCAAGGGTGAAAAACCCAGCGACCACGCCCCCGTCGTCGCCGACTTCGCCCTGGGTTGAGGCCATGGCGCACGCCTCGAGGCTGCCGCGGAACCGGGACCTGCTGGAGGGTCTGCGGCGGGTGTGCCTGGCGCTGCCGGGGGTCGAGGAGCGGCTCAACCACGGGATGCCGACCTTCGGAATCGTCGGGCGCCGGGCGTTCGCCAACTTCCACACCCACCCCGACGACGGCCGTCCCACGCTCTGGTTCAAGGCGGCGCCCGGCGTGCAGGACGAGTTGGTCTACCAGGAGCCCGAGCGCTTCTTCGTGCCGCCCTACCTGGGACCGAGGGGCTGGGTGGGTCTGCGCCTCGACGTGGACCTCGACTGGGACGAGGTGGCCGGCGTGGCCGAGCAGTCCTGGCGCATCACCGCCCCCAGGCGCCTTGTCAGCCAGTTCGACGGCGGGTAGCGCTCAGCCCTGTTCGGCGAGGAAGGCGAGGAGTTCGGCGCCGAAGCGCTCGGCCTTTGCAGGGCCGATCCCCGAAACGGCCAGTAGTTCGTCGGTGGTCGTCGGGCGGGCGGCGGCCAGTTCGTGCATCGTGGCGTTGCTGAACACCGTGTAGGCGGGCTTGCCGTCCGTGTGCTCGAGGCGCCAGGCCCGCAGGGCCTCGACCAGTTCCGGGTCGAGGTCGTCGGGGTCGACGGCAGGCGCCTTCGCCCGGGGCGCCGAAGCCGGGGGAGCGGCGGTGGCGGGTCGTTCGTGGCGTCCCAGGATGGCGAGCAGGTCGTCGCCGAAGCGGTCGGCCTTGATCGGGCCGATGCCGGCCACCCGCTGGAGGTCGTCGGGCGAGGTCGGCCAGACGGCGACCAGGGAGGCCAGGGTCACGTCGCTGAACACCTTGTAGGCCTCGATGTCGGCGGCTCGTGCCTGGTCGAGGCGCCAGGTGCGGAGCTCCTCGACGACGGGATGGTCGGGGAGGCCGGCGGGTTTCTGCACCCGTTCGCGTGCCATCGAGGCACGGCGGGCCTGCTCGGCCTGTTCGAACGGCTTGTCGAGGTTGCTGATGGCATGTTCGATGTCCTCGAGCCAGAACGAGGGCCGACGCTTCGAGGTGCGCTCACCGAAGGTTCGCTGCTGCGCCCAGGACAGGTGCAGCCCGATCTCGGCGCGGCTGAGCGCCACGTACAACAGCCGTCGCTCCTCGGCCAGGTCGGCCGGTTCGCGTGCGTGGGCGATGGGGACGAGGCCCTGCTCGAGCCCGGCCACGTGGACGGCCTCCCACTCGAGGCCCTTGGCAGCGTGGAAGGTGGCGACCTCGACGGCATCGGCCGAATCGTCGTAGGCGGCCCGGACCTGTCCGCGGACCCATCCCTCGAACCCGGAGGCCGTGCCCGAGGGCTCGATCGAAAGGTACTCGTCGGCCAGCGTGCGCAGGTGGGCGAACGCAGCGGCCCGTTCGGCATTGCGGGGAGTCGCCTCATCGTCGGAGAGATCGTCGCCTGCATCCGACCGCAGGTCGCCGAGATGGTCGGTGAGGGGGCGCCTGCTGTGGGACAGGGACCCGAGTGCCCCCTTGACGTCGGGTCGGTCGAACACGCTGCTGCCGGTCCGGGTGCGGACGGGGATGTCCGCCTCGCGCAGCGCCCCGACGATCACGTCGGCCTGTGCGTTGGTGCGGACCAGAACCGCCTGCCGGGACCAGGACCCGTCGGAGCCCCGGGTGTCGCGCACCTTCCGGGCCACCGCTGCCGCCTCGGCCCTGTCGTTCGCGTGCACGGTGACCGTGGGGGAAGGTCCACTCGGCCGGTTGGCCTCCATCGGCGTACGCCCCCGCAGGGCCGCCGCCGCCGTTCGCAGTACCTGCGGCGTGCTGCGGTAGTTCTGGCGCAGGTCGACGAGCGTGGCGCCCGGGAAGTGGGTGTCGAAGCGGTTCAGGTGGTCGGCGTCGGCGCCGTTCCAGCCGTAGATGGCCTGGTCGGGGTCGCCGACGACGCACAGGTCGTCGCTGCCGCCGAGCCAGGCGGCCAGGAGCGTGAACTGAAGCGGGTTGACATCCTGGAACTCATCGACATAGAGGTGCCGGAACCTCCAGCGCTGCGCATCGCCGAAGGCCCGGTCTCCTCGGAGGGCACGGGCGCACTGGCCGAGCAGGTCGTCGAAGTCGACCGTTCGCTTCTCGACCTTCTTGTCCTCGTAGTCGCGGTAGATGCGGGCGATGGTGGACGGCGACATCG
>CEPV01035891.1_pt1 | contig 22073 bp, 20 predicted proteins | sample 530451 | NCBI WGS metagenome assembly CEPV01 (sample SAMEA2620097, study PRJEB7988) | marine metagenome | isolation source: saline water (ENVO:00002010), including
ATATTATTATAAACAGAATTACCTTGGATCAGTATATTTGCAGAATTACGACTACTAAAATTATTATATCTTACTGTATTATTAGAACCACCTCCGTCCCAGATGATATCATAATCAGAACCTGAAGGATGTGTGTTGTTAATAAATACATTAAATGTAATATTATGATCATCACTCGCAGCATCTTCAAAATCAATACCATTTTGATGATTATGTGAAATATTGTTTTCTTTTATTAGCCAATCATCTCCACTATTATCAACATAAATACCTCTTTGGAAATGAGTTATTGAACAATTTGTGATTGTAGCATTTGATGCATTTGCATATATACCATATTGAGTATTTAAATTTGTACCTTTGATAACTAATCCTTGACAATCTAGAGTAACATTGATTGCTGTAATGTTCATACATTTATCACTTGCAGTATCTAATATAGATGTATTAAGAAGATAAATTTGTCCTGTTTGATCTAAAGTTTTACAAGTACTTATTTCTATTCCTGATTGTGCTGCTGGAGGTGCAGGATCACCTGGTGTAGTAGTATTATACACTTGCTCAACAGACCATGTACTAGCAATCAGAGAAGAATCAATTGTTTGCACAGCCCAATAATAAGTTTGATTACTAATATTAAAATTAACTTCTGTTCTATGTTGAACATTACCTAACATTCCTTGTATAGGAGTGCTTCCATAACCATAACTTCCAGACATAACATCATCTGTACCACTAGATGTTCCAATTCTTAAATTATAATATAATGTTCCGCCTTCTGTATCTGTACCTGCAGACCAACTTAAATTTAATTCACCTGTATCATAATCACTTCCAAAAGTAGTTGGTGCACTTGGCGCACTATTTGCAGTTGAAATTTTATTAAGATAAACTTTACCAGTTGCTCCACTATCATCACCAATAACAACAAAATCCAGATTATTATCACTATCAGCATCCATAAATAATCCAGAACCATCTGATAAAGTTGATGATATGAACTTTTGATAATCAGTATCTTCAATAAAACCACTTCCTGTATTATTATACATGAGCATGGTGCTTCCACCACCACCACCACCACCTCCAGATCCTTTAATCCAACCAATATCTATATTTCCATTATTATTAAAGTCACCTAATAATAATTCTCCAGCTTGAATATTAGTTGTGCTAGTAGCCCAGCTAGTATTTAATTCAAAAGAAGTTTGATTATTTAGATAAATATCAAGATATTGTGTGCCTCCATCTTGTGCTTGTATTACCAAATCTATCCACCCATCATTATTAACATCAGCAAATGCACTTGAAGTAAATTGACTATAAGCAGATCTTATACCTTCTGTATAAGTAATATTATGTACTAAATTTGTTCCATTGTTCATATAAACTTGTGCATCAAGACTTAAATCATCATTATTACCTATAATAAATAAATCTAAATAATTATTATTATCAATATCAGCAAGAAGTACATCACCACCATATATTGAACTTAGATTTAAATCCCATACATAGTCTCTTATAAATGAGGTTCCATTATTAATATAAACAACAGGATTTTTATTAGTAGGATCTGTATTATTAGCACCTGTCATAATAATATCTATTTTTCCATCTGAATCAATATCACCTAAAACAAAAGATACTGATTGCATTTTACTTATATTTTGTTCCCAACTAGAATTTTGTACAAATGATGATCCATTATTAATATAAACATTTGTTACAGCAGCATTATCTGCATCATTACCAGCAATAATTAAATCAGTATAATTATCATTATTAAAATCACCAACTGCAATGCTTGGAGTAGATACATTTGTAATATTTATGCTCCATGTAGCATTATCATTAAATGTTGTTCCATCATTTGTATAAACATTAGAACCCACAGTTGGAAAACTTACAGTACCAACTACAATCAAATCAAGATTCCCATCTTTATCAATATCAGCTGTTGCAGTAACAGGAGTAGTTACTCCTTTTAAATTAGCTTCATATGTTGTACTTGCTGTAAATGTATCAATTATAGATGTTGTAATATTTAGCCATGCATCATAACTAGAATCATTTGTAGTTGCATTAATACCTGCAATATATGTTCCTTTGTTTGCAGAACTTACATTTAATGCAACTACAACTTTGGAATATGCAGGAATATCAACAAATGATGATTGATTTAATGATAAAACATCTATGATATTATAATTACTTAAATTTAAAGTAATATTATCACTTGAACTTAGACTATTTATTACATTAACATAATATTCATCTGAACTTCCTCCACCAATATAACCATCTGCAGTAGCATCTTTATTTTGTCCTGCACCTGAAGATGTAACTAAAGTTAAACTAATCCCTGCTGTTATACTTGCTTTTCTTAATGGAAGATAATCTGTTTCAGCACTTACACTATAAGTATCGTCACAAATTCCATTATTATTTGAATCATAACATGCTTCTGCAGGTTCATCTATTTGTGTCCACCAATTACCTAATACTGAATTATTTAGCATAAGATTACCTGTTGTTCCTGAAAATGAGAAAGATGATGAATTAGTAAACTCATTTGCATAAAATAAATTATTATCAAAGTTTCCACCAGAATCAAAATAAATGTCCACTATTGCAGGTGGTACTCCAAATGGATATTCATTAAAAAATGTATTATTAAATATTGTATTATTATGTGAATCAGCAGTAAAATAAATACCATAATTAGCATTATTTCTTATGTCTGATAATTGAACAGTACTATTATGTGAATTATATACATAAATACCAGAACCTGAGTTATTAGTTAAATTCAGATTATCAAAAGTAGTATCATTTGCATCATTAAGATAAATAGCATTTGTAAAATTCATAAATGTACAATTAGTAATATTTGAATTTGAGATTCCCGTAATATTAATACCATAATATTCTGTTTCGCCTGTTCCTGTATAATTTCCTGTTAAAGTATATCCTTGACAATCAAGAGTAATATCATCTACTTCAAATGCAAAACAAGTTGGACCACTTGTTACATCTTGTGTTAATCTATATACTGATGAACCTATTGTTAAAGCTTGACAACTATCAATATTTGCATCATTATGTGCATATGCAACTTGGTCTCCGAATATAAATTCTAGATGATGTTCTCCAGGTGTTAATTCAAGTGAAGTTTCATAACCAGTATTTGAACAATTATAATCTTGAACAAATACTTCATTATTATCTGTCCATGTATAATTAACAGAATCATTATCACAAAGTAATGTTAAGAACTGCAGATCATTACCTGCTTCACCTAAATTATCCCATTGAGTTCCATTGCTTGCTCTGATTGTTAAGTTTGAAACACCAGATGTTGTAAATCTAATAGTCCAATTTTCTCCAACCATTGGATATGATTGTACATTTAATATTTCAATACTTACTTCATATGATTGATTAGATAAATGAGGAACAATCCATTCAACATAATCTATCAATGAATTATTATTTAGATCAGCATAAGCATATAATTCAGTTAATTCTCTTGAACCATTAGTTGTTCTGTATATTTTGATTGCATCTAAAGGAATATCATTAACATAAGTATAAGCTAATATATTTTCATAATGAGTTTCTGAACTAATTACAATTTCTTTTTTCATATCAGAAATATTATTTTCAACAGAAATTGGTGCTTCTGTATAATATTCAATTTCTAGTTCATCATCTGAGGTGATATTTTCTTCAATTATTAATTCAGCAACTTCTTCAACAACAATATCTTCAACCACCTCAACAATTACTTCAGGTTCTTCAATTACCTCTTCAACAATTTCTTCTCCAATAACAGCAAAACCAGTTATTGAATTACCAGTTATTTCAAATAATCCACTTAAATCTTCTTCTTCCTCCATATCTTTTTTTTCTTTATCTCTTTTATCTTTATCTTGTTTTAATTCAACAATTTTCTTTTCCAGATCATCTACTTCTCCATCAAATATTTTTTTAATCCCTGCTTCTCTTTCTAATTCTTCAATTTCTTTATCTTTGACAAAGTCAGAAATACTTTTTGTCTCTTTATCTTTTGTTTCTTTATTTTCATGAACAACTTTCACTTTATCTTCAATAAATTCTTCATTTTCATATTCATCAATTTTTTTAATACTTATATTAACAACTTCTTTTGGAAGATCAATAGTTAAATTGTCTGTTGAACCTTCAACTTGGATTGTCTTTGTCCATTTAACAGGTTCATTTATTCTAATTACTTCTGGAGCAATAGTTGTTTCTGTGTAATTAACATCAGTGGATGCAACATTACTAATAGTAACATTATCAATAGTTACATTAGTTTCAGTAATATTAAGATTTCCAGTAACATTATTTTCTGTAATATTTCTTTCATCTTCTAAAACTTCAGTATCATTACCATTAACATCAGAAACATTTTTAGAAACTTCATTATCATCACTAACCACTTCATACAACACATTGTCAATTTCATCAACATCTACATTATTTATATCATATAATTCATAACTAGATACATCTCCAATTATGCTTTGCAAGAATGCATCAACACTAATATAATTATCATAAGAATTTGCATTATTTAAATCAGTTAATTTAATTGTGATTGTATGGTCAATATTTTCTAAATCAGATATTGATATTAAATAAGGTTGAACACCAAATTCTGAATACAAGTCAACTAAATAAGATTCATCATCGACAGTAATGTTTGTTACACCAAAGTCTTCCCTTTTCTCAGTTAAAATGTAAATGTTTCTTCCATTGAAATCATATGTTAATGAATCTTCTTCATAATTAGATATTAATGAAATACCATTACTATAAATTTCATTTTCTCCTCTAAACCAAAGTCCTGGGAAATCAATATCTTCTGCTTGTGTTAGTATAACTAAGTCTTCAACAACATCTGAAACTTCTTCAACTACTTCTTCAGTAACTTCCTCAACAACATCTTCAGTTACATTTTCTTCAACTTCCTCTTCTTCCACAAGAACATCTTCAGTAACTTCTTCTACAACAATTTCATTAACTACTTCTTCAGTTACATTTTCTTCAACAACCTCTTCTTCCCCAAGAACATCTTCAACTACTTCAGTAATTTCTTCAACAACTTCTTCAGTTATATTTTCTTCAACACCTTCTTCTTCCCCAATAACATCTTCTACTATTTCTACAACTTCTTCAACCACTTCTGAGATTTCAATTGTATCAGTAATTACAACTTCATCAATCAAAATATAACTATCTTCAGACAAATTATTTTTATTTTCATTTAATGTAATAATAATATTATGTTCACCATCACTTAATTCATAATTATAATTAACATTATATTCTGTTTCACTTGAATAAAGATCTAATTCATATTCTGTTCCATCAATTTCTAAATTCATGATTCCAAAATCATTTCTTTTTTGTGTAATAATTTGAACAGAACTTCCATTAAAATTATATTCTAATCTAGACCCTAATGTGTTTGTAAATAATGCACTACTTCCTTCATAAGATTCATATTCAATTGTGTTCCATGCACCAAATTCATCTGTAGGTTCTAGATTAATATCTTGACTTTCGTAAATTGTGAATCCAGTTATTCCTCCTGGAATGTTCATCATTACTGTTGAAAATAAGGAAATAATAAATATGATACTGACCATTGCTAAAATATGATGATGATCAAAATTACTAAAACCAATTAGTTTTTTCTTACTATTTCTCTTTTTTGTTTTATTTTTATTTTTACTCATTAAGTTTTATTCCTCTATCTTTGAGTATTTTTTTAACTTCTTCATTTTTTAATCCAGTTATATCTACTATCTGACTAATTGGTAAATTTTCTTTTCCAAGTTGAACAGCAATAGAATTAATTAGGTTAGGATTATTTTGCAACATAAGCCTAAAAGCTTCTTTTAGGACATCTGATTTACTAGTAAAATGGCCAGACTTTACAATGGAATCTAGCTGTTTCTTCATAATCTCTGGCAAACTAACATTAACCATTCTATAACTTTATTTTCCTCATGAGTGTTTAACAATAATTGTTAAAATTATGTTATATATTGTCTATTCTTGTCTAATTTTAATCAATATTTGTTAATTTATGGAGAACTCATATATAAACCTATCTATTTTGACTATATGTAATAATATAAGAAATAATCCCAAAATTAGTAAAAAGAATCAAAATCAGAAAAATAAAACTAAAATATTCTAAATTAATTATTTTCAATACAGAAATTAATAAAAAAATAAATTCAAGAAATCATACCAAATCAAATTTAAGGTTTAAACCTACTCATAGTTCTAGGAAATGCAATAGCATCTTTAATATGCTCTAAGCCACATATCCATGCAATAATCCTCTCAACACCTAAGCCAAAACCACCATGTGGAACAGATCCATATTTCCTTGTATCAAGATAAAACTCATATTCTTTAGGATCTTCACCTGTTTCAACTAATCTTTGTTTGATTTTTTCAATATCTTCTTCTCTTTGAGAACCACCAACTATTTCACCATACCCTTCTGGTGCAAGAACATCACATCCTTGCACACATTTTGGTTTACCAGGTGATTCTTTCATATAAAATGCTTTAACGATTTTAGGATAATCAGTAACAATAATTGGAACATCATATAGCTTAGTTAATTTTTCTTCTTCAAGAGTCCTAAGATCCTTACCCCATTCAACATCCATGCTACACTTTTCTTTTAATATTTTTAATGCTTCATCATAACTCATTCTAATAAACGGTTTCTTAATGCTTGCTTCCAAGCATGTTATATCTCTTTTTAAAATTTCTAATTCTTTTCTATGTTTTTTAAGAACATATTTTACAACATACTTAATTAAAGCTTCACAATGATCTTGTATATCTTTGAAAACAGACCAAGCCATTTCCATCTCAGCAATCCAAATTTCTGTAAGATGCCTTGATGTTTTAGATTTCTCAGCTCTAAAAGCAGGTTCAACAGTATAAATTTTTTCCAAAGCAAATATTCCTGGTTCTGCATAAAGTTGCCAAGTTTGACCTAAAAAAACACCTTTTTGACCATAATAAGGAACCTTAAATAATGTTGAGCCACCTTCACATTGAACAGCTTGAAATATAGGAGTGTGAAATTCATAAAATTCTTGTTGTCTAAAATATTTATGAATAGCAGCTACAACAGTTGATCTTATTTTTAAAATTGAAGTCATTTTTTGAGATCTTAACCATAAATGTCTCATGTCTCCAAGAAAACCTTCGGATTCTCCGCCTTTTATTGGGAAAACTTCTGCATAATGAATAACTTTAAAATCATCAACTTGGATTTCATAACCAGACGGTGCTCTTTCGTCTTTCTTAATTTCACCAGTAATTTCCATTGATGTTTCAATTAATATTTTATCAATTTCCTTCCACCGAGATTCAAACTTAGATATTTCAAATACACATTGTATGATTTCAGAACTATCTCTAAGTATGATAAAAGCTAGTTTCTTAGACTTCCGTTCCCTATGAACCCAGCCTCTGATTGAAACCTTACCTTGTCCTATATCCATAGCTCTTTTTATCTGTATAAAGTCCATCATGATATAGTGTTATTACCTTATTATATAAATTTATTGTTATAATTAGTTTATAATTCTAAAATACAGCTTCATCCAAAAATCCTATTCCATTTTCTCATTTTATTCGAAAACTCCATCTGGCCATGCCATCAATAACATTATTATTGCTGTCATTGAAGGCACAGACGGATATTTTGAATGAAGCTACAAAACTACTAACATTTTTAAACCAACACAACACCCCACATCACATGTTCAAATTACTAAAACAATCAAACAAAGCTAGACACGGAGAGTTTACTGTAAATTCCAAAACAATTCCAACTCCGTTCTTCATGGTACCATCAACAAAAGCAGCACTTAGACACACAACTATGGATGAATTCAAATCATTAGGTGGGAATGCAACAATATGTAATTCTATGTTATTATCATTAAGACCTGGTGCAGAGTTTATTAATAAGAATGGAGGAATTCATAAGTTTATGAACTTTGATGGTGTTACATTTACAGACTCTGGTGGGTTTCAAGTAATAAGACAGTTTTGTTTAAAGATTGATAACAATGGAATTTGGTTTAAATCACCATATGATGGAAAAAAAGAATATTTAGATCCACAGAAATGTATACAAAATCATATTAACATTGACTCAGATGTTGCAATGTGTTTAGATCACATGCCTTTGGCAGGCGCAACTAAGTCAGAAGCATTATATTCTCTGAACAGGACAACAGAGTGGGCTAAGTTGTGTAAAGAAACTCACCACCAATTAAAGGAGAATACTGGAAGCAACCAACTTCTATTTGGAATTGCCCAAGGTGGTATCTATCCAGAACTCAGAAAAAGATCAATAAAAGAAATAACAGACATTGGCTTTGATGGATATGCACTAGGTGGATTAGCAATTGGTGAACCAAAAAAACAAATGTTTGAAATGATGGAGTTAGGTGGAGACCTTTTACCTAAAAACAAATTAAGATATATCATGGGACTTGGTCATCCTCTTGACATTGTTAAAGCAGTATCATTAGGTTTTGATTGCTTTGATTCTATTTTTCCAACACAATGTGCAAGACACAATCATCTTTTCACTTCAGAAGGTGTTCTTAAAATCAGTAACAAAGAATACAAACATGATCAATCACCGATTGACAAGAACTGCAATTGTGTCACATGCAAAAATTATACAAGAGCATACATCTATCACATAACAAAGGTCGACGAACCAATTGCATACCAATTAAAAACCTACCATAACATTCACTTCATGTATGACCTTATGAAACAGATACAGGTTGCGATTAAAGAGGATAGGTTTGAAGAATGGAAGGAAGGGTTTGTTAAGAATTTTAAAAAATAAAAAGATTTATATATAATTAAATGATAAATAGATAATATGAATAAAAAAGGGGTTAAATATAAAGGTGTTAATGGTTTTCTACTTCTTTTTATTTTTATATTGGCACTTAATGTTTTTTTAGATCTTTATTATGGTGTAAATGTTATTAAATTATTTTTAGATAGTGAATTTATTTTAACAACTGCTAAAATCTGGTTAATTCCTTTATTAGCAATTTTATATCTTGGTCATGCAATTTTTGTAGGATATTCAACACATGCATTATATAATTTTAAAAAAAATGCAATTTCATTAACCAAATGGAGCTTATTTTTAATCTTTATTACAGGAGTTATTGTTACTATTCCTTTTTTCTTTTCATTAAATGATGGAATTAGTATTGTATTTGGTATTCTTTTTTTCACATCTTTTAATATTGGAAATGGATTTTTTTGTATCTTTTGGAATGGATATTTGAATTCATCTAAAAGGGTAAAAAATACATATCCTATAAGTAAAAGAAAAAAAATAAGCAAAAAGTGGAAAATTTTATTTTATTCAATAATAGCAATTCCTATTTTAATTTTTATTTTAGCAACAGCATTACCGGTTACCGTTACTCTTGATAATCAAAGTGTAGAATCTTGTTCTGAATTTGATAATTTTGATCTGAGGAACTCTTGTTTTTTAACACAAGGATTAGAAGAACTTAATTCTACATATTGTGAACAAATAGAAATTGAACATTATAAGTATCAATGTTTAGGTATTGTAAATGAGGATGTTGATTTTTGTGCAGAGATAAATCAAGAAAAAGGTACTACCTCTGAAAGTGCTGCTCATGAATGTTTTAAAGAAGTTGCAAAGAAGAAAAATAATGAAGGTATGTGTTATGGTATCGAAAATGAAAATTTTATTAATGACTGTGTTGCTGTTTTTGAACAAGATGAAGAAGTATGCCTTGTTGCTGGAAGTTATAAAGATGTTTGCTACAAGAATGTAGCTGTGGAAAAACTTAATGAAACTGTTTGTGAAAACATTATAAGTTATTCTAATTCTATATTATTAAATGATTGTTATGCATCAGTAGCCTTAGCTAAGGAAGATAAGTCTATTTGTGCAAATATTAATGTTCCAAGGGATGTTGCAAGGTGTAATAAAGCAATAAATTAACATAACATTTAAAAACCAATAACTCTTTCTCAACTATACAATGAACTTTCAAAACACAGTACGAATGTTTGGATCTTAACTTTTTCTAATGTATATTTTATAATTCTATTATAATTATAATCTTATTGACATTTTTTATTAATATTTAATTTATTTTTTTATTTATTATTATTATCATTATCATCATTTTCATTTAACAAAATTGGAGGGAATACAAAATGGAACTAAGACAATCATATGAAGATCAAACAGAAAGACAAAAATTTGTAAAAAGAACAATGACTTTAGACGACCATCCTAAAGTACAAGGTTATAATTTTGAAAAAGAATTCAACTTCACAGAATTCATAGACTCATACTTCAACACAGGATTTCAAGCAACTAATCTAAAGTTAGCACTTGACATAGTAAAACAGATGAGAAAAGATAAAGCATACATAACATTAGGTTTTACATCTAACATGATTTCGTCTGGTGTAAGAGATATGATAACTTATCTTACCAAACATAAACTAATTAACATGTTAGTTACACCTGCAGGTGGAATAGAAGAAGACATGATAAAAGTGTTTAAACCATTTGTCATTGGACAACAAAGAGCACCTGGTGCAATGTTGTTAGAGAATGGAATCAATAGAACAGGAAACTTGTTTGTACCAAATGACCGTTATCTTCATTTTGAAAGAAACTTTATTCCATTTTTAGAAAAAATGTATCAAAAACAGTTAAAATTAGGCAGACCTTTGTCTGGTCAAGAACTTCTTAAAGAAGTGGGTTTATACATTGATAATGAAGAATCTTTTTTATACTGGGCAGCTAAGAATGATATTCCTGTTTTTTGTCCTGCAATAACTGATGGTGCATTAGGTGACATGGTTTACTTTTTTAAGAAAAGACAAAAAGATTTTATCATAGACATTTGTAAAGATATGACTGAAATAGTAGATATTTATCTTAATGTTGAAAAATCAGGCGTCATTATCTTAGGAAGTGGTGTAACAAAACATCATATATTGAATGCAAACATCTTTAACGGTGGTGCAGATTACACAGTTCTTATCAATACTGGTAATGAGTTTGATGGTTCTGACTCAGGCGCAGACCCAGAAGAATCTGTATCTTGGTGCAAGATAAAACCAACATCACCTTATGTTAAGGTGAACTGCGACGCTACAATTGCATTTCCTTTGATTGTTAAGGCAGGGTTTGTTGATTATGTTGTGGAATAATAATTAATTTAAGAAATAATTATGTTCTCTTTTCAACATTTGAACTACTTTTTTAACTCTTTTAAAAATTCCATCATACACAATTAACTTTATACCAATATTTGGAAAATCATCTAATGACCTAATTCTTATTATACTTGGTTGTTCAATTTCTTTCATATTCGGAATTATTCTTAGCATCCATTCTTTTTTATGAGGTGGATTATTTTTTGCAATTTCAATAATTTGATCATAGTTATGACTCCCCCTTTGATAAGCTCTGTTTTCAAGAAGAGAACAAATAGTATCTATTGCTCCAACAAACATGTCTTCTTCAGAAGATCCAGGAATAGGTTTTGTTTTATCAATAGGATTTGGTTTATTCCATTTTCTATGGTGGTATTGTTGTGTGTGTAATTTCAATGATGGTATCATTAATTTTTTATAATATTCTCTTGGCTTTCTATATTGTAAAGAAAAACCTTTTATCACATCCCATTCAAATTTATTACCAATACCTTCTAGATCATGCGGCCTTTCAGGATCAGAATAACCTAAATGCAGTTTTGCAAGAAAATATTCAACATGACAAGAATGTTGTAAAGTTGAAACCAACCATTTTTTCACTTCATCTTCAGTTGGCAATATCTTTCTTTTCATTACAATATGGGAATATACAACTATTTATAAACCTTTATTGGTTGTAAAATACAATAGATCAACACAAAACTTTAAAAACAAATAAAATAAACCAATAAACACAGAGGTGATTAAAATATACGACACAATCATAATTGGAACAGGAGTTGCTGGATACTCAGCAGCAGTATATAATGCAAGATTCAAACTAAACACATTAGTTCTAGGTAAACGAATAGGTGGTTTATTACAAGATACACATGTAATTGAAAACTGGCCAGGAATCATATCAATCCCAGGCGCAGATTTAATGAAAAATCTAAAAGCACATGTTGAATCATACAAAGTACCTATCAAAGAAGAAGAAGTAATTGATGTTTCTAAGGTAAATGGCACATTTAAAGTAAGAACTTCAAAACAAACATATGAATCCAAGACAATTATCTTTGCAACTGGTTCAGAAAGAAGAAAACTAGATGTTCCTGGTGTAAAAGAGTTTGAAAACAAAGGTGTTTCATATTGTGCAATCTGTGATGCACCATTATTCAAAGACAAAGTTGTAGGAGTTGTTGGTGGATCAGATTCTGCTGCAAAAGAAGCTTTATTATTATCAGAATATGCTAAAAAAGTTTATATCATTTACAGAAAAGAAAGTATAAGAGCAGAACCAATTAATTTACAAAGAGTAAAGGAAAATAAGAAAATAGAAATAATAAATAACACTAATGTAATGCAAGTTAAAGGTGATAAATTTATTACACAGGTTATTTTTGACAAACCTTACAAAGATAATGAAAAATTCAAACTTGATGGTTTATTTATAGAAATTGGACAAATACCTGGTTCAGCTTTAGCAAAAAAACTAGGAGTAAAAGTTAATGCAAAGTCAGAGATTTTAATCGATTGCGATTCTAAAACAAGTGTGAAAGGAGTATTTGCAGCAGGCGATGTTGTTGACACTATATTTAAGCAAGCAATAACAGGTGCAGGTGAGGCAGTGAAGGCTTCGTTTAGTGCTTTTAATTATGTTAAGAGTAAGAAATAAATTTATAAATAATAAAAATAAATTAATAAAAAATAATACAATATAAGGTGATAATAATGAACATGTATGATGAATTCGGACCAGAAAAAATTCTAGAAGTTTATGATGCAAAAACTGAGATGAGAGGTTTTGTTGTAATTGATAATACAAAACTCGGACCAGGTAAAGGTGGAATCAGAATGAGACCATCTGTAACAAAGGAAGAAGTGTTTAGATTAGCAAGAACAATGACTTGGAAATGTTCTTTAGCAGGTCTACCATTTGGTGGAGCAAAGTCAGGCATTATTGCAAATCCCAAAAAATTACAAAAAGAACAAATCTCAGAGCAAGGCTCTGATGATGCTCAGAAACAAGTTTCTGACAAAAAAGCAATTGTTGAAGCATTTTCAAAAGCTCTTAAACCAGTTTCACCAAAATTATATGTTGCAGCTCCTGACATGAACATGGCAGAAGAAGAAATGGAATGGTTTGCAAATGCAAATGGCGATATGAAATCATGTACAGGAAAACCAAAGTCTATGGGTGGAATTCCACATGAACTAGGTAGCACAGGATTTGGTGTTTATCATTCTACATTAATTGCATTAAAACATATGAATGTCAAAGTAGGTGGAGTAAGTTTTGCAGTTGAAGGTTTTGGTAATGTTGGTTGGTTCGTTGCAAAATATCTTACAAAAGCAGGAGCTAAGTTAGTAGCAGCTTCAGATTCAAAAGGATTAATATACAACAAAGAAGGTTTAGACTTTGAAAAACTAGCAAAAGTAAAAAAAGAACAAAAAACTGTTACAAAATATGAAGATGGTGAAGTTATGGATAGCAACAAAATCTTAGACATACAAGCAGATGTTTTGATAACTGCAGCAATTCCTGACTTAGTTAAAGATGAAGATGTACCTAGGCTAAAATTTAAGTTAATAGTACAAGGTTCAAACATTGCAATGTCTTATGAAGCAGAAAAACAGTTTCATGATAAAGGAATACTTGTTGTACCAGACTTTGTTGCAAACGCAGGTGGTGTAATAAGTTCTTATATTGAGTATATTGAAGGTACACCTGAAGATATGTTTAAAATGGTTGAAGAAAGGATCACTAAAAACACAAAATTAGTATTAGATGAAGCAAGAGACAAACAAATCATGCCTAGGAAGGCTGCAATGGATATTGCTATGCAAAGGGTAAGAAAGCAGAATTAAGGGTTTACAACTATTAAGTGGTAAGAATGCAAAGCTTTATAAACTGATGAATATTGCTATATACTATAAGAAAGCATATGAGAGAGCACTTGTTTAAAACGACATTTCGCTTTTTCTGAGACAGTGCTATTATTAGAAAATAATAAGTTAAAACAATCATCAAAAACTAGAGGTTTTTGGTTATATTCAGAATTCCTTAGGAATTATGATATTGTAAACTTAAAAACAAAGATTTAGAGGTAAAACAAATGAATTTATTTAAAGAATTAGGCTTAAGCCAACAATTATTAGAAAACATAGAAAAATTAGGAATGAGTAAACCAACTCAAATTCAAGAAAGATCAATACCATTAATTATGAAAAAAATGGATGTAATAGGTGAATCAGCAACAGGATCTGGTAAAACACTTGCATTTGGTTGTGGTATTATAGAAACAGTTATGCCAAATAACACTTTACAAGCATTAATTTTAACTCCAACAAGAGAGTTAGCTGAACAAGTAAAAGGAGAATTAATCAAATTTGCAAAATTCAAAAAATTAAGAGTATGTAGTGTATATGGTGGTGTAGCAATTAACCCACAAATACAAAAATTAACTAAAGCAAACATTGCTGTTGCAACTCCAGGTAGATTATTAGATCATCTTCAAAGAGGAACTATTAACTTATCACATGTAAAAATGCTTGTTTTGGATGAAGCAGATCGTATGTTTGATATGGGTTTTATTGATGATATAGAAAAAATTATTTCACAAGTTCCTAGAAAAAGACAAACTTTATTTTTCTCAGCAACAATTTCACAAAGAGTAGAACAATTAGCTACTAAACACATGAAAAACTTTAAAGTTGTTTCAGTTAAAAATATGGTTGATCCTAAAAAACTTAAACAAGCATATTATGATGTACAAAAAAATGAAAAATTATCATTACTTGTTCATTTATTACAATATGAAAAATCAGGTTTAGTTATGGTTTTCTGTAACACTAGACATCAAACAGACTTTGTTGTTAAAAATCTGAAAAAAAACAAATTAAGTGCTATTGCTATCCATGGTGGTTTATCACAAAACAAAAGAACAAAAACACTTGGACTTTTTAATGGAGCAAAAGCACAAGTTTTAGTTTGTACTGATGTTGCTGCACGTGGTTTACATATTGATGATGTTTCTCATGTATATAATTATGAAATACCAAGAGATTCTAAAGATTATGTGCACAGAATTGGTAGAACTGCTAGAGCTGGTGAAGAAGGACAAGTAATTAACCTAATTTGTGATATGGATTATGCTAACTTTTCAAAAGTTCTTAACGATTATGGTTTTAATGTTAAAAAACTTGGAAAACCACAAGTGCAAAGAGTAAGAGTTGTAAGAAACGATGAAAATAGATCTGGTTCAAGAAATTCCAGAGGTCAAAGAAGGCCTTATGGTAGAAGTAATAATTTTGGAAGATCTGATAATAGGGGAAGTTATGGATCAAGAGGTTCAAATAGAAACAGAAGCGGTAGTTATGGTAATTCATCCCGAAGACCAAGTGGGAGATCCTATGGTCAAAGTAATGATTCAACAGAAAGAAGTAATCGAAGAAGTAATGACTCAAGAAATGACTCAAGACATTCTAATAGAGACAAAAAAAGATCATTCGGTAAAAGATCAAGAAAAAGCAATAGTTCCACAAGTAGAAACAGAAGTGGAAATAGAAGGTATTAATTTTATTTTACTTTTTTTATTTATCTTTTTCTTATATTTTTTTTAATATTTATTCTTATCATATTTATTTTTATATATATCTTTACTTTATATTTATTTTTCTTATATTTATTATATTAATTTTTTAATTATAATTTTCACCGGCTTTGTATAAAATCTGTTGTTGCCTACTTTTTTCTGCCGTGGCTAGGACTAATCTTTCTATAAGTACTAGCAGGCAGGGCAACAGTGAACGTGAGTGAACAAGATTTTTTACAGAGCAATTTTCACCACAACATTTAAAAACAATCAAACCAATAATTAACATAGTTAACTAAAAAAACTAAAAAATTTATTAATAAAAAAAATAGGTGAAACTCAAAATGGACTACAAACTCCTAAAAAAACTCATGGACATACATGCTGTATCTGGTTCTGAAGAAAAGATTAGAGCATTTATTAAAAAGGAAATTAGGCCTTATGTTAATTCTGTAAAAATTGATAGAGCTGGTAATCTGATAGCACATCAGAAAGGACCAAAACCAACTGTAATGTTTGCTTCTCACATGGATGAAATAGGTTTAATGGTAAAATCTATTGATACAAATGGTAGGATACATTTTGAAAAAATAGGTGGAATTGATAATGTTACTCTTATTGGTCAAAGAGTTTTAATTGAAACAAAAATAAAATCTGTAAATGGAGTTATAACAACTAAATTATTAAGTGAGGGTGATGATATTGAAGAATTACCTAAGGATAAAAATTTAATAATTGATACAGGTTTATCAAAAAAAGAATTAAAAAAAAAAGGAGTAAGAATAGGGTCCTTTATATCATTAATTCAAGAAACACAAAAATTAGGTGATAAGAAGATAATTTGTGGTAAAGCAGTTGATGACAGAATTGGTTGTTATATGCTTATTCAATTAGCAAAACTATGTCATAAAGTAAAGAAAAATGAAGTTTATTTTGTGTTTACAGTTCAAGAAGAAATGGGTTTATATGGAGCAAAAACTTCTGCATATCATGTTAATCCTGATTGGGCAATTGCAATCGATGTAACAGATGCAACAGACACAGATTCAGAAAATGCAACACAAATATTAGGAAAAGGTCCAACAATCACAGCAAAAGATTCTGATATGATTGGAAACAAATGTATAAATGGTTGGTTAGAAGCAATTTCAAAGAAAAACAAGATACCTATCCAATGGGATGTTAGTGATAAAGGAACAACAGATGCAATTAGTATTTATTTTTCAAGAGGAGGAGTACCAGCAACAGTAGTTGGTGTACCTGTTAGAAACATGCACTCAACAATAGGTATAGCACATGCAGATGATGTTGACAATGCTATTAAGTTATTAGGTTTATTATTAAAGAAACCTCCAAAAACTTGTATTATTTAATAAAATATATAAAAAGTAGGTGAACTATTATGGCAAAAAAATGTGTGGTCTGTGACTGCAATTACAATGTAATGAAACAATTAGTTAAACTAAACCAAGTTCTATGGAACATTGATAAATATATAAAAGACGCTAAAAAATCAAAACACAAAGAATGTGTAAAAGCTTTTACAACTTTAAGAAAAGATTGTATTAAGAATGCAACTAATCTAAAGAAATTGGTTGTAATGAAAGCAAAGAAAGGTAAATTATAATTTATTTAGTTTATTGTTTAATTTATTTTAAATCAAAAAAAAGAGGTCAATATGAATCTTAAACTTAGAAAACTCCCTGGAAAAAAATCAAGAAAATTTCTAAAGAAAAATAAAAAAACTAATTTAGGTTGGGCAGGTTTATATCCATTTGTACAAACAACAAAAGGCAAAGGTTGTTATTTCCAGGATTTAGATGGAAACACTTTCTTAGACTTTGCATCACAAATAGCATCCAATCCATTAGGTTATAATCATCCAGATATGTTAAAAGTACTAAAATCATTCAAAAATACACCTATTAAAGTAGCAGGTCAAGACTTTTTACCAAAAGAACACCAAGATTTAATTGATGAATTAATAAAGATTTCACCAAGAGGATTGAATTCAGCTTTTTTAATAAACTCAGGTGCAGAAGCAGTGGAAAATGCAATGAAAACAGCATTTTATAATAAACCAACTGCAAAATTTGCAATTAGTTTTGAATCATCATTTCATGGAAGAACATTGGGAGCATTATCTGCAACAAATTCTAAGTCAGTACAAAAAGGTCATTATCCTACAATTCCATTCAGAAGATTACCATATAATAAAAAAGCTGGAAAAAGATTAAGAAGAATATTAGAATCAGAAGCATCTCCTGAAGATATTGCTTTTGTTATTATGGAACCAGTACAAGGTGAGGGTGGGTACAGGATTCCACCAAGAAACATGGTAAGGGAAATAAGAAAAATTACTAATAAAAACAAAATATTTCTTATATCAGACGAAGTACAAGCAGGTATAGGTAGAACTGGTAAATGGTGGGCAATGGAAAACTTTAACATAAAGCCTGACATAATTTCATCTGCAAAAGCATTGCAAGTAGGAGCAACTATTGCTAACAAAAAATTAAAACCAAAACCAGGTGCAATCTCTAGTACATGGGGTGGTGGACATTTACTTGACTTAGCAATGGGATTACAAACAATTAAAACAATAAAAAAATATAATTTATTAAAAAAGAATATTAAACATGGTAAATATCTTGTCAAACGTTTGTATGAACTTCATGACAAACATCCACAAATACAAGATCCAAGAGGTCTTGGTTTGATGTGTGCATTTGATGTACCAACACAAAAACAAAGAGATGATTTAGTAATAGAAATGTTAAAGCATGGATTAGTTACAGTTGGTTGTGGTCATAGAACAATAAGATTAATTCCACCTTACATAATCTCAGAAAAAGAAATAGATCAAGCAATACAAATAATACACAAATCAATATCTAATTGTTGTATTAAAGGATTTAAGCATAAAGGAAGAATCTGTGATTATGTTGGTTGTAGTAATGTAATTAGTTAAAAAAAATAAAAGAAAAAAAAACAAAAAGCTTATTCTTCAACAACTACATTTCCTCTTGTTCCAGGATGTAATGCACAGATATAATCAAAGCTTCCAGCTTTATCAAATGTATAACTAAATACACCATCTTTTTCTAGAACATCTGATTTTATATATGGTCTACTTGAAGATACAAGATGTTTCATATCATCCATATTAGTCCATGTTACAGTTCCACCAACTTTTACAGTTAATGTTGCTGGGACAAATTCACCATCTACAATTTGTATATTGCCTTCTGCAGGTGCTTCTGGTTCCATAGGCTCAACTGGTTCTACTGGTTCAGTAGGTTCTGCGGGTGTAGGTTCTATAGGTTCTTCATCCATAGGTACTGCACATCCAACTAACATCATTAGAACAAGCAAAACAGCTAAAATTAATATTTTTTTCATCTAATCACCTCTTATTTTAATTTAATTGTTTTTATTTACTATTTATAACTTTATTCTATATAAATCTTTGTGTAAATTAATTACTTTCTCTTCTTTTTACCTTTAACTAACCAATTATGTGTTAACCAAAATATTATTGAAAACAAAAATGCTGCAAATGCAAAATAAACAATTTTTAATATTCCAGAACCAAAAGCTCCATGTCCTATTTTTCCATATCCTGCTTTTTTGTACATATATGATTTTGCAAAACCACATGAACCAGTTTTATCATATGTTATATTTTTACTTGTTATAGTTTTATATAAATTTGCATTGATCATATCTTCAACAGCTTCTTCTTCAACTTCTGCATAGACTAAACTAACACTTAATAATAAAACTATTAATAATATGGTACATAATTTATTCATTTTATATCGCCTCTTATTATTTTTTATTTATTCTTTTTTACAAGTATTGATCTTAAACAATGTATATGGCCAACAAAAACCTGTAAACACTGTAATCAACAACAATGCAGCCAAAACAAACCACCAATAACTATATGCATATCCTAAATATGCTAATATTAAAACCAGAATCACTCTAATAATTTTATCAGTTTTACCAACATTTTTTTCCATATAATCACCCCTTATACATATTTTATAATCTTTTAATATATAAATGCTTTTGTTTTAAAATAAACTTATCTAATCTTAACTTTTTTCAATAAATTAGCATTCCCAACAACTGTTATTGAACTGAATGCCATTGCAGCTTCTGCTATTGCTGGATGTAGTAAACCAGTCATTACTTCATAATCACCACCTTATTCTTTTTCAAGGTCTTTTACAATCTTTTCATATTTTTCAACAGTATTTTTTCCACCTTTGTTTTTATTAGCTTTGTCAAATGCAATCAATTGTTCTTGTTTTTCATCATCATTGAATATCTTTTCAGCCAGAGGATATAAAATATTATCTTCCTTGTCAATATGTTCTTTTAATAGTTCTATGTATCCTTTTGCATTCTTGATCAGGTTTTGTTTTATTTCATCTTGTTTGATCTTATCTTCATCTTTTTCATTTTTTTCTTCTTTTTTTTTATTGCCCTTGCTTTTATTCAATTCATCTATTGATTTTTTCATTCCTTTAACAAAGTCTCTGCCCTGCTCATGTTCTATCAACATTGCTTGTATTGGTCCATCCTCTTTTGGCATGTTCTTATTTAACATCTCTTTGAACAATATATCCTCTTCTTTAGCATGATGAAATTTGTCTGCATAATTTGGAATAAAATCAATGGCTTTCTCAAATATAAGTATGTCCAGATCATTATTTTCCTTGAATCTTTTGACAGCATTTTCCAATACACTTATCATTTTTTTTATCAATTTATGTTCATCAACCAATTCTTTTGTTAGATTCGTATTTATCACCTTTCTTATTTTATTTTAAGATATTGTTATATGTATTCTATTTCTGTTTTTTACCATTTATTGTTATTATCTGGTTCTTTATAGGTATGCTTTTGCCAGATTTTTCAACAGCTTGTTCTGCAATACTTTGCAGGCCAAAACAACAAGGCACTTCCATGTGCAGAACACTGACACTTTTTACACTGCCTGTCTTTATGATCTCTGCAATATTATCAACATAATCCCCTACATCATCAAGCTTAGGACATCCAATCACAACAGCCTTCTCTTTTAAGAAATCCTGGTGAAAGTTTGCATATGCAAAAGGCACGCAGTCAGCACAAATCAACAAATCTGCATCATCAAAATAAGGTGCACCAGGCCCAACAAGATGAAGCTGTAAAGGCCACTGCCTTAGTTCAGATTCTATCCTTGATGCCTTGTTATTTTTTTTCACTTGTTTTGTACTTTTTTTCTTGCCACTAAAGTCTTTGACCATTGTGCCAGGACAGCCGCATTTCATGTTTATCATATATATCAACTCCTTATGTTTTATTTTCTTAATTGTTTATTATTAGCATTTCTTTTTAATATATTGTCTATCTCATCAAAGATTATTTTTTCTTTTTCTTTGCCAAGATAATGTATCTTAACAACATCCTTGAGCTTGCATATGCCCACCTTACAAGTTGTGCATCTTATCCCATGTTTTTCCAATATTCTGCCTATTTCAGGATACTGCTCAATTACATCTTTTATTGCCATATTAGCTATTTTTTCATCCATTTTTTTAAGGTATCCTTTTTATACTAACTATAAAAACACAACTTATATAAATAGTTAGCAGTTTCTAAAAGTATACCATGGATAAAAAATGTGCAATATATAAGACAGCAAATTTTATAGGCAAGAGATGGACTTTATTGATCTTGTTAGATATCCATAAAGGACAAAACAATACAAAAAGATATTCTCAAATAAAGAGATCTTTACAAAGTATTACACCAAAGATTCTTTCAATGAGACTAAAAGAACTAGAAAAAGAAAAACTCATCACAAAAAAAATAGACAGTTCTCAAATGCCAATAAAATCTGAATATTCTTTAACAAGAAGCGGCTTGGATTTTATCAAGATAATCAAAGATATGAAAAAATGGTCATTAAAATGGAAATACAATAATAAGATTTGCGAAAGTGTTGATTGTAGTGAGTGTGAATTATAATCACCTAATTCTAACCTTCTTCAGCAGATTAGCATTAGAAACAACTGTAATAGAACTGAATGCCATTGCAGCTTCAGCTATAGCTGGGTGAAGTAAGCCAGTCATTGCAACAGGAATTGCAATTATATTGTAGAAGAATGCCCA
>CEPV01000866.1_pt1 | contig 21931 bp, 10 predicted proteins | sample 530451 | NCBI WGS metagenome assembly CEPV01 (sample SAMEA2620097, study PRJEB7988) | marine metagenome | isolation source: saline water (ENVO:00002010), including
AGTCTGTGACTGGTGGTAGGCACTCAACTAATTTTTTGTTTGACATGAATCCTGGCTTAGAAAGTGTCACATTATTTCGGAATTATACAGAAACCAAAATTATAGAAATATTTATAAAAGAAGAATGCTAAAATCTCATTATTCAGAGTAAACTTAATTTTAAGGTGATTACATGGGAAATAATATTTCACTGGAAGAATATAAAAAATGGAATAGGCGGTTGATCCTTAAAGAAGAAAAAAGATTTTTTCTCAAACATTTTACAGTATATATAGTCGTAAACATTTTGCTTTTATTCATTCTATTTTTGCACTTTATAGATCTTATAGATCTTATAATACCTTTCTTTTGGTGGGGCACTGGTGTGTTGTTGCATTATCTTTGGGCTGTGCACTTTCTTGAAAAGAGGCTAAAATCAAACGAAGAAGAAGCAATGAATCTTGCTAAAAGATCCAAGTAATAACTTTAATATCATTTTTTCTTCATTATTGTTATAGAATGAACATATTTTTTATCATACTTTACTTTTATATAATGAATTTTTAATTTTCTTTTTTCCATAATATTTTTAAGATTCTTAGAGCATTTTATTTTCACTGAACCTTGTTTTAATATATTCACGATGCTTAATGATTTTGGCTTAAAATCACAATCTACGCACTTAAAAAAAGACTCTTTTATTGACAAAAAAATGACTAACGCCCTGCTAACTGAAATTTCGTTCTTTGCGCAGAAATTTTCAATTGCAATGCATTCTTCATCCGTTAAAAAATATTTAATAAATCTACTTTCATTTAATTTAGCGTTGCAATGCTCTATATCCACTCCAATCCTATAATCTTCATCAACAATGCCTACATAAACTCTATCGTGTTTATGGGAAATAGACAAATCATATTTTTCGTTGGTAAAAATCGGCCTTCCGGTCTTAGAATAGCTGATGGACGAATTTTTTGTCTTCTTTCCTAATAATTTTTTAGCTGTATAATAAGAATAAATTTTTTGCTTAATTAGTCCTGTATTTTTTGTTTTGTAAATACTAACCAGTTCTGTATTTGAAAGATAGGATTTAGCTTCATCTAAATCAAGGCTTGCCGATAATAACATTGTTTTAGCTTTCATATTATCCTTATTTTGATGCTATTTTGCTATTTTGAGCTTGATCCCATTAAATTCTAAAATTACCTCATTTTTCTCATTTACAATTTCAACATCTCCAATAATATCTCTGGATGTAATCTTTTTAACATTCGGCAAAATATACAATATATTTGAAAAGATATTTTCAAAATGCGGAATTATTTCATATACGCTCACAGGCAGGCTAAGGCCCTTGCCATTTTTTATGCCTATATAAGCTAATGACTGAAAGGCCGAGTCTATCCACTGTATTATTTTCCCATAAATTCCCGCATCCAATAAAGGAACCAGTTTTTTATTATCTACTTTGGCGACAATATTTTTTTTGTCTAAAAAAACTTTATCTATAACCTGAAAACTCGGCCCATGAAATAGCATGTTTTTATTATAAATGGAATCATTACTGATTGCTGATGCTGGTTTTTTAAACTTCTTAACCCTTTTTTTAGTTTTACTGCTCTTCAATTTCGCCTCACAAGAAGCATACGTAATTTTATTTTTTATTTTCATTGATAAATTATCTTTTAGCTTAATGCCTTCTGTAAACAAAGGCGCATCTTTATCCCCAATCAATGTAGGATTTTTAATATTAAAATTAGACAGCACCGGGAAACCTTTAAAGTATAAACTGGATGAACACAAGAACATTGCTATACTCACAGCAGCAGGCATGTAAATCACACCGTTAATACGATGGTCAGATAAATAAGTGTCTTCAGCCAAAGATAATATTTTTTTAAATGACAAATCCTGATCAGACGGTTCCACTTTCCCTATTAAAGATGAATACAATTGCAGGTTCTGCAACATAAAATGGTATTTTTCATAATCAGATTCATCGAAATAAAAGATTTCGCTGTTTTTTGATAAACTGCTTAAATCATTAAAAAACAGCTCATTTGCTTTTAAAGGGTCCAGCAAAGATATTCCTTTCTCTTTAAGAAAATACAGTGTTGCCTTGTTCGAGGTCATGCCCACATCATCCCATGGGGGCCAATTTACTGAAATTGAAGATGATGACTTGGACGAGACATTGGTTTCAACAGCTAATTTGTTCAATATTTCATTAGCGCACGAATAGATTGTTTGACCCTCATTTCCAAATTTAGAAACGACCGAAGAAAAATTGATGACCTTGCTTGGATTATATATCAAAGACAGTTTGCCTATGTTAAAACCTGAAAAAATTTTATTATTCAATTCTTCTTTTATCTCCTTTGTGGTTTTTTCTGCAAATAATCTGCTCATTTCAACACCTGCGCCATTTATTATTATGTCAATTCTTTTATGTTTTCTTGCAATCTGTTGAAAAATAGCTTTCAAAGACCCATAATCAGTAGCATCTACCCGTTCATAGTGGACATTGGAATTATGTTCGATTAATTTCTTTATATTCAATCTTACAGTGCCATCTCTCAAAGCAGATCTGCCTAATATGTAAATTATGGGACAATACTGCTTTGAAATTTTTTTTATTAGGGAGAATGCAATCCCCTTGGCTCCGCCAACCACAACCATAACAGTTTTCTTATTAATTTCAATCTTTTTGCCAATTCCAATTTTCTTAAGGCAGGCAACATATCGCTTGTTATCATGATACATAACATCTGCCTCATGAGGCTCGTAAAGTTCATAAGTCGCTTGCTGTACAGTACGTTTTTTACTCATCTCAGAATCAAAATGAATATGCTTGACAAAAATGTTAGGGTATTCTTTTTTTAATGATTTCAAAAAAGATACCATTCCAAAAACAAAAGGATGAGTATTTCCTTGGGTTATGATCGCAATGGAATAATCAGGCAAATATTTATTGCGATTAGCAATATATCTGAATATTCCGATGAAATTCATAAGACTCTTGCTTAGTATTTTTTCAAATGAAGAAAGAGACTCTTTGCTAAGGCTAAATGCGCTTTCATTGCAAAGGAAGATAATATTTTTTTTAGAATTATTTAAATTTCTAAACAGGCTTTTTTGAAAATTTTCGACATTAAAACTCTTGTTGAAAAAAGCTCCAAGGTCTATTATCAAATCAGAATGATTATTTTTCTCTATCAGATAGTTTTTGTTGAACTGGTTCGGAATCCATGAAGGAACATATCTGTTAAATTCACTCTTCTTTTTTCTTTTTTTAACCGAATTTTGACCGGAACTAGGCTTCTTTTTTAAGAAGCCAATCAGGTCAGCAACCCGACGAAACGCGGATAAATTGAGGTCATCATTTGGCGCTATATCTGATTTGTCTAAAACCTCGAAAACTATTTCTGCTTTTTTAATAGAGTCTATCCCCAAGTCCTCTCCAAACCTATCATCCAACGATATCTTTTCTATTTTATATCCGGTTATGTTGCTTATTGCTCTATTGACTAAAGATACAAATTTACTCTCTGTTGATAATATAATATCTTCTGATTTAGACAAATCTGACTTTTCAGTTTCTTTATCATTTATTTTTGCCTTTTTTGGAATCTTCTTAGTCACAGATTCAATTATTATGTCTTTTTTATCAGCTATTTCTTTAATAAACGCGCTTAAAACAGTTCCTGGCCCGACTTCTATAAAATATCCGCAACCAATCTTATCTATTTCATTTAGTTGATAGATAAAGTCAATAGGGGTAGTAATTTGTTTTTGTATGATATCTAGAATGTTATTATAAGAATAAGTTTTGCTGTTTATCAGCTGTTTCGAAACCGAAGAAAATATCCAGATTTTCGGCTTCTGTAAAGATAGTTTCCTTAATTTCAAAAGCTTTCCCATTTTAGATCCGACATCTTCTAAAAGAGGAGAATGGTATGGCTGAGGCACATCAAGCACCTTTAACCTGATTTTGGCTTTTTTTAATATTTTTTTTATAACTTCCAGATCTTTTGGAACTACAGAAATAACAGTCTGTTCAGGGCTGTTTAAATTGGAAACATAATAATTGGTGTTAGCCAAAATTTTCCTGATTTTCTTTTTGTTTGCGTTTATTGCAACCATAAATCCCGCATCATTCTTTTTTGGGCTCCATACATCCCTATAATAAACCAGTTCAAGCATCTGTTCAAAGGATATGATTCCAGAAGCCACTAGCGCGGCAAATTCACCAAAACTATGCCCCGTAATAACTCTGGGCTTAACACCTAGCGAAATCAACAATTCATGAAGGCCTGCTTCTAAGGTGAAAAGGCAAAGATTTGCAGTTATATCGATCTGATCCGATGGGATTTTTTCCGGAGAAAGAATATAATCCGAGGGCTTATGCAGCCCATACTTAAGGGCAAATTTATCTGTTTTTTTGAATTTATTTCTGATAACACTATGGGCCAGGTATTCCTCTTTGAACATCCCGGGATACACAGATCCTTGCCCTGGGAAAACAAAGCATACTTTATCGAATTTTGATTCGGACCTGCTTAATTTTTTAAAAGCTATAGAATGCTCTCCGGAGAAATAACCTTTTGAAATTAAGTTAGCTCCGGGTGTAAGATTTTTTAAGCTTGGGCTTTTTTTTATCATTTTACGAATCAGCTAACTTTAACCTCAGAGATTATTTCAAAATTTTGCTTGATTGCGATTCTTAATTTGGTCAATACCAGACAGCGCAAGCCTCCTCGCTTAAGATGTGTTTTCGATTTATTTAATTCCTCTTCGGTTCCCAGCAAGATGACCACCTCGCTATCCCCGGATTGCAGTTCTGTAATGCCTGATTGCAGGGCAATAACAAAAGAATTAAAATCGGCATCTACATTGAAACTTTTACCGAGAAAATTGAACGCGTTGCATACTCTTCCCGCTATAACATTATTTAAGGTTCCTGGCCCGGCATCTTCTGTTATTTTTGGGAACTTTTCTTTATGTTTCAACACGATTTTTTTGATCTTATTGCCTAAAGGGCTAAAATTGTCAGCTATCTCGAAATGTTTCACTCTTTTAGACAGTACACTCATCTGTTCACTGCAAAGACAAGTAGATGAAATAACAGATATCCTGTCTTTTTCCATAGAATCAAAGCGGATATGATGTTTATTTATCGCTTCATGAACAGCAGCAATGGCCAGAATCTGCAATTTATCTATACTTGGCAAGCTCTTTGGAGTAATATTAAAAGAATGTTTCTTTATGTATTTTTCAGATTTTTTAGCGGAGACATATGATTGAGCCACAACAACTATCTTCTCATCAGCCTTTTTATCATTTTTTTTTGCAACATCAAAATTGCCCTTAAATTCTTCCAATATCAAATGATAATTTATACCCCCAAAACCAAATGAAGAAATTCCGAATTTTATCGGGTCTTTTCTAGGATTTAATTTTATAGGCTTTTTATTCACAAAAACTTTGTTTTTATTATTATATATCATCGAATTAAAATAAGGTGAAGGCGGTATAATCCTGTTGTTTACTGCAAGAATACTTTTCAACAAGCCTGCCGCTCCTGCAGTTCCTTTTGTATGGCCAATAATGGATTTAACAGATCCGATAGGTATTTTTTTCTTTGAGTTCAGAAAAAATTCGTTTAAGGCTTCCAGTTCAGTGACATCCCCTATCTCTGTGCCAGTTCCATGACATTCAATAAAATCCACTTTCTTGTCCTCTAAACTCCCGTAAGCCTTTTTTAGCGCCCTTATCTGGCCGGGTTTTGATGGCGAGAACAAACTGCTGTATTTTCCATCACTGGAACAACCGCACGATCTTAGTATGCCTAAAATCTTATTTTTATATTTTATGGCATCCTCAACTCGTTGAAGGACAAATATTACAGCCCCCTCTCCCTGAACTAATCCTTTGGTTTTTTTGTCAAATGGATAGCACCTATCCGGAGATAAAGTTCCAGACTTGCTAAAAATTACAAAGTTCTCCGGCTCTAGAAAGTTATCTATACCTCCGGTAATCACAATATCGCTCTCATAAGATTTTAATTTTTTCATAGATACTTCTATAGCAGCAAGGGAAGAAGCGCACGCAGCATCAATTAAGCAGCCATCAGCCTCTATACCGTATTTTTCTTTTATATTTTCACACACAGAATTTGTTAGTGTATGCTGTACAGGAAGTTTTAACTTTTTTTTAAATCTCTTGAAATAATCATTCAATAAATGAATGGCAGCATCTGGGTTCTTGTTAACGTGTTTTTTAATGTGTTTTTTCAAAGAGTTTTCCTCTTCTGTCATCTGATAATCCGGGAGTCTTTCATCTGGCCACCCGCAGCCAAGAATGATAGAAGCTTTTTTTGCTAAAAATGAATTTTTATTTACTTCTCTTATTGCTTGTTTTGCCGCTTCTAATGCTAAGATGTGAAGCTTGTTGTACTCTGAATAATTGATCTTATTTTTTTCACATATTTTTTTTAGTGTTTCATCAGAAACGAATGCAGCATAATTAGAAATAGTCTTATCTTCTTTATTTTCTTTAGATAGATAAAGTTTTTTGCTAAGCTTGTGCTCAGGAAGCTCCCTTACAGAGCATTTTCCCGATATTATGTTATCCCAATATTTACTTGGATTCTCTGCATCCGGGAGCACACACCCCGCAGCAATTACACAAACATCATCATCACTGTAATTAGTTTTCATAAAGCAATTGTATTTGTTCTAACTTATTAAATTAACTATTAACATATTTTTAATTTGAACTTCAGATAGCAAGCGCAGCCTAATCAACTATAGCGGAAGACACAAATATTTATGTCAGCCACTATAATAATGCAACCTTAGTAGGCAGGTATAGGTCCCGTAAAATTGTTGATTTGTAATTGATAGCATCAACCACCCCTTTCTTTACAAATTCATTTTCCTTACCGGAAAATATTTTTTCATAATGTTTGAGGAATTTTTCCAATTCAACAGGCTTTTTTGTAAATGCAAGTGAAAAACCAACACCAAAATAATAATCTTCCTTATCTTCCGGATATAATTCAAAGAAATTAAAGTATTTTTCATATTTTTCTTTGCAATTCTCTTCATTAGGTATAAATGTAACGCATCTTCCTAAACCCCGGACCAATGGCCCCCTAGTTGGAAAAGACGGAAAATATATTTCTCTGTTCTCAAATATTTTCGCAAGCCCCATACTGAAACCATAACCATCAGCAAACCATTCAATGTGTTTATCAATTTTGGGGTTGCCTCTAAAAACCCTATCCGGATTCAATCCCAAGGAGCCGTATCCGCAACCAGTTATCATAAGACGCAAATATTCTTTTTTAAAATGTCTTAGCAACAGATTCAAGCTTTCTTTTATTGATAAGTTATTTTTTATCAATCCGGCAGCAATGGCTTCAATATAGAATGGTTTGTAGTATTCAATAGCTTTTTTATTGCCATTTTTTAACATTCCATAAGGATTTGCTGTAGCTTCCTTGAATATATAAACTATATCGCCTAAATTTTTATCCTCATATTCCGATGCATATATGGGATCTCTGTCATAAAAAGGAACCCCTTTTTTGAGTTTGGAAAAATTAGCGCCGCTATATCTTGTCAAGTTTAATCTGAAAACTTTTTTGAACCACTTTTGCCAATAACCCATTTTGGTGAGGGATCCCTCATGTTTTTTAATAGTGTTTTTCATATTGTCAAAAAAAAACTTATTATTTTTATCGCTTTTTGAAGCATACTCACTTATCTTTTTTAAACTAAGATATGAGATTAATGAACCATCGCAAAGAAGGTCCTTTCTTCTCAGGATCAGCTCTAATTGAGATAAGAGCATGAATTGGGTCATCTCCAAAAAAATAACAGCGCGGTCTATGTTTATCTTATCATTTATAGGTAAGCACATAATTTTTTCAATAAACATGCCTCTATAGCTAAATTGCCTCCAACCTTTGTTTTTTCTGAAAAAAAGACTGTTTTTTTTGTAGAATTTCGAAATCAAAACAAAATTATTCGTGATGAGTTCGTAAATCTGCCCAAACCTGCCATCTTTATAGGATAAATCAGAAATGCTGCTTTTTGAAAGATAAGGCCAAACTCTATGCAGATAGTACGCAAAAAATTCAAAAAAATATTTCAATCCAAATATTTCACAAGAGCCAAGACAACGATTTTTACCTAAGATCAATAATGCATAAGATTGAACAAGTTGATCAATTAAGATATTCACTTTCTCTGCCAGTTCAAAGATGGTCTTTGAGGGCAGCTTATTTTGAATGTCGCCAAGAATTATCTCAAGATACATATCGCTTTGTTGAGCAGGAATATCCAGTCCTGAGCTGTACAACGGATCGACAAACGCCCCAGCATCTCCAAGCAGAGCAAACTTTTTTTTTGCAGATATAACTCTTTTTGAAGCATATGAATAATTGGATCTGGTTTCAAAATTCACTATATTTTCTTTATCAAATAAACCATCTAACGCTTTATGTTTCTTTATGAAAGCAACAAGTTCTTTTTTATTTGGAGGTTTTTTTTCAAAAAGAAATCTGTCATCATACACTACGCCGCAGCTTATTATGTCCTTTTTTAATGGTATGACCCAAAACCAGTAATGGGGATAAAAGAAATGAACAGTGGAAAACTCCCTAGTTGCGAATCTATTCTTCCTTCTCCATTTATCACTTATTACATCTATTTTATTATTTGACTTGAAATGCGCCCAAGAAGAACAATGATTATTATTTGGAACTGTTATATCCAAACCTAATTTTTTGGACAAAAACCGTTTTCTGCCTGTCGCGTCTATGACCCATTTTGTCCTGATAACAGATTTTTTGTTGTTCTTGGCAACAACAATCCGATTTTCGTTTGTGTCAAAAATGACATCATCCACAGCCCCATCTTTATAGTGAATGCCTTTTTTTGAATTCATAATTTTTATGTCTTTCTCTATAATATGCCTGTCTAAATGAAAGGTGTTAAACGTATTTGTTCCGGTACATTCTTCACTCATATCTGTAATGTCTAAATTTTTATCTTCATTGTCATAAAAAAATCTCAATCCATTTTTGAACAAATGATTTCTGTACAAATAACTGGTTAACTTTAGCCTATGCTGAAGATAATGACTTCCCAATTCTGTTACACTTTCTCCAACATTGTACTTTATATTTTCCTTGGGCCCTATTATCGAGACCTTAAGTTTTGGCTCTGTAAGAATGATATGTCTCGCAAAAAAATTTGCGACAATGCCATTTCCAATTATAGCAACATCGTATTTCATAGGCTTTTATTATTGGACAAACTTTAAATGTTTTGCGGTGAGATTTACCATCGCTTAACTTTCCTTAAAAAAAATACGAGCTTTCTCCCATAGACAAATTTAAGTGTAAATATACCTATTCCCCAAGATATTAAAAATAAAACTAGCAATAACAAAATAATAGCGACCAACGGAGAAAACAGGGCCTTAAACAACAATGACAGATTAAAGCCAATTATAATGTGCAAAATGTAGATCCATAATATTCCTTTGCTGTAACTGTTTATTATGCCATATTTTTTTGGATGAATTTTTTCAGATAATAAGTTTGAAAAAACAATTAGTAAGCTAAATGATCCCATTATTGCCAAAATAAAGCCAACCTTTGGCTGGAATATTGTTGCCCCCCATACATTAGAAGAGTCTATAACCGGTAGCAATTCTTTTCTTAAGAAAGAGATTCCTAATAATAATAGGCCGGTTATAATGAAAATAATCCTAGAAGCGATATTATCCTTATACTTAATATAGTAATGCGCAGCCAAAAACCCGAATGTTATTGTTGAAAACCACGGAAAGAATGGCCAAAAAAAGAAGCCTGAGCTGTTGCCAATAAAAATCGCAGCTAAGTAATTCGAATTGTAATCTGATAAAGAATTCCTAACTATCTCCGCTGTAAAAAGTGTTAATGCCCCTGCAAAAAAAACAGAGGATATTGAGAAAAATTTCAATAATAGCGTTATAGTGATAAATGAAATCCCAATGAACTGCAGCGCATCCCATGAAAACAAATCTTCTATACCAAATGCAAGGAAATTCATTATAAAGCCAAGAATGATTATAAAAGAGGATACTTTTAGTATATGCTTAAAAGGATAGCCTTTTATTTTGTTATTCTTCCAATATTTGCTGAAATGTATGCGCAAAGAAGCTCCGGCTACAGCAGGTATTGACATGGGGAATAAGCCTAAAAATACAAGATTAATAATAATTGGATAGATGTTATTTTGTGTTGACATAATTTCATCCTGGGTGGTGACTATCCAAAAAACACTATGAATAAAAATCATTAATGCTACGCAAATGAATTTTGCAATGTCAAGTCCAATCCATCCTTTAGTGCGCTTCATGTTAGTGCTAATAAAATTTTTAATGCCTATTCTGCTGGCTTGCCGGCAATCTCTTTGTAAAAATAATCCTGTAAATTTCCATATGTGTTATCTAAACAAACCAGAGATTATCGTGTAACCATATATCTTACCTGCCAGAATCTGGATCATCAGCAACACCACTATAAAAATAATTATTTTGCATATACACATGGATTAGGGGGTTGTTATCAGTAGAAATTTGAATGCTATTGTTCTCAAGATAATTGTTTATGAATTCCGGAAACTCAAATGAGTAATCATTCTGTTTGGTGTTGTACCAAACACCGCTTACGTTTTCATTTCTGGCAATTCTTGGATCAATATTCTTCCCAGCCATAATGTATCCTAATGAACCATGCAATGAACCCGGCAAAACATAGGGATACGTATCTGGAAATACTGATTTTATTGTTTTGTAAGCTGATGTAAAACCCTCAAGGAAAAAATAAGGGGGAGTAAACTGCGTAACCATAACGCCCCCATCTTTTAAAACTCTTTTAACCTCATCATAAAACTCCTTAGAATATAGCGAAGCTATAGCTAATTTTCTAGGATCTGGAAGGTCTATTATTATAATATCATATGTCCTATCGGGGGTTTTTTTTAAAAACATTCTCCCATCTTGTATATATCTGTTAACCCTCTTATCATATAATGAACCCCTATGAACTTTCGGCAAATATTTTTTTGAAACCTCAATAACTCCCTCATCTAAATCAACATGATCTATTGTTGTGAAATTAAATTTTAGTATTTGGTAAAGAGCGCCACCATCACCCCCTCCAATCAACAATATTCTTTCAGGATTTGGACGAGCAGCAATTGCAGGCATTGTTAGATACTCATGATAGGCTATTGAGGCTTTATCAGATATCTGCAGACCCCCATCAAGATAAAGCTCCCGTCCATAAAATGGACTTTCAAGAATCATGATATGTTGGTAAGGGCTATTAGTAGAATAAACTGGCTTTGTATAGTAGATTGCATAATAAGCGGATCCAACAGAAAAAAATGAATCCACAAAATGCAGTTTAAGCCTTTGTAAGAAACCAACAGAGCCAAATAAAAAACCAACACTAAGCCCCAATATTAAAATTACCGTAGTAAAAAACAAAAGAATTTTCTTTTTATTTATTCTTGTGGCTAAAATAAAGGTAAAAACATTAAGCATCGCTCCAAAATACATAGCCCCATGAAATCCCAGTAAAGGTATAAAAAAAATCCCGGTAAACAAAGCGCCGATAACACCACCCAAAGTATCTGAAAAATAAACAAAACCAGTAGCTTTAGTCTTCTCAATATTTTCTAAAATAGCAACAGCCAACGGTATTTCCATCCCCATCAACATAGTGGGGATTAATAATGAAGCAATAACAATCCAGAAAATAAAATGCGTAGCTATTCCTGATGAAACAAATTGCGAAATGAATGAAAGAAAAGTGAAGCCAAACAAGGCTATTAACACCTCAATTCCCATCAATATTCTTATAAGCGGAAATTTTTTCTTTACAATAAAACCTCCGCCAAGGGCGCCTATGGCTAAACCAAAAAGAAACGAAGCCAGTACAATGGACAATGAAACCTCTGTAGCTCCGACAATCGTGGTAACAACCGAAATAAGAACAACTTCATACAACAAGCTTGCTAAGCCAGTTGAGAACATAATCAAGAATATGATAAATCTGTTATTATAAACACCCCTTTTTAAATCATGTAACAATGCCATATATATCATATCTTTATCCTTTTTAACGAAGTTATTTTACCATTCAATTGATCTGCTAAAGCTTCAACATATTCTTCAGGATTTCTATCAATATTGCAGGTAAATATATCAAAAAGAAGTTTAGATTTTTCAGGCCAGCTATGGATAATAAAGTGGGATTGTGATAGTATAAAACAGTAAGTAATACCTTTAGGATTATTAAATACATGATATTTTTCTCCAACAACATTCAATCCACAGAGTTTACAAGCCTTTAAAACAAGATCCCTTAATTTTTCTTCAGAAGTCAAAATATCTCCATCATTTATTTCAATTACCCCAATTATGTGTTCACCAAGCATTTTTATCTAATTAAGAATATAATGCGATTATTATATTTATTGTTTTATATTTATAATTATTTATAATTTAATTCAATAAAAACCATTTAAATACATTTTTATCAGAAATATTTAAATAATAAGGATATTTATGTTGTATTTGTTAAAAAAAGCGGTGTATAGGACAATGCATAAAAGCACATTTATAGTAATCTTATTTATAATAACCATATTTCTGGTTCCTATTGCTTATTCTTATACTCCCCCACCCCCACCCCCACCCCCATGCAAGCAGAAAACAATGGGCTGCTATGATACTGGTGGGTTTAAGGCAAATCCAGGCTCATTAGCCCGAGGAAGTTTTAGTTATTATTTGAGTGAAACTGCATGCATTGGCGGAGGCTGTACTTGCAGTGCTGCTGGTTTTATAAGTTCAATTAGGCAGGTGGATGCAGACCAGACAAGTGGATCATGTAGCTGTATAGTTGGAGCTTCATGGGATTCAACTGGGAAATGTTGCGGAGATGATACTCTCGATTGCGGCAAAATTAAGGAAGGCTCTTTATGCGCTATGGATGCTAATTTTAGGATAAGCTCGTGGATTCCAGTAGAGCCTAATAAAGGAGATATTATCTATGTTGGCTGCAAAAACACAGAGATGCTTTCTGATGGAACTAAATGGATACCTTGTTCAAACACTCCCTTTAGGAAAACTGTAAATAGCCATGAATATTTTTGTGCAGGCACTAGTATGGAGTGTGAAAGCACATTCTGGAAGCCCAGAACTAGTGAGATGGAAGAAGGTGATGTCTTTACCCAGACAAGCAACTGTGGAAACACAAGAACAGCAATAGGAACAAAATGTGTTTCCTGCGATCCAGAAGAAGAGCAGCAAAACCAAAGCCAAGAACAGGATGATTTCTACGAAAGCCTTAAAGGTTCTATTGCAGAATGTTGCGGCTCTAGAGTGTGTGTTTCAAGGAATGATGGCAGGCGTCTTACATCAGGAAAATCTGTAAAATCAAATGAAATAACCTATTACTGCGCTTCTGATAGCATTTTTACCTTTGATTTGGATGAATCTACCCAACAACAGACATGCGAAGGAGCAAATTTAATATGGACTGGTACTTTATGCTGCAGCGAGGATGATGATCCAGAAGAATATTATAATGATCCAAATGGCTTAGGGGGCTGCTGGAACAAGCAGATTGTTTACTCATCAGATGTTGTCCCGGGAAGAGAAGATATAGCAAATCTTGACGGTAATTTCTATGGTTGCAACATACCGCAAGATGATGATGTTTTAACCCTCCAGGATTCGCACACAAATGAACCTCTGATAAAAGAGAACACAGGCTATTGCTTCCAGGATCCAAGAAAATTTTACTTCTGCTCATTTAACAATAAATGGGAGTTTTCTAGTGGTATTGATAGGTCTAATCCCAGCACAGCCCCAGCATCTTTTGGTGTTGACCAAGCAGTAGAATGTTGCGCGCAAGACCACTGCTGGAACGGAGAAACATGCACAATCAACCAAAAGTACGCTGCAGATTCCCCCCCAGTCAATGGTTTTAGGTGTATAGATGGAGAATGGAAGGAAGCTGATATAAAACTCACCCCTGAAGGAGAAAGCGGCTTTTGCCCAGATAAAAGCCAATGTTTACTTAATCCTAGCAGCAGTGCCGATATTCAATGCCTGACAAGCGATCAATACGTAAAAGATAATTATTGTGAAAACGGAGTATGGACTTCAAGAACAAAATTTGCAGCGCTGCAGTTAATCGATACAACCCAACCAACTGACTATATACTATCCTGTGACACGCCCAATTATGCTTTAAATAACCTAAATTATCTGGTACAGGGCCAGTTAGCTGAGACTATTGTTAGCGAAGAAAATACAAATAACTTCTGCGTTCTGCTGTTTGATGATAAAGTCAGAATAGGAACTTCTCTCAACAAGCCAATTACGGAAGCTACGTCATTCTTAAAAACAATCGGTGTTGATAATTGCAACATAGCTTTAATAGACGATAACAAATATCATGCATGTGATGGCACTCAAAATTCAAAAGCATGGTATAATCAAAGATTAAACAGTATCATTTACAGCAATGAAAAATTTTCAATGGCAGAGGCAAATCTGCTTCAAGCATTCATCAATTTCATAAAAAACCCGTTTGATACAATAAAAAATAAAATAAAAGAAAAAATAGACGAATCACCATTTGACGAATCTTATATCAATAGCATAAATAAATTTGATAAGCTTTACTTAAGCAAGCAAGGCAACAAGGAAATCAGGGGAAGTGTTGAAGGACTGCAATTCAAGAATTTAGTTATAGAATACAAAAATTTCGATACAGACATTTGTAAATTTATAGATGAATATAATAAAAAGAATCAAGATCTGGGTTCAGGCATAGAATGCAGCAAAGAAGGAGGCACTTATTATGTTCTTGCGCAAGGGAGTGGCTTTACAAACATCGATCCAGGAGTAATATGGAGTGACCTAACTTCAAAGTTAAGGATAAGTTAATCTCTCATTCAATATTCAAAAAGAGGTGGAAATGAAATTTAAATCTAAGAAATCTCAGGCTACTATTTTCATGATAATCAGCATCATTATGATTATGGTTGTCGCTTCCCTTATTCTTATAACCAGATATGCTGGAAAGAAAACATCAAAGCAGGAAACAATTGATGTTAAAGAAGCAGCATTCGACATACAGCCAATAAAGAACTTTGTAACAGAATGCCTTTCCTCTGTTTCAAAAGATGCAATAAAAGTGATGGGAAAGCAAGGAGGTTATTTATTTACTAGCCAAGGTGGAACTCTCATAGATTATCGCGATACAGATAATGGAATATTTTTTGTTAATCATGAAAATTCAAGAGTTGTTTATAACATACTAAAGCCAAGATACCCCCTTGGGAATTACTATGCAAGCATTCCAAACTATCCCTGGAAAACATTCCCATACACCGATGAAAGCAAAACCAAGCAAGAATTCCAGGCTAAAGATGTTTTTGGGACAAATAATCTGCCGCCACTAAACAAGTCTTTTGGCCAGCATTCTATGCAGGAACAACTAATAGCTTATATAACAAAAAATATTGACAGCTGCCTTGATTTTTCCATATTCGCAGAGGAGGGTTTTGAAATTTCAAAAAATGAAAACAATGTAGCGGTTGATATAAATGACAATGATGTTACAATCAGGATGAATTATGAGCTTATAGTGGAAAACCTTGTCAGTGGAGAAAAAACAGAACTCAATAATTTCATTGTCAGGCATAAAATCAGATTGGGAAAATTACATGCGTTTGTCAACAAACTCATAGAAAACGATATAAGTGATATAGAATTTAATATTGCAAAATTAACCATCACTAATAATTTTGAAGTGGATATTAAAAGAGACGTCTTTAAGAATGATGATTTAATCATTATTACTGATAAAAAATCTTCTATCACCGGACTGGAATTTAAATACTTCTTTGCAAGAAAAAACAGGAACCCCGCAATATTTTATTTGACCCCTGCAAGTTTAGGTCTTCCAAGATGGCATAATATAACAAACGAGACATTAATAGAGAACTATCCATCCAGCTTCAAAGCATTGGACCCAGATGAAGATTCTATAGATAATGGAGGCTTCTCTATTACTCCAAAAACACCAATAATATTAGCATTGCCTAAAATGGAATTCCAGATTAAAGTTACAGATGGAGAACTTGAAGATTATCAAATTATAACTGTAAATTTACAAGAGGATGTTTCAAGCAACAAATTTTGCAACATAGAAAAAGCAAATCCCTATATTGGTAAGGTAATAGCCAAAGCAGAAGAAATGGAACTCGAGCTCACAGGCTTAAATTTTTTGGGCTGTAATCAAAAAAATCCTAATAACTTCAACCTTCAAGATAATCTTCCATCAAATCTTAAGGGATATGATGGAATAATTTTTTACAATATCGGGGGTACAACCAATAGCAACACAATCCTGCTTCCCAGTAGACCCGGCTTTATACTCTATGCAGAGGAAGGATTAGGAAGCTTTTTTACTCTTAATCTCCAGGGGTCTAATGCCAATATTGGAATTTATACTGATGTAGGCAATTCTATTGTAACCCTCAACAATATTCCTGTTGGAGCCAAATACGAGCTTGCTGCATGCGGTCTTTATACTCTTAATAGTGAAAATGGAACTTGCCCAGTATCAGGCATAATCGGCTAAAATGATCACAATAAAAAAAGAAGCATTAATTATACTTTTTGCATTCTTATTTTTGATTAGTTTTAATTTTATTTATGCGCAGGAATTTGATAAAGGATGCTGCATCAACCCGGGCGCTGGAATTTTATCATGTTCTACAGAAAGGTTAATCGAAAAAAATGAATGCTGCCCAACACCAGTAAGCGCTAATCCAAGTTATTATGATCCAGAAGCATCGGGTCCAGCAAATCATAATAATTGCACAGATAACTTCTTTTTTCCAGAACAATCTTGCCAAGAAGTAAGTGAATGCCAGGAAGGATGCTGCTGCACAACTATAGGAGCGCCAACAGAAGAAAAAAAATCTCAAGCGCTTTGCACTGGCTCTGGCCAAGAATTTCGAATGTTGCCTGAAGATAAAACTTGTCTAGAAGTATGCGAGGTGCCAGAATGCAATGATAATCTGAATAATGACCCAGAAAATAATAATTGCAAGGATTATCCTGCAGATTCTGGATGCACAAGTTCTTCAGATCCCACAGAAAGCGGAGGAACATGTCTTGCTACCACAGGGCAAAATTGCAATAGTATAAATTACATTCCAAAAATAACAAATTTTAGAGCACTCCCGGTAAAAGGTTATAAAGAGATCATGTTGCAATGGGAAAGTGAATGCTATTCCAATGTAATCTCTCACGATATTTCCCGTTGTAAAGGCTCAGGATGCGATGATTTTTCTCAGATAGGGACAACAATAGAAAATACTTTTATTGATGAAGATGAGCAGCTAAAATTTCAGGCAACGTACACATATAAAATAATTTCCCATTACAGCATCCAAACAGCGCAGTCAGAAAAAACAGCCACCGTATTTTCGGGCAATTTAGAGTGCTGGAATGAATTTGACAGCAATAATTTTTGCATACATGAATCCCATTACAACCAGCACAAGGACTATCTTATAGATAATTTTGCAGGCTTCTCAGCAGCTAATTTTTTACAGAACGTTAGAAGCACTTTTGCAACCAAATTAAACAGAGCATTTTTTTGCACCGATGCTAATGTATTGACAGAAGAAGGAACAGAATGCAGCAGCAATCATGTATGCGCAATTTCAACTACCGGACCAACATGCATTGAAAGATCAGACTGCGATCCAGAAACATCAAACCTGTTCGGCTTATTTTTTACAAGAAGCAGTTGCGAACAAAACCAATACTGTTTTTATGATAGGTCTTCTTCAACTGTAGATTCATGTTTTTCATGCAGCCCTCAGATGTTTTGTTATGATTATAAATCCAGACAAAGTTGCGAAAAAGATAATTGTTATGTGGGAAATTGCGCATGGAAACCATTGTCAGTATCAGATGAGTTGGGAACCGGTGTTTGCATAGATGAAAGTGCTGATAACTGCCAATGGTGCGATAGTGTAGGAACAGAAGGCTTGGAAACTATAAGAACAACCAGCATAATTTTTGAGCAGTGCATCAAAGAAAAAGCAGAAAAACTCTCATCTGAAGAAAATATCTGCTATTATGATGGGCAAAAAGCATTAAATTGCAAAGATGTCATATGTACCAATTACCCTGAAAACGACTGCAAAATAAATGATCAATGTGACTGGGGCATCTGTGAAATGTTTGGCAATTTGGGATGCAGGAAAAATGCAGACGGCGATGACAAACCGGATTGCGATGAAAATGATATTGAATGCGAACAAGATGTTTTTGCTCCAAACACAACTATAATGCCGATAATAGACCGCGGCATGTATAAATCATTGTTAATAGCGATTTTTGACAAGACAAGCAGCAAGAGTTCTTTTATAAAACGAACAACAAACGATTATAAAACATTTATATGCGCTGGCTCTTTTTGTGAACCAAAAAATGGCCCTTTTACAAATAGCTACCAGATTATAATAAGCAATACTAACCTGTTCGATGCATTAACTGGAGAAAAACTTTTGGAATTAGGTGAAGGAACAAACATTCTAAATTATTATTCCCAGGATCCTTCTAAAAATATAGGAACAGTAAAAACAGTAGAGGTAACAGCTCATGCAGATTCAAGCGGACCTATAGTTCGTAACTTAAACATAACCGATGGAAGACTTATTGACAGCATTTATTACACAAACTCGCTAAGACCAATAATAACAATAAATTTTTTTGAAGAAGCAATAGTAACTGCTGCCCAGCTTTTACTAAAAGGAAGCCAAATAACAATAATACCTGATTTCTCTGCTGAATTAAAGAAAGCAGTTGAATTCACTTTTCCAAGGGATATCAACCCGGGAGAGTATATATTTGAAGTAAATGCCAAAAACTCTAAAAAGATATTTATGGATGAAGCTCTTAAAGCAGATATTGTTATAGATAACCAAAATCCTGAAATTGCATCTATAAGTCCTGCGCAAGGCGCCATAGTTACTGATTCAAATGTTCCAATAACTATCAATTTTAATAAAAAATCGAATCTGGAAAAAATAACCATAAATGGGGAAGATGTAACTGGCCAGTTTTCCACAAAAGATAATATAGCTCATACAGCCACAATCACACTTGAAGATGGGAACAAGAAAATCCAAATAATAGCAAAAGATTTTTCAGGTAATGGGATAACCTACACATCTACTTTTATTGTGAATGCAAAGCCCCTTGAAATATTTATATTAGAACCTTCTTTTGGGGTCTCTCCAGAATATACCTTCGATTTAGTTATTGGAACTGACAATGATGCCAAGTGCGGATACAACTTAGATAGCAACCTTGAGTTTGAATTTATGGATAAGTTTGACATTTCTGGGGGTACAGAACATAAAATAAGTGTATTTAATAAAATACCTGGAGGAGACAAAAGCATACATAAGTTATATGTAAGGTGCAATGATCCAACAAAAGACTCAGGTATAGAAGTTTTTGATTTAAGTGTAGACCCAGAAAATCCAAGAATAATTACAGCCTACGCAACTCCAAATCCAATAGTAGAAGAACCAAGAACAACAACATTAAAAATAGAAACAAACAAGGAAGCAATTTGCAAATACAGCATCGATTCTAATGACTTTTCTTCTATAGAAGGAAATTTTATAGGGATTGAAAACAATTCATTCAGCAAAGTAAACAAAAAGAAAATTACAGTCACCGAAGATAAATCTTACACGTATTTTGTAGCGTGCATGTCCAAAGCAGAGCTTATTTCTGACATAAAACAAATTGCATTTTCTTCCGATATAAGCCTTCCAATTAAAATCACAAGCCACACTCCTCCATATAGCAACAGCACAACAATAATTTTAGCATTAGAAACAAATAAGAAATCGCAGTGTAAATATAGCGCTCATGATCCAGCAGTAAATCAAGGAACCCCTATTGGCCAACCAGCTTATTCCCACACAAAAACTTTAACTTTAAGTCCTGGTAAACATGCTTATTATGTTATCTGTAAAGATTCATTTTTGCAGAAATGGTCAGACCCGCTTACAATAGGCATTACAATTGACACAACTCCCCCTTTCATGGTGTTTGTAGATGATACAAGCACTTTAGCAAATAACCCTCAAGTTACGTGGCGCGTAGATATGCTAAGGGCATCATGGCTTGGTAAAGACAATGAAACAGAGGTTAAATCTTATATGTATACTCTAGAAGAATTCGGAACCCTAAACACAATAATCGACTGGACAACAAGTTTTATTGAAAATGAATGGATTTGGGCAGCCAAGAAAAATTTAACCTTATTCTCTGGTTCAAAGTATTTCTTTAGGGTAAAAGCTAAAAATATAGTTGGGTTGTTAAGTGAGGCATTAGAAAGTGATGGGATTACCATAGACCCATCATTAAAACCAACTAACTGCTCTAACAGCATAAAAGATCTGCAGGAATCTGACATAGATTGCGGCGGGTCATGTGACTTATGCGCAGAAGACAAGGCATGCAGAGAAAACACTGATTGCTTTAGCGGATTTTGCAATGCAAATAATGTATGCACAAAACCTAGATGCAATGATAATGTGACAAATCAGGATGAATCAGACATAGATTGCGGAGGAAATAGCTGTGAGAAATGTGCGAATAGTAAAGAATGCAACATTGATCCTGATTGCTCCTCAGATTTTTGCTCTTTTGGAATATGTAAGGAAGCAGAGATGTGCAGTGATGGAAAATTAAGCGGCACAGAATCAGACATAGATTGCGGAGGAGCATGCCCAAATAAATGCAATTTAGGCCAAAGTTGCGATACAGATACAGACTGTCAGTCAGATATCGGATGTGTATCTGGAACATGCTCAGAAGAATTAATTGAAGAAGGAAAAGATACAGATGGAGATGGAATTCCAGATAGGTGGGAGCTGCAACAAGGCCTGGATCCAAATGACCCTTCAGATGCAGAGCTGGATTTTGATAATGATGGCCTAACAAATCTGGAAGAATACACTTACAGGACAAACCCGAATAAAGCAGATACAGATGGAGATGGAGCAAGCGATAAAAAAGAAATAGATAAAGGAACAGATCCATTAGACCCGCTGAGCAAGCCAAAAAGTATCCTGGGGATATTGATGTGGATTTTTATTATAATCTTACTTCTTGGGGGCAGTAGTTATGGAGCTTACTTTTATTATCAAAATTATATGAACAAACCAAAACCATTACCAGTACCAAGAACAACCCAAAAATTAGTGCAAATAAAACGTATTCCAAAGACACTTGAGAAAAAAGCAAAAAAAGACGATCTTTTCAAGAAGAAACAGGAAGAAAAATGGAAAAAAAGAGAAAGATTATTTGAGGTTTTTGGAAAAAAGAAAGAAAATGAAAAAACGTACATACCCGGAGGACAAAAATTATTTGATTTTTCTGGAAAAAAGAAAAAACAAGAAAAAACACACACCCATAAAGAAGAAAAAGCAAAAAAACCTTTAATTTCAAAAGCAGAGGTAGAAAAAGAAAAAGCAAAAAAAGATGAACTTTTCAAGAAGAGACAGGAAGAAAAACGGGAAAAAAGAGAAGAATTATTTGATTTTTCTGGAAAAAAGAAAAAACAAGAAAAAGTCAAACAAAAACCAAAAGATGTATTTGGTAGGTTAAAACTGATAATAGAAGCAGAAGAACAAAAAAAGCAATTAGGGGAAATCAGCAAAAAGAAAACTCTTAAAAAAGTCAAAAAAATCAGCAAAAAGAAAACCAGAAAAAAATCAAAGAAAACACATAAGAAAACACATAAGAAAACACATAAGAAAACACA
>CEPV01007221.1_pt1 | contig 21875 bp, 16 predicted proteins | sample 530451 | NCBI WGS metagenome assembly CEPV01 (sample SAMEA2620097, study PRJEB7988) | marine metagenome | isolation source: saline water (ENVO:00002010), including
AATGAAGAAAGTAAAGAAAATAAAAGAAGCGGGCCCGTGCGGCATACTGCGACCAGAATATGTCGGCCCGTGTGGTTACTATGCAGTTTGATCTATCGTTGTTGGTTTTACAGACCATAAAATGGGGCCAGCTGGGACCTCATTAAAGAGATATAAAAATACTATTTGGCCAAAAAATACAAAAGTCCACGACTCAAACATGTAACTCGAATTGCCATCGATGAAATCAACATTGGCAAAGGGCACCGAGATTTAACCGCAGTGCTGGATTTAAAAACCGGTGCTGTCATCTTCGTTGGAGATGGCAAAGGCGTTGATTCTCTCAAACCGTTTTTCAAAAGACTCAGATACTCGAAGGCAGAAATTAAGGCGGTCGCTATTGATATGTCACCTTCCTACATCGCTGCTGTGCTAGAAAATCTGCCTGAGTCAACGATCGTGTTTGATCATTTTCATGTGATTAAACTCTATAATGACAAACTATCTGAACTACGCCGGGCAATCCATCGTGAAGCCGCAGGCCCCTTACAAAAGAAAGTACTGAAAGGAACGAGTTGGCTTTTGTTGAAGAATTCACACAACCGACGTAGACGTCCTGACTTATGCGGTGGGGCGCGTATTTGTGCACTATTTCGAGGCCGGGGGTACCCTGCTGGATTTTGATCCTGTGAAAGTTCGCTTTTTTTTTGAAACCCAATTCAAAGAGGGAAAGAAAGTCGCTTCAGAGCTTCGGTTCGTTTGGATGAGGTGCAAGTTGTCAACCGTTTGACCAAAAAGACGAGGGAGGAGAGCTGTTCGGATGAAACAGAAATGGAGTTTTATTATCAGTTTTTCAATTATCGGATTTCTATTATTCCCTTTTACGGTCGGCGCCGAAGAAAAGAAGTCTGAGGATTCAAAACCCATTGACAAGTGGAGCTGGCTTTCCAAGGGAAAAAAATTAGGCCCGTGGTGGTTGGTCAGTTCCAAATCCCACGATCCGCACCCCGAACTACTCCTGTATCACATCGATACGAGCTTTTCCTTTACCGATACCAGCGGTAATATGGAAAGTGAAGCTTGGAGTGTCACAGGAAAACTGACATTACGAAAAGCCCACTTTTCCAGCTATACCGACTATTCATTCATTAGGGATAAATCGACGGTCATCGCTTTTGATACCACCGCAGTGAATGAAGTAGAAAGTCTGACCGAGTTGCTGCGATACGATATCTTCAAATGGCTGGCACTTGAGGGCGGTCTCAACCGGTTTAGCGACTCGACCAAATTCTTTGACGACAGCTACAACGTTTTCGGCGGGGTAGCAGTCTGGCCGCTGAACACGGCAAAACTACGGCTGAAACTCAGCGCATTTTATGCCTACGGTGAAATCAATTACCGAAATGACCTACTGGAACCGTTTTTTATCGAAATGCCCCGTTATGAATCCGACGCTTTTTTCGGTCAAGAAATTCTCAACTGGCAAATTACCAAAATGCTTTCTTTGACCCAGTATTTCGACTATACGTATGCTTTCGACGATGCGGATCCATCTCTGATTCACGGTGTGCCGAGAACTGAAGAAACTAATATGATCCGATGGAAGTTCAGTCTTACGTTTAATGTAAAGATTACCCCCACCATTTATATCTTCACTAAGTACGCCATTCGGCATGATGATAGTCCGCTGTCAGATGCCGAGCACACAATCTTCAAGTATTACAAGAACGATACCACGCTTTCAGTGGGTTTCGGGCTGGTTCTGTGATGAAATTGGAAGATAGAGTGTGAGCTATGAATTGGCTAAGAAGACTTTGAGAGAAATTCAGACCTGAGCTTTGGATCAACCTCCCTTTCTTTATCTTTATGGTTTGTGTGCTGCTGGTTCTGTTTATCGCGTTCTATTTATACAACAATATCGTTTATACAGTTCACTCGGGTGGGGGCGGGATTTTATACCGGCGGTTTTTTGGCGGGACGGTTGTGGATCGGGTCTATCCGGAAGGGATTCATTTCATATTCCCATAGGATAAGATGTATATCAACAACCTTCGTATCCAGCAGATTCCGTACGAGTTCGATGTGCTCACCCGAAACGGGGATTTTAGGCGGTTAAGCCCTGAGTTCCATTTGAAACTTTTTCTTTTTTTTGAAATCTCTTTTTCAGCGCACGCTCTATCTGCCAAATCCTCTATGGTTATTGAAACCGATAAGGGGCAACATTCTTTAAAGAAAAGTCAAGCGACCCCCCCTGGGGGGTTTTGGTGTTTCGGGACTGCAAAAAAACCTCGGAAAATCACACATGGCATTTTTTGAGCTGGCTTCAGCAACGACATCTGCATGAAAGCGTACGTCCGTCCAATTCAATCTCAGAAACACAAAATCAATGCCCTCAGTTTCATCCCTCCGCCGTACTTTTTGCTTGCTTTTTTCCACAAAACTATGGCATATTTTTTTCGTATCGAATTTGGCCCCATTTGTTTCCAAAAGGAGATGATCCAAACATGAAGAAAGTAAAGAAAACCGGTTTCACGAATCCATGGAGCAGGCTGAAATTCTTCTAAGACAGGGGGATCATGATGCAGTACGTGAATTCCTGGAAATGGCGCAAAAATATGCTACCTCCAGACAACTCAAAGAAATTGAGGATTTGAACCGCAGGTATAACATCCGATCAAATTAAAGAATTACAATAATCCACACTTCCCTTTGCCCTTGCCAAAAAGCGCTTAATAAGTATATAGATCCATATTCGATTTAAGGGAAGATGTCGGTGTGAAAAATGGCACCGAACAACCGAATAGAGGAACCGGTATGAATCTAAAGGTCCTGGAATTCGTCAGCAAAGGAAGGGAGAGGGTCTGGTTTAAAATAGGTGGCGCGGCCGCCATTTCAGGTATTGCCAACAGTGCTGTCGTAATCATCGTGAATGCAGCCGCCAAGAACTATTCCCAGCTCAACTTCAAATATCTTGTCCTGTTCGCACTCTGCATTACCATCTATATCATCACCTTTAAGTTTTCATTCTCCCGATCCACGTATTTGGCGCGTGACATCGTTGCCCAGACCCGTTTACGGATTGCAGACAAACTCAGACGGGCCAGTCTCCTATCCTTTGAAGGCATGGGCCAGGGCCGAATCTATACCACCTTGTCGGAAAACACGGAGATCATCTTTGAAGCATCGCGGCTCATTACAGCCACCGCATCTGCGGTAGTGATGTTAATGTTGACCTTTGGGTATTTGGCGGTGATTTCAAGAATGGCCCTTTGGATGTCCATTATCATCATTTTTTGTGCAGTCTTCGTCTATATAAGCAACCAGGAAGTAATAAAGCGGTATTTGACTACCGCCACGCAGAAGGAAGCTGAATTTTATACGTCTTTGAATCATTTCTTGCACGGTTTCATAGAAATCAAAATGAATCGCGCCAAAAGTGACGATATTTTTAATAACTACCTGAAAAAATTTGCCCTATCCGAAAAGGATTTTAAAATTAAGGCCGAAGCAAAGCTTTTAACCAATCAAATATTTGCTCAAACCTTCTGGTATTTTTTAGTGGCCTCGATTGTCTTTTTGCTTCCTCAACTCACTAAGATATCCTCCAATGAGATCATGAGTTCCATTACGGTAGTGATGTTTATCCTCGGTCCCATCGGTATGATCGTGGGTTCAATACCCCTCATCGTCAAAGGCAATCTGGCTGTTGATAAACTTCAGGGGTTGGAAAACGAATTGGACAAAGTTGATGATTTAAAAGCCACAAGTGAAAGAAATCCCTTTGCACCACCAGCCGTTTTTGCGCAGATCCGTCTTGATGATGCCGGCTTTTCCTATTCAGATCCTGGCGATCTTGGGAGTTTTTCCATAGGTCCCATCGATCTTAAAATTAATACTGGAGAAATCGTATTCATAATAGGTGGAAACGGCAGCGGCAAGACAACGCTTCTCAAAGTCATGGCCGGGCTGTACTACCCCAAATCCGGGGCAATTTTCATGAATAACCGCATCGTTGATAAAACCAATTACGCCCATTATCGAAACGAGATGGCCGCTATATTCACGGAATTTCATCTTTTTGATCGATTATACGGCGTTAAAGATGTTGATCTGGATCGTGTGGATGAGATGTTCCGGATCATGGAGCTCATGGACAAAACCGATTATGTTGACGGGGAGTTTACCAACCTGAATTTGTCTACCGGACAGAGAAGGCGGCTGGCGCTCATCATTGCCCTGATGGAAGACAAACCGGTTATTATCATCGACGAATTGGCCGCAGACCAGGATCCGGAGTTTAGAAAATACTTCTACGAAGTCCTTTTGAAGGATTTAAAAGCCCAGGGAAAAACCATCATCGCCACCAGTCATGATGACCGGTATTTTCATGTGGCAGACCGTGTGGTTAAGATGGAATATGGAAAAATAGTGAAAGAAAAGTGACTATAATGTAAAGTGATTTAAAGCGTCTAATAATTTCCCATGATCCGAATAGAACAAATCGACAAATCACGACTACCTGAAATTAAGGAGTACATCCCGGAAGAATTTGACAGGGCTGTTGAAAAATTTGACCCTGATAAAGAAATCGTTTGGACTGCGCGGGATGGGAAACAGGTTTGCGGTGTGGTTTGGGGTCATCAATATGAGCATAATAATGAAAACTGCTTTTATATCCTATTCCTCGAAGTGCTTTCTCAATGCAGAAACCAAGGTATCGGAACCGTGCTATTTCAAACGGCACAGGCTGAAGCCCAAAAAAAAAGTGTCGATATGATCAGAGCCAACTTTAAGGAAAATGATACATTCCCGGCAACTGCAAAATTACTGATGAAGCATGGATGGGAAAAGCCCGAATTAACGATGTATTTCTTTGAGTCTAGGGTTGATAAATTTTTCAATGATTTAACCTGGGCAATTCCTTCAAAATATGCTTCCTATGAATCTTATATACATCCCTGGTCTGAAATTACACCTGAAGAATTGGAAATCATTCGAAAAACCGAAGGGGCATATTTCGCCCAAAATGCAGAATCGGATCATCTCTGGGACAAGGAAAAAGTCGAAACTATCAACAGTTTCATCTTGCGTGATGGAAAAAAAACCATGGGCTGGCTAATCACCCATCGTCACAAACCGAATACCATCCACTACACATCCATCTTCATTTTTGACGAATACAGAGGATCGGCCCTTTATCGAGCAGTCATAGTAAAAGCGGTTGATCTACAAAAAAAAGAAGGGGTTCCGAAAATTTCATGGCTGGCTCATGCAAAGAATAATAAATCGTTGAAACTGTGGAACATGCTGTTTAAGAGGATCATTACAAAAACCGAAAACTGGTATGAATCTAAAAAAAATTTGCGGAGCTAATCTGTTGCTGTATCGAATGTGTGAATGATTCAGAAGTGATCTCCTAATTAGCTGCGCCCACCATTTTTCATTCGTAAATTCAAGCACCTGGTGATTCTCATCGCCAGCCACTTTGTTGTTGTCATCAGGGGCGGAGCCGATTCTCTATTGAGGACACAGCATCAACTAAATTCTCCGGTACCAAATGAGCATAGCGCTCGGTCATCTTGACCGTGCTATGTCCGAGAAAGTCTCTCATTTCAATCAAAGGTCGCCCCGCCATCACCATCCAAGATGCGCACGTATGACGAAATGTATGGGGCGTACAACGTTCGAGTTTTGCCCGAGGAGCCAGTTTTAATAGGCCTTGATTTGTCTAACACTTATAACAAATTTTCTTTCCAAAATTTTAGAAATATAGGATTCCAAACTTTAAGTATTTCACTTTTAGAAGCTGGCTTAAAAGCATCGTTTTTCATCCATCCCCAGTCACCACCTTCCATTGCACCTTTCCCCATACAACCATTTTTTTTGTTAGATAAGGCTTCTATTAATAGCTTAAAAGTTCCTCGAGGATTTTCAGTAGCCATCTTGTAATAGTCTTCCTTAGTATTAAAAACCTTTGAGTTTGATACAATAAAATTTGTCATCTCATCAGGAGAGTAACCTTCATCTGTTGTATAGTTTAAAGGACACCTAATACCCTCTTTATGTTTTCCAAATGTAACAAGGTATCTATAATATTCAGCTTCCCAGTTTGCGAAAAAGCTGTGATACCAACCTTTACCTATGTAGGAACTACTTGAGCCTCCTACTTTTTTTACTTCTGGTCTGAAAATTTGTTTTTCATATTCAATACAAGGTTCGGGAATGGTGTAATTATCAGCACCTCCATGAACGTTTAAAACAGTAGTTTTAGTTGGTATGGGATTTTTAAATTGTTGCCCCATATCACATTGATGCGCGATAGGCATTGAAGCCGCGAATTGTTCACCTTGATTAAGAAAAATATCATTAATTCTTTTGTCGAGCACCATCCACGCAACGCTACCTCCTCTAGAGTTTCCAGTGATTCCAATTTTGTTCTTGTTAACTTTTTGATGGGCTTTTAAAAAATTAAAGCCATAGAAAATATCAATTACCTGTCCCCAAACAGTCGCTTTAGTTTGATCTTTGTATGTATGTTTGACGCCCCGTCCTGAAAAGTTATCAACATATAATGTAGCAATTCCCATATCTAGAAGAGGCTTTTGTATGTCGTGAAACTAGACATAATTTCCCTTTGTTCTCAATTCTCCTTCTTCTTTTGTCCAGTAGCTAGTAAATTCGTAAGGTCCGCTACTTCCATGTGCAAAAATCAAAACTGGGAAAGGACCTTGACCATAGGGAAAAGTTAGATACCCGGTCACTGTAACTTTAGTTTGTTTAAAATCACCGTTAATTATTTGCCAAGCTTCTACCGCATCTCCTGACTCCCATGTTACAACCTCACTATATTTACCGCTTTCCCAATTTCTAAGATTCCCGTAAAGAGGAGACTTTAAAGATTTTGCATGCGCTGCAGTCCCTGTCTAGGCTTAGAACGATAGGGTTGGACTGAATCGGTCGTGTGATCTTTAGCACCAACACTCTCCCCATAAATCCCCGTAAGAATCAGAAAGGTACTGATGATATAAACCAGACGCTTCATCCCTTCGCCGTACTTTTTGCTTGCTTTTTCCACAAAACTATGTAACATTTTTTCCGCATCAAATTCCCCCTCATTTTTCATTTTTCCATTATAAGGAGGTGATCCCACATGAAGAAAATAAAGAAAATAGATTCGCAGCAACCTTCGCAGCCTTGTCCCGCATACCGTGTATTTCAGCCCGCCCCATCCAGTAAGTCTATGTTTGATAAGAAAGAAGTAAAGAAATCAAATATTAATAGTAAAAAGAATGGAGGTGATCTTCTTAATAGGGCAAAAAATACAAAACTGAAATCAGTGTTGAATTCTCAATTATCACCCCCCCTATGCTGTTGATTTCTAAGCCGCCTGTACGGCGGTGAACGTAAATCCACCGAGTTAGAGATGAGCTGAGAAAATCGATCGGACACGTAACGGGGGATGTGATATATTTTAAATACTGTCATTCTTTTCACTCAGTATAACACTAACAACAATATACCAACCGGGGCCCGCCGGAGCATATATTTTCTTGACTTTCTCCATTTGGCTTCACCTTCTTTCTTTAACTTCAGTTATGCTTTACTACTATTTACCTCATATTTTTTCATATGCTCAAGCTTCATTACTTCCGGTACATAATGATCATGAAATTCCCTGCTGCAACCGTCTCCCCATAGATCTCCTGAATTGACCAATGCCGCGAATCGGCAGCCGGCACCGGCACCGCAGGTTGGAACATACGGGCAATCCGTGTCATCAAGGCACTCCTTCTTCCATATTTCCTTGGTGACACATGTGAAATGATGTTTGTTCAGTTTTTCCTGACTCACGTGGCCCACTGAGAACTCTGGTTTGTCCATCAACACCGGACATTTGTACATCTTTCCGTCTGCATTGAAGATCAACAGCCCGTGGGCAGCCGTAATAGAACAGTTAGTTCCTTGCAAGAGCTCACCCCTGGCCGGTAAATTCCGGCGAAAAAGTTCTTGGACGGCCAAAAGGAAGTTTTCGGCAGATTCTTTGGTCAATGCACAATCCATGGTGCCGCACACACTCCCCTTTTTGTCAAGGTAAGGCTGTTCGATTCCGGGTTGAAACGCGGCCAATTTATCGAGTATCTGTTTCTCTTCAAGTTCATCCAAAAGCGACGGCAGTTGTCTGATGCTTTCTTTGGAACAGACATTTACCAGCGTTATGGGCAGCATATCCACCGTGTTTGTCAGGTTTTTCATTATCGTGTCAAAAGAAAACCCCTTGCCGTTTTTATAAGGTCGTCTGGCGTCGTGGATTTCTCTCACACCGTCTATGGTGATTCGGGCGCCCTGAAATCCCAGCGGTTTCAATCGTTCCACCACTTCAGGAGTCAGCAGGGTTCCGTTTGTGGTCATGGTAAAACCGTATGTTTTTTTATTTTCCTCACACCATTCTTGAAATTTCTTTGAAAGGAATCTGATAATATCCATATTAAGTAGCGGTTCACCACCATAATAATCGATATCAATTGCCTTGACGGATGGATCTTGGGCTCTTTTAACGATTTGATCGAACACCAATTGGGCGGTTTCCCGATCCATGGTGGGGGATTTTTCCATACCGGATTCAAAACAGTATTTACAGGCAAGGTTGCAGGCCATAGTGGTTACCACGGTGGCCTTGACCACAGGACTATTTCCATAGGCGGCAGCGCGGATATTGTGGATGACCATGTCCTTTTCCGTTTCTTCATCCTCCACCACATACCCCTCCTCCGCCATCTCGGTAAGACGAACCATGTCCGATTCATCCAAATCGCTGCCGTTTTGAAGCGATTCAAGACTCTTCCGGTAATCCGGCTCAAGTTCATAGAGGGATCCGCTGAGTGTGTTGAAGATCAGTATGCCGCCTGCCTTGGGGTAATCCGGAATCGTTATGTTGTAGCGCGAGGGTATCATCATTGTTTCTCCTTTCTATCCAATATGTGAGGCCGTGTTGTCACTGTTTGCTCAATGAGTTAAAAGATTAAGAATTCGCTTTTTGAAAACAGATCAACGGGATAGCAGAGTTGTGTGGCCACTGGAGATGAGCCACAACATATTGTATTGCAACGATGCGACAGCAAGTCCCAAGCGGCTTTGGACAACCAAAAATTCAAATAACCGGATGAAGATCGTATTGTCAAGAAAAAATTTTGCTGCAAATTAACTGAAAATCCGGGATTTTAGGTACAGGAAGTCTGACTGCACGAGTGTGTGTTTTTAAAAATAGGCCTCTGCAGGGTAATCCGGATCGGTGATGGTGTCAGCGGCGGGGGCTACGGAAAACATACCATTTTTGTAGAAACATCCATCGGAAACCCGGATGTGAAGGTGAGGATGGAACCCTAAAAAATCCCCGCATATCTGTATGGCGATAACTGCACCGGGGGGGGGTCTTTTTTCCGCGTATGCCGCTTGCATATATCTCTTTTGGTGATTCCCACCTGCATTGACTTAAGTAGGAAAGCAGCTTGCGGTCATAAAGAAAATATCGCCGCAGGATTTTGGGGATGAACACCACATGCCGATGCGGTACGGCCTTTACCACCTCCTGACAAGACCACTCACCGCACTCCATCACTCGTTTTTGATAACAGGAGGGGCAGAAATGTCGCCTCTTATGGAAAAATGCCGAAAGATATTCGTGTCCACATTCTTCGGCATATCCTCAGGCAATAACCGTGCCGGAAGCAAAGATTCCATCAAAGCCACCAGATGTTGATTATAAGCAAAAGCAGACCACAATTCAGATGACAGATTTTGTCAACTTTCCTGACGTTTTCTGTAAACAGAGCCTTATAGGAGATCCCCGCAATCATATCTCTTTTCCCAGGGGGGTGAGGCGTTTTTAAGGCATGCGGAACAGCGCGGAGGAAAAGGTGAGCGGTTCGGTCTTTCTGAACCGGCGGTTCAGATATTGTAGATGCTATAAAATTTCTGAGGAATGGAGATACCTGGCATCGGATCACTTGGACACGGAGATCAGCTCCACTTCGAAGATCAACGTTGCATTGGGGCCGATCGGGCCTCAGGGTGTTCCGTGCTCGCCGTTGCCAAGCTGGGCCGGGATGAAAATTTTCATTGCCAAATCGTTAAGAGTACCGTCGGAATGTTACAATTCATTGATCTTTGAACAATGGATAGTAGTCCTCCCATCGGTCAATAGAATTGAACGTGCATTATCGGATCTTGCGGCTGAATTTTCGGGGTGATTGTTCCCCCTATTTAACAAGGTATCAATTTCGCTATTCTAAATAACCTCTTGACTTTACCTCTAAAAGCCAATATTTATTTCGACATTGTTTTTTCACCCAGCGATCCGTCGCAGTCGGATCCTTCAAACATTTGTGCTATAACATCAACTAATAGTTTTCGGAGATTTGGCTTAATCGGCGAATCATTAGTTGTCAATTCGTTAAGAAATTGGGCCAGGATTGATTTATTAAACGATCCTGGTTTATGCCGTTTCTGGAAGGAGGCATTCCCTGTTAACATGTCTCAAGAATCACAATATATCCTAACGGTCGATGATCTCGTTAGAAGTATAGGCCGGGGCAGAGATGAGGTCGTATCTGCTTTTAGTAAAGATGAGCTCACTAAACTGCCTGGGGGAAAATGGGGATTAACTTCTGAGGTTGCTAAGAGATATCTGTCTGGAAAAGGTGTTCAGTACGAATTTAAAGTGATCGCATACATCAATCTCAAAGGAGGAACTGGGAAAACCACCAGCACCATTTCTGTGGCTACCAGAGCTGTGCAGTATGGATATAAAACCTGTATTTTGGATATGGACGCTCAAGCCAATTCCACCTTGGCCTTCGATGAGGTTCCGGATGAAGAAGATCCCATCTTTTGTGACGTTTGGCGGAACCCGAAAGAGATGGTGATGGGATCGATCCGTTCGATCAATGACGGGCTGTATATTCTGCCTTCCTCCCTTGAGAACAGTCTCCTGGATGTGAATCTCAGCAATCCCGGTTCCCAGAAAAAGGCCGTTTATGGTGTTTGTGAAGTGATTAAAGACAATGGCTTCGATCTGATCATGATCGATTGCCCCCCCTCTTTGGGTACTGCCGTTATCTCGGCCATTTGTGCTGCAGATATCATTGTAATTCCAGTTTGTTGTGATGATTTCTCCTTAACAGGATTAGATTTTACATTAATCGAAATCGAATCCATTTGCGATACGTTTAACCTCAAAAAGCCGGATATCCATATACTTTTAACCCAATTCGACAAGCGGCTAAATATATCCACAAATGCCATCGAGAAGATTTCTTCCAGATATCCGGGATACCTCGTCCCTTTCCCGATTCGGACTAGCAGCCTGTATTCCAAAATGCTCGAAAAAAAGAAGACCGTATTTGCACTCACCGCCAAATGCCGTGCAAAAACCGATTATGACCGGTATGTGCGATTTCTTCTAAAACCGGGCGGTATTTTTGAAAATGGGGGAGCAGATGGCTGATAGACCGAAAAAATCCTCATCTAAAATAAAGATAAAAAGAACCAGAAAGCGACTGTATGAGACCGTCCCCCAGGATTCCACAGTCGCAGATGAGACACCCGATTCGAAACTCCCGGCAGCAAATCGTATCATCAATAGATATGTAGCGTATTCTGCGGGTACCGCTTTCGTTCCGCTTCCACTTATTGACATGGTTGCGGTAACCGCCATTGAACTTCGAATGCTTAAACGGTTAAGCGATCAATATGACGTGCCCTTTTCCAAGCAAAAGGGAAAAGCTTTGATCGGTTCCCTACTCGGCGGGTTACATGCAGGGTTATTCTCCGGAAGCTTATTGAAAATGGTGCCGGTGATAGGCGTTGGCGGGGCGGTGCTGCCAATGGCCGCGCTTGCCGCAGCGCTAACCTTTGCCGTAGGAAAAGTATTTGTTCAGCACTTTGAGACAGGTGGAACGCTATTAGATTTTAATCCGTCAAAGGTTCAGACATTCTTTGAAGAAAAGTTTAAAGACGGACAAAAAGCGAATTGAGATCGTCGATCGAACTGATAATCATCCCCGTCATTCCAGATGGAATGTTCAATCAGATTAATGTATTGATGAATGGAGGGTTTCGGAGAGACTCAACATCAACATCGAGTGAACTCTGAAATATATACGCTATGGATTGGTTAAAAAAGCAATATGGGAGAATCAAAATCAAGCTCAAAACAAATCTTCCGGTCCTTTTAGTTGCTGTTCTTATCTTACTATTCTTTGTATTTTATTTGTACAATAATATTGTATATTCAGTCCAATCAGGAGAGGGTGGTGTTTTATACAGGCGGTTTGTTGGAGGCACTGTCGTTGATAAGGTATACCCCGAAGGCATTCATTTTATTTTCCCGTGGGATAAAATGTACATCTATAATATTCGTATTCAGCAGGTTCCTTATGAATTAGAGGTGCTGACGAAGAACGGAATGTTGGTTTCTTTGAGTTTGTCGATTCGATATTATCCGGAGCGCGATCTTCTGGGTGTTTTACATAAGGTTGTCGGTCCGCAGTACGTTCAAACCGTTATTATTCCGGAAATTGAACACGTCTTGCGTGTTATCATCGGTCAGATGTCTGCTGAGGATGTCTATACGACAAAACGCTCCATCATCGAAAATTATCTGAATGAAGCCATAGAGAAGGTGCATCGTCGATTTATTTCGGTGGATAATGTCATCATCAAGAAAATCACGCTTCCTGCGTATGTGGGCAAAGCCATCCAAAAAAAAATAGAACAGAAACACCTTGCCTTAGCACACCAATTTAAAATCGAGAGACAGCAAAGGGAGAAAGTCAGAAAGCGTATTGAAGGTGAAGGGATGAGAGATTACAATACCATCGTAAATTCGTCCCTCTCTCCTGAGATATTACAGTGGATGGCCATTCAGGCTACGTTGGAGCTTGCTAAATCTGACAATACCAAGGTTGTGGTGGTAGGCAGCGGTAAACAGGGCTTACCTGTTTTCGGAAACTTGATATTGGATGCGCCCGGCAGTTTTTCATTTCTCCCAGATGAGAAGAAAGCATTAATCCCCAACGGGGAGAAGAACCCAGCAGATTCAATAGATACTATGGATAAAGCAGATACTATACAAACAAATGAGAAGAAGGAAGACGCTTCGGAGAAGACCGGTGAGGAAGGCATTCCCGGTAAAACAAGCAAGTTCGGCACCAGTAGTAAGATTCCTTGAACCCAGCAGCCCGATGGGAAAAAGTATACGATGGTAAACTCAAAGGCAATTATCACATTGGCACTGACCGTCTATTTAACCATGGCGTGTGATTATTCCATGTACGCGCTGCAAAGCAATAGAGCTGAGCGAGCCGAGAAGGCGAAAGGAGACATTGTAATTGGGATTGTAGAGACTTCCGTGCCCCCGAACTTGTTTATGAAAGGGATAAATCTTGCTGTCAAAGAGATAAATCAAAAAGGAGGCGTGCTTGGAAGGAAGATAAGGACGATCAAAGATGATGATAAGGGTGTTATCAAAAAAGGGCAATCGATCGCAAAGAAATTGTCAAGCAATCCTGATGTTGTTGCCGTCGTGGGGCATCTGCAATCAAAAGTCGCAATTCCAGTCTCCATTACATATGTTCAAAACGGTATTTTTTTTCTCACTCCAGGGGCGAGTCATCCCCTGCTTACGCGGTCCGGTGCTGAGTATATATTAAGAAATATACCGACCGATAGGGAAATCGGTCTGCAGTTGGCGGAATTCGCCCGTGATATGGAATACAAGGCGGTAGCGGTATTTTATCAAAATGACAAGGCGAGCAAATTGTTGACCGATTCGTTTTTAGAACATGCAGCAGAAAACGGTGTGAAGATCGTCTCCACAAGGTCTTTTTTTTCATGGCAGAGGGATTTCAGGCCTTTATTATCGAATATCAAAGAGTTCTATAAATTTGATTGCATCTTTATCGCCGGATTGCTTCCCTCATCCGGACATCTGATTAAACAGGCAAGGGATATGGGAATCACTGTTCCGGTTTTGGCAAACGCTGGTCTCGATTCTCCCAGCCTGTTGACTATTGCAGGGAGAGCGGCAGAAGGCACAACGGTTGCAACTTTTTTTAATCCTGAATTACCCCGAAAGGAGACCCAGGACTTTGTCCATCGGTTCCAAGAAGAATTCGGTTTTGGTCCGGATACATGGGCAGCTCAGGGTTATGATGCCATTTCGCTGCTTGCTTATGCCATTGAAGAATCCGGTTCCACCGTTCCGATCGTCCTCACCTCCACCTTGAAATTTCTGACAGACTGGGAAGGTGTCACCGGCTCCTATTCATTCACACCACTGGGCGATATTATCGGAAAATCTATATTTTTAAAAACCGTACGCAACCAAGACTTTGTTTTCTTAAAGAGAGAGGGACGGAAAAACCTGGCATCGGATCACTTGGACGGAGAGGAGGAAAAGATTCGTCTGTTTAATTATGCGAAGAACTTCACTTTGCGTATTCCGGTGGAAAGAGCCATCCCCAACATAGATCCCGGTCTTGCCGTAGATACGGTATCTGTCGAGGTTATCGAGCAGCTGTTTCTGGGTTTGACCGGTCTCGACCCGGACACGTACCAACCGGTTTCCGAATTGGCAACGAGCTGGACAGTTAGTGAAGACGGAAGAACCTATACCTTTTATTTGCGAAGCGATGCGAAGTGGACGAACGGGGAATCCGTCACGGCAGATGATGTAGTATGGGCGGTTCGTCGCAATGTCCGACTGGCTGAAAGATCTGCCCGATACATGCTGCGAATCGTTAAAAACGCCGAAGCGATATGGAAAGGTGAAATCAAAAATGTTGAAAGGCTCGGCATATATGCCCCCGATAAGTTTACGGTGATCATTGAGCTTGAACATGCCGCCTCGTATTTCCCTACCATTGCCGGATCGTGGGCCTATTATCCATTACCCAAAAACACGGTCTTAGAACACAAAGAGCGATGGACCGATCCTGATAAAATACAAACCAACGGTTCATACAAACTGGCCTTGTGGCAAAAAGGGGTAGGAATGGTCTTAACAAAAAATCCGACTTATTATGATGCGGCAAATGTATCCATTCCGGAAATACGGTATTTCGTCATTCCACAGAGTACTCTCGGACTTGCGATGTATGAGAACGATGAACTCGATATCATGGGAAGCGGTTATCTTCCTATTCCCTCGGGGGATATTCATCGAATTCAGGCCAATCCGGTTTTGGGCGATGAATATTCTTCCGAATCAGACTTTTGTACCTATGCTTATGTGTTCAATACCAGTAGCACACCCGTTGATCACCCGCTTGTTCGAAGGGCGATCTCTGCTGCCCTAAATCGACAACTGATGATCGACGCATTGAGCAGCGGCAATGAGCAAATTGCAACCACCTATACGCGTCCGCCTGTTTTCGGTTCGGTGGATCCTAAAGAGGGTATCGGTATTGAGTTCAACCCGCGCAGGGCACAACAGTGGCTGGCCGAAGCTGGATTTCCAGACGGCAAGGGATTACCTGCCATCACCCTTTTGTACAGTCGTTCCGAGACACATTCAAGATTTGCTCATGCAGTGAAAGCTTCCCTATGGCACTTTTTAAACATCCGTGTCGACCTTCTTGAAAAGAAATGGGGGGACTATTACCGTCTAATCACACAGATGGATGCGCCGCACATGTTCCTTTTGAATTGGTGCGCCGATTATCCGGATGCGCACTCCTTCTTGTATGATGTGTTTAACCCGACCCAACCTTTCGTACATACCGCTTGGAATAATGCAGTATTTGTCGATCTATTGGCAAAAGCAGAAAAAGAGACGGATCCTCAAAAAAGAAAAGCCTATTACAAACGTGCCGAACAAATCTTATGCGAAGAGGACGCCGTGGTCGTCCCAATTTTTTTCTCTCTGGCTCACGGTCTTGTAAAACCCAAAATCGGCGGATGGTATCATATGCCGATCGGTGGGCAGCATATTCGAAACTGGTTTTTACGTGAACAATGAAAAAAGCACTTCTTTTCATATTGGCGCTGATATCCTTAAATATCGTGATTCTACTTTTATTGCCTCAGACGACACCGTTTAAGAAAAAACAGATCGTTTACATTGCGGTGGCAGGACCCATGAGTGGCAAAGACAAGGTTCAAGGCGAGGCCATGCTGAGGGGCATCCGTTTGAGCCTGGATAAACTCGAGGAAGAGGGTCGGCTCGAGGACAAAAAGATCGAGTTGTTGATTTTTGACGACAGACGGGATCGACAAACAGCTCTGAGAATCGCATCGCAACTGGCAGAACAGAATAAGGTCCTTCTTGTCCTCGGTCACTATTACAGCCCCAGTTCCGGGGTAGCCGGTAGCATTTACAAGAAAAATGGAATCCCTGCCATAACGGCATCGGCGATCGCTGATCAGATCTTCTTTGATAATGATTGGTATTTTAGGGTAACACCGAGCAATCGATTCGTGAGTGGGTTTGTGGCGGACTACATGAAGCGCGGCATGCACCAGACGTCGGCGAGCATTATTTATGACAATGATCGATACGGCAGTTCATTGGCCCACCATTTTGAAAGGAGAGCCCGGGAAGTGGGCATTCAGATCAAAGGAAAATGGTCCTTTAACCGTGAGGGAAAGGGACTGAACGAGAGTTTAAATCAGATTACTGCTCACCTTCGTGCCATCGAAGATCCGGGGGTCATCTATTTTGCCACACATGCCTCCGAGGGAGTGAAAATTCTCACCATCCTAAAACATCCCGGCACGTCGTATACCGTTATCGGTACGGAATTGTTTTCTCTTCCGTCGTTTCTTGAAAATCTGAAGGCCCAGCCTAATGAAAAGAAATCCCCTGGATATTATTCAGACAGGGTTTACACCATCCTCCCTTTTATGACCGAAGTGGCAGGTCAAAAAGCATACGATTTCAGAAAGGAATACCTTAAGGAATACAACCATGAACCGACATGGGTGGCAGCCTGCTACTACGATGCCATGCAGGTTGCTATCAGAGCCATCGAAAAGGGTGAAATTGAAGGAGAGGATATACGAAAGGATCGAAGAAGCGTTCGTGATTCCCTGGTTCGCTTTAATACCTTAAGAACCGCAATTCATGGTGTGACCGGTTCTATCTATTTTGATGAGAAAGGTAATGTTCAACGACCTCCGGTTGTGGGCGTCTATGATGGCCAGCGTTTATTTCCGGCTAATCTGCAACTTCAATATCTGTCCGGTACGCGTGAGACAAATTCGGCAGTACAGGAGCCAGGCGGTACGATCGGTCCTGAAGAACCGGGGATCACGAGCACTCGCGTGGTATATATTGGTATCGATGTATTTGAGATATCCGACCCGGATGTAAATCAGAACATTCATACGATTGATTTTTTTGTCTGGTTCCGTTTCGCGGGCGAGTTTGACGATAAATCGATACGGTTTATCAATGCCGTCACTCCGATTCAATTAAAGGAGCCGGTTCTAGAGGCGAAAGATGCAAACCACACAATCCGGGGATATCGCGTAAAGGCGGATTTCAGAAATGAAACAGATACATACCGATATCCGTTTGATCGGCAGACAATAAAAATCGAGTTTCGCCATGAACGCATGCCGAGGAAGAATATAATATTCGTTTCCGATCAATTGGAAATACCCGGTACGGTACCGGGAAAAAAGAGCGGTAAGATAATGAATTCACTGCCGGGGTGGAATATAACGCGTCTATCTCGCTACCCGGATATCGAAACCGTTGCTTGGGGACCCGAAAGGAATAAGATCGATTTTTCTCGATTTAACGCCGCGATTGAAATCCATAGGGCGGTGTGGAATCTTGTTGTTAAGATATTTTTACCGATATTGGCCATGGTGTTGATTCTGTTTTTTATCTACGATATTCCGTTAAATCGGATCGGAATTCGTTCGCTGCTCATCATAACGGTTCCCATTATCAACACGTTTTATTATTTGAAGTTTCAAGGCGTTTTCCTTCGGGGATATTTAGATATCCCTTTTCTGACGATATACGGTTTGGCGGCTATCGCAGCCGTTGTCTCCATCACAGCGTATACGCTCGAAAGACATGGAAAAGTTGAAGTTTCAAGATTCCTTCATCGCGCCGCTAAGGTTTTTCATCCGACAGTAACTGTTGTCATCGGAATCTGGCTTTCCTATGTGTACATGAGTTAATCGTCTTGCTGAACTATTCGAACCACCGGGTCTGAGCTCATGAAAAGAACATTAAAACTTCTTTTACTCGTTGTCGGCATCACCGCCATTTTCTTTCTATTCTTTGTATTGAAAACAACGTATTTTAAAAAGAAAACTGTCTATATCGCGTATGCCGGACCCATGAGTCAAGGCTATGGACAGGACATCGCAAATGCGATCGACATGTATCTGGAAAAGATCAACGATGCCGGGGGTATCCAGGGGAAAAAAATAGAGCTCCTCCGGTTTGATGATCAAAATGATACTGAAAAAGCCATTCAGATCGCCGAGCAAATCGTACAAGGGAAAAAGGTATTACTTGTTCTGGGGCATTATACCAGTCGCGCTTCCATTGCAGCCGGTGATATTTATGATCTGAACGGGGTCCCGGCCATCACCGCTTCTGCCACCTCCGAACCAGTTACCTTCGGAAAACGCTGGTATTTTAGAACAGTTCCCAACAATAAGATGGAGGCTGATCTTATTGCAAATTACCTTAATTTGCCGCTGAATCAAACATCGGCAAGCATCATCTTTGTGGAAAACGAGTATGGGGTCTCCCTTGCAAACGATTTTGAAATGGCAGCCAAAAGACTGGGTATCTCTATTAAGGGTAAATGGGGATATCGTGTGGAAGATCCGGATTTGGACAGGCAATTGAATCGGATCATAAAAAATTTAAAAATCATGGAGGATCCGGTGACTCTTTTCTTAGCAACCGATACCGTAGGAGGGATTAAGATTATCTCTTCATTAAAGGAATCAGAAAAAAGCCACCTCATTATCGGTCCTGATTCATTCTCCAAAAAGGAATTTTTAAACAGATTGAAACAGCTTCCGCAGGGACAAGAAAATCCCGGGTACTATTCAAACGGCATAATTTGCACATCTCCATTTATGGTCGATATAGCGGATGAAAATGCATACCGCTTTGCCAGACAATATTTGCGCCAGTTCAAAAAAAATCCCTCTTGGTCGGCCGCATGTTACTATGATGCCGTTCACATGGCGGTCGAGGCTATGAAGAAATCAGATATCGACTTTGAGGGACGGATCGGAAAAAACCGAAAAAAAGTCAGGGATACTCTGGCAAGCTTTTACAATGAAAAAAATGCCGTCAATGGCATCACCGGAGACCTCTATTTTGATCAAAACGGGGATGTCAATAGGCCTTACGCCTTGGGGGTCTATCAGGATCAAAGACTTCTTCCCACATTCATTCAGTATAAGCAAATCAAAGACGCACGGGTTGGCAAAAAGGTATTTAAAAAGGTTCTAAACGGAGAATACATCGTTTTGGATAGAAAGCTGATGAGTAAATTCCATGTCATATACACGGATATCGAATTGAACCGTATCACCAACCTGAACATTGAAAACGGTGTCTGCACACTCGATTTCTATATTTGGTTCCTGTTTTCCGGAGACCTCGATACGGCTAACATTGAATTTACGAATTCAATACGTCCTGTTTACCTGAACAAACCGGTTTTGCAGAAGACGGTCAATCAGGTTACAATGCGTGTTTACCATGTAAAAGCAGCGTTTAACCTCGACGTTCGTTTAGAAAAATATCCATATAATTCTCATGTGATCCCCATCCGATTCCGGCATGGCTCACAAACCGACAATCGACTGATACGCGTTGAGCATTTATCGGATCTTTCAGATTTTGAGGACCGCCTTGTCAAACGGAAAACAGCCAGTGTCACGGTGCCGCCAGGCTGGAGGGTCAAAGAGATATCCCTACACCGGGATGAACTGCTGAGAGATATTGACATCGGCGATCAAAGCCTCTTTGATGAGAGGCGGATGACCTATCTCGACCAATATGACGTAACCGTCCGCATCGAAAGAGACGGTTGGGGGCATGTCATTAAGATTTTTTATCCGCTGATCATCATGCTGGCGGTTCTGTATTTGATTTGCTTTGCTCCGCCTGACAGGCTTTCGATTCGACTGCTTTTATCTGCGGTGATGCTCATCACAATTGCTATCTATCACCTGCGGGTTTTATCGGACATGCCCATGGTATACACAACACCGGTGGAATATGGTGTATTCAGCTTATACGTGTTCGCCGTAATGTCCATTTTTTTGTCCATAAGAATTTACACTAATTATCAAAAAGGGTGTGAAAAACAGAGCAGAACCCTGGTGCGTGCGGGAAAATTGATTTTCCCGTGTCTGGTTTTTGTGCTTGCATCATTAATCGCTTTTATGTATTAGATTGTTATTCAAGATTTGCATCTTAAAATTGACACCCACTTAATGCATTACTCCTTTTTTTCAGGGGTGCGAAACGGGAGTCATTATTGATCGTGAGGGATTATGTTGCCGTATCTCATCTATATCGGTTTGAGTCTCAGTATCGGTATACTGGGAATACACAGAAAATTCGGTTTTTGGGGATATTTTTTCGCTTCTCTCGTTCTGACACCTATCATCGGATTGATCCTATTGCTGGCGTCTGGCAAAAGAGAAGCCGTTAAAAGTGGAGAATAGGCAATTGAAAGCCGCTACTTTGAAATATCCCGGGTACCAAACGGACAGATTCATCCTTTTTGCATGCTTTCTGGGCAGGGCTCTTACTGTTATCAGATGGGAAGGGCGCTTTTCGAGCCCCATTCCGTCTACAACAGGTGGATGATATTGTCCGCGACATTATGGGTTTGTCCGTACGCAACGAACGTTACAGCAATACCAACCAAAGATCGGTTCTTTTTGATCCAATCATTAAAAAAGGAGGTTCATCATGGGAAATGACACTCAAGAAAATGTGGCGGTCGAAACAGTGGACAGTATTGATAAGACGATACGGAATCATACCATCGGATCAATGGGAGTCGGGTTGATTCCTCTGCCGGTGGTCGATCTCGTTGCGCTGGTCGGAATTCAACTCAATATGTTGAGAAAACTGGCCAAGTCTTACGACATTCCGTTTTTTAAGGACAAGGTTAAAAACATACTCGCTTCTTTAATCGGCGGGGGTATTCCGGTTACTTTGTCGGCTGCGTTTACCAGCCTGATGAAGAGCATCCCGGTGATTGGACAGACCACAGGTGCGTTTGCCATGCCGATTTTAGCGGGTGCAACAACTTATGCGGTGGGAAAGGTATTTACCCAACATTTTGCATCCGGGGGAACCTTTCTGAGTTTCGATCCAGATGCGGTGAGAGATTATTATTATGAAATGTTCAAAGAAGGGCAAAAGGTAGCATCCAAGATGAAAAAGAGCGAGGAAAAAACCTAGAAAAAATAACCGATAATAAGATAGTCTCGCGTATAGAGAGGTCAGTTTCGAGAGGGTTGGTGATCCGATCAGGATTCAAGGGGTCCAGGTTTCAAGGATTCGAGTCAAATGCAAAAAAAAATTACAAAGAATTAAAGGTTTGGCAGAAACCCCATTGGCTTTAGTTGGATGCATTACACGCGATATCCTGTTTTGAAGCAGTGGAACATTTTATCAAGCGGGGGAAACAAAAATTATTTCAATGGTTAGATGGAGGCCCCAACCCCATGTTCACACAACAGATACGAAGGCACCCAGTGGACGGGGCAATCCCCTCACGTTGGATTGACCCATCCCCGCACGCACGGGCAAGGGCGGCCTGCCTTCCGCCATCATGGTTTGGCGTGCGCTGAACACCCTTCGATACATCCATGCAAATCCGAAGGCT
>CEPV01013862.1_pt1 | contig 21826 bp, 21 predicted proteins | sample 530451 | NCBI WGS metagenome assembly CEPV01 (sample SAMEA2620097, study PRJEB7988) | marine metagenome | isolation source: saline water (ENVO:00002010), including
AATAATTTTTATTTTGCAAAAGAAAAAAGTGGATTTCAAGTTAATCCAGATGGAAGAAGCGAAGGAACTTATACAAAATATTCAAGCCTAGATGACAAGTTAGATGGTTTACATTTTTATACTTTTTATACCAAGACAGGAAGAGGAAGGGCCACTGAGGATGCTGCACGTGAAGTGAGAAATAAAATTATAACCAGAGAAGAGGCAGTGGCGTTAGTAAAAAAATTTGATGGTGAATTTCCAAAGAAATATTTTAAGGAATGTCTGGATTACATGGGAATCACTGAAAAAGAATTTACTGAAACGGTTGATAAATTTAGACCGTCACATCTGTGGAATAAAGAAAATGGAAAATGGATACTTAAAAGAGCCGTTTGGCATGAAAGAGATTTAAATAGATGATGCGTAAGTCCAGGTTAATAGCCAGACTTGATATTAAAAGTTCTAATTTAATTAAATCAATTCATCTTGAAGGACTCAGAATAGTTGGTGATCCTAATACTTTTGCCAAACAATATTACAAGGATGGAATTGATGAACTTATTTTTATGGATTGTGTAGCTACTTTATATGGAAGAAATAATTTATCCGATATCATTAAAAAGGTGACTAAAGATATCTTTGTTCCGATAACGGTCGGTGGTGGCATTCGCAGTCTAAAAGATGCAAGAAATGTTTTAAATTGTGGAGCTGATAAAGTTGCAGTCAACACACAGGCGGTAACAAATCCTAAATTTATTTCTGAACTAGCTAATATAATAGGCAGTCAAAGTGTCGTTTTATCAATAGAAGCAAAAAGAAGAAAATCAAATAGTTGGGAGGCATACACAAGCAATGGTAGAGATCCTACTGGTTTGGATGTTTTTGAATGGATCAAAAAATCAGTAGATTTAGGTGCTGGTGAAATACTTTTAACATCTATTGATAAAGAGGGAACTAGAAAAGGATTTGATCTAGAATTAATGAGATTAGCTTCTCAGATAACGGATATTCCAATTATAGCTAGCGGAGGTCTTGGAAGCATTAATCATTTAGCTGAAGTAATTGATATTGGAAAAATTGATGCAGTAGCGATTGCGGATGCAATTCATTATAAAAGAATTTCCGTGAAAGAGTTGAAGAATACAATTACTAAATTTTAAAAAATTAATGAAAAAAAAGGTCACAATAATAGATATTGAGTGCGGAAATATTTTAAGCATCAAAAGAGCGTTCGAAAAATGGGATGCAGAGGTTGATATAACTACCAAAAAAGAAAAAATTTTATCAGCCTCAAGATTAGTTTTACCAGGAGTAGGTGCATTCAGAAATGCTATTGATAAACTTAAGTCTAGGCATTTTTTTGAATTGATACCAACAATAAAATTAAGAGAAATTCCATTACTAGGTATTTGTTTAGGCATGCAACTATTTTTTGAAGAAAGTGAAGAATTTGGCAAATTTACCGGGTTAAGTTTAATGGAAGGAAAAGTAAAAAAATTGCCTATATCATCCTCCAACTACGAAAAGCTAAAAATTCCAAGTATTGGTTGGCATAAATTGATTTTAGAGAAAAAAGCTCTTTCATTTAAAGAGGGAAAATTTTTTAAAAATTTTAATAACGAAGATAAATTTTACTTTGTTCATTCTTACTGTGCGCAACCCAACGATAAAAGTGTAATTTTAGCTTCATACAATTTTGGCGGACATCTAATTCCTTCAATTGTAGCAAAAAATAATATTATAGGTTGTCAATTTCATCCTGAAAAGAGCGGACCTTTTGGATTAAATCTTATTAAAAATTTTATTTCTATATAAAATGATTAGATTGCATGAACCTTTGTTAATTGGAAATGAGTGGAAGTATGTAAAAAAATGTTTGAATCAAGGCTGGGTTTCTTCTGCAGGAAAATCTATAGATCTTTTTGAAAAAAAAATAGCAAAGTATACAGGTGCGCGATATGCGGTAGCATGTATTAATGGCACTGCTGCTCTCCAGATTTCATTAAAATTAATTAATGTAAAAAAAGGCGATGAAGTAATTGTACCTTCTCTGACTTTTATCGCTCCGATAAATGCAATCCATTATAATGGAGCCAAACCCATTTTTATGGATAATGATAAAAATTTTACTATTGATATTAATAAAACTATAGATTTCCTTAATAAAGAAACACGAACAGTAGAAAAAAAAACAATTGCAAATAATTCAACTGTTACCATTAACAAAAGAACAGGAAACAGAATCGTGGCCTTAATAATAATTCACGTTTTTGGAAATGCAGTTAAACTTGATAATTTGGTTAATCTATGTAGAAAGAAAAATATCGTGATAATTGAAGATGCTGCTGAAAGTATTGGTACATTTTATACTTCAGGTAAATTTAAAAATAAACATACAGGTACAGTAGGAAAAATTGGATGTCTCTCATTTAATGGAAATAAAATAATAACCACAGGAGGAGGAGGGATGATGCTTACCGATAGTCTAAAAATTGCAAAAAAAGCAAAATATCTTACAACTCAGGCAAAAGATGATTCGATTTATTCTATACATAATGAAATAGGCTATAATTTTCGTCTCACAAATATTCAGGCAGCTCTGGGTCTTGCTCAACTCGAATCTTTATCTGCCTATATAAAGAAAAAAAAAATTATTCACGAGAGATATAAAAAGAAAATAAATAAATTTAAAGATCTAATAATCTCGAATACACCACATTTTGCTCGGTGTAATTACTGGCTTAACATTCTGGAAATTAGAAAATGTTTGTCCAAAAAAAAACTGTCCAAAATTATTGCATACTTTAGTAAAAACGGTATTGAAACAAGGCCAATATGGTATCCAAATCACTTACAAAAAAAATATAGAAATTGCCAGACTTATAAATTAAAAAATGTTAACAAAATTTACCGAAATAGATTGTGCATACCCAGTAGTGTACAATTAACAAAAAAACAGCAAGATTTTATCTGTTCAAAGTTAAAAAATATTTTTTCTCTCATTAAATAAAGAAATTTAAGAGTTTGCAGTTTCTAAAATAAATGAATTTTTTAAAGAAAATTGATAAATACGATACCAATATATGCTTTACTGATGAAAAAGAAAAAAAAACACTTTACAAAAATGTTTTAACAAAGGGAGAAATATTAAGCAGAAATCTAAAGTCGAGAAGCTTAATATTAGTTTTAGCACAAAACCATCCAGAATTTTTTGTCAGTTATGTAGGTTTTTTTAGAAGAGGTTTAGTGCAGATGCTTTTAGATCCAAAAATTTCTAACAATATTCTCAAAAAACTTATTGAAGCATATGTACCTAATTATATTTTTTTACCCAAGTTACGAAGCAAAGGTTTGAAAAATTATGAAGTTTTAGGTGAACTGGATACTCATATAATTCTGAAATTAAATAATGATAATTTTTATTCTATAAATAAAGATCTCGTATTATTATTAAGTACATCGGGCAGCACGGGTAGTAAAAAGTTTGCAAGAATCTCTTACGAAAATATTTATCAAAATACAAAAAGTATCACTAATTTTTTAGAGATAAATGAACATCATAGAACAATAACTACCATGCCGCCTTTTTATACATATGGGTTATCAGTGATAAATACCCACCTTTTTATGGGAGCATCTATTTTATTGACAAATTTTAGAGCGATTGAAAAATCTTTTTGGAAATTAATAAAAGATCAAAAAGTTACTAGTTTTGCAGGGGTTCCATATTTTTACGAAATTTTAAATAAAATTAAATTTGACCAATTTAATTTACCGGATTTAAAATATTTTACTCAAGCTGGCGGCGCTTTAAGAAAAGACTTAATAGAATATTTTTTAAAATATTCAGAAAAAAATAAAAAGAAATTTATAATTATGTATGGTCAAACTGAAGCGACAGCACGCATGACTTATTTACCTTACAAAATGTCCAGAAAGAAAATAGGGAGTATTGGTAAGCCAATTACAGGAGGTAAAATACGTTTAGTAAATGAAAAATCTCAAGATGATAAGAAGGGCGAAATAATTTATGAAGGAAGAAATGTTTCAATGGGATATGCGAAAAATTTTAACGATCTCAACAAAAATGATGAAAATAATGGAATACTTAAGACTGGCGATTTGGCAAAAAAAGATGAAGATGGTTTTTTTTATATTACTGGAAGAAAATCCAGAGATATTAAATTATTTGGACATAGAATTAGTTTGGATGAAATAGAACAAATTTTGTTTAAGAAGGGGTATAATTGTTCATGCTGCGGTTCTGATGATGAAGTAACGATTTTTCATATTGATAATACTTATAATACTGAAATTTTAGAATATATATCTAAAACAATAAATATTCACATGGATTGTTTTAAACTCAAACATATAAAAAAATTTCCATTAAACGAAAATGGAAAAATTTCATATAAAAAACTAGAAAAATTTTCATGATTATAGACAGTTTGCAAAAATTAAATCCCTTTGATGTTAATAAAAGAAAAAAATCTAAAATTTATACAAATCAAATTCAATTACTTAGTTTACATCACTATAAGTATTGCAAAAAATATAAAAAAATAATCAATAATTTAAAATTTAAAATAAAAAATAAAAATAAACTTGAAGATTTTCCAATGCTTCCAGTTAGGATATTTAAAAAGTTTGATTTAAAAAGTGTTTCAGAAACTAAAATAGTGAAGAAGTTAGTGTCTTCAGGAACTTCGGGACAAGAATTATCAAAAATTTATTTGGATAAAAAAAATGCCAATAATCAAGCGAAGGTTTTAGGAAAAATTGTGTCTGCAATACTGGGCAATAAACGACTACCCATGTTAATTATTGATCAAAATCCAAAGATAATTGATAGATCCATATTTAATGCAAAGGCTGCAGCTATTTATGGATTTTCTATATTTGGAATAAAGCACTGCTATCTGTTGAACAAAGAAAATAAAATTGATTATCTAGCTCTAAACAACTTTTTAAAAAAGTATGGCAAAGATAAATTTTTAATTTTTGGATTTACAAGTTTGGTATATGAATATTTAATTAAAAAATTATTAATTAATTCACTAAAATCGAATTTTAAAAATGGCATTTTAATTCATGGAGGAGGATGGAAAAAAATGGAAAAATTAAAAATGAATAATAGTATTTTTAAAAAAGAATTGTTTCAAAAAATTAAATTAAATGAAATTTATAATTATTATGGATTAATTGAACAAATTGGTTCAGTATTTATTGAGTCCAAGAAATGCGGTTATTTTCATACTTCAATTTTTTCGGATATTTTTATAAGAGATAAAAAATTTAATGTCCTCAAACATAGAAAAAGAGGCTTAATACAATTGTTATCTTTGTTGCCTACTAGTTATCCGGGGCACAATATTTTAACAGAAGATATTGGGGAAATAATTGGTGAAGATAATTGTAAATGCGGTTTTAAGGGGAAATATTTTTTAGTTCATGGAAGAGCAAAAGAGGCTGAAATTAGAGGTTGCAGTGATATTAGATAAAGAAATTTTAAATTACGACATATTAGGAAATACAAACTTTAAAATTAAAGTTGTAGAACCATTTAATAATTTATCAATTGATTTAATGACAGATTTTTCAGATGAGCTTAGAAAAACTGAAAAAATTAATCAATTTCCTGATTTAGTTTATTTAACTTTTTGGTGCAGAAAAAATACAAATAAAGATTTAGTTAAACATTTTAACAACAATTATTTAAGATTAGGTCGTGGTTTGATTTTTCATATTTGTCCTTCTAATGTACCAACAAACTTTATTTATTCATTTTTTTTTGGATTATTAAGCGGAAATTCGAATATAGTAAAAATACCATCAAAAAATTTTAAAGAAAAAGATATTATTTTATCTGTATTAAAATCATTATTTAATAAAAAAAAATATTTAAGTTTGAAAAATGCGAACTGTTTTATCCAATACAACAACAAAGATCAAATTACACAAAAAATCTCTTCCATTTGCGATGGCCGTGTAATATGGGGTGGCAATAAAACAATAAATGATATTAGAAAAACATGGATACCCGAAAGAGCAATCGATATTACTTTTCCTGATAGGTATTCTTTATCCGTAATTAATTTAAATAAACTTAAAAAAGCAAAATCAGATCAAATTAAACTACTCGCAAAAAAATTTTATTACGACGGTTATATGATGAATCAATTAGCTTGCAATTCTCCACATTTTGTTTTTTGGGTAGGAAAGAAAAATAAAGAATTGCAGAATTATTTTTGGAATCAACTCAATAAAACAGTCGAAAAAAAGTTTTTTTTTGATGATATTCATATTGTTGATAAGTACACAAATTTAATAGAAAATATAATTATTCAAAAAGATTTTAAAAATATAAAAATGTTAAAAAATAATCTTTATGTTGTAGATCCAGATAATAAAACTAATAATATCGAAGATATTAGGGGCGTGAATGGAACTTTTTTTCAGAAAAATATTAATCAAATTAACAATTTAAAACAATTTATTACCAAAAAGTGTCAAACAGTCTCATACTTTGGTTTTACAAAAGCACAATTAAAGTATTTTTTACTAAATAATAATTTGTTAGGCATAGATAGGGTCGTACCGATAGGTAAGGCTTCGGAGATCGATATAATTTGGGATGGACATGATATAGTGAAGTCATTATCTAGAGTAATTTCAGTAGAATAAAATGAAACTCAATAAAACAGCGATCTTAGAATACCAACAGAATAGACCACCGTATTTAATGATAGATTTTGCGGACGAAGTAATTCCAGGCAAATCTGCAAAAGGTTATAAAGATTTGGGAAAAGATGAATGGTTTTTCAAGGTACATTGGCCACAAGATCCCAATATGCCTGGTATGTTACAAATTGAATCATTAGTTCAAATGTGTGCTTTGTCACTTCTCACAATGCCAGGCAATAAAGGTAAATTAGTTTATTTAATATCAGCAGATAAAGTAAAATTAAAAAAAAAAATTATTCCAAATCAACGGTTGGTTATTGAAACTAAAATTAATTCGTACAATAGAGGAATTGCAAAATGTCAAGGAAAAGGTGAGATAGATAAGAAGATAGCATGTAGTGCTGAATTTACTGTAGTGTTGCCACATATAATCAATCATTATAATAAAAAATAAATGTTATGCCAAAAAGTTCTCCTTTATTAAAGAAACCAAGATTAGTCGAAAAGCTAAGAAGCTTTTTTAACTATGTTCAAAAAAATGATGGAAAAGTTGGAACAAAAACTCGAGGAATAGATTTAAATTTACACAATGCCTGCAACTTAAGATGTAAATACTGTTTTACAAATTCACCCATAGGAGATCATGTAAAAGAATATCTTTCGCCAAAAGTCATTGGAAATCTTGCAGATCAAGCAGATGAATTAGGTTATTTTGAATTTGATTTACAAGGTGGAGAACTACTACTTCGTCCAGATTTATTATTCGAAACTTTGAAAGCCATAAGACCAGAAAGATTTTATCTCTATTTAACAACAAATGGCTATTATTTAGATGAAAAGATGGCTAAGAAATTGGCAAAATATCAAGTGAGTAGAGTATCAGTCAGTATTGATAGTATGGATGAAAAAACTCATGATGAAATTAGAGGTAGAAAAGAGTCATGGAAAAGAGCAATGGAGGGTCTCAAAAATGTGCAAAAAGAAGGAATGGACCCATATTTAAATATAACTGTGGGCCACTATAATGTTTTTAAACCAGATTTTGAAGAATTATTAAAATATTCAAAAGATAATAAATATAAAACTTTATTAAATGTCGCTGTTCCGGCCGGCATGTGGCAAAAAATGGAGGAGATAGTGTGTGATGATAATGACAGAAAGCATATTCAAAATTTAAGAAAGAAGTATGGAAATCTTGTAAGAAATCTTTGGAATCCATTTGATAGGAATAATGAAAAAATTTTAGGATGCACGACTGTTAATAGATTGTATATCACACCTCTGGGTGATGTTTTGGTTTGTCCGTATGTTCATATAAAAATTGGTAATATTTTAGAGCAGCCTTTAAAAGAAATAGTTGATTTTGGATTCAAAATTAAATATTTCAAGGAACACAGCAGCCTCTGTTTAGCTGGCGAAGATAAAAATTTTATCTCTAAATTTATGACTAGAGACAAACAAAGCATCTTTAACCCATCTCTAGCACAAGATATATTTTCTAAAGAAGAAATAAGCAAAGATTAATTCCATATACAATTTTAAAATGAAAAAGAAAATTTTAATTTTTTCTGCGGGTTCTGCAGGCAGAGAAGTCTTTCAATTAATTTTAAGCATAAATAAATTACAAAATGAATGGGAGGTTATCGGTTATGTTGATGATGACATAAGTAAAATTGGTAAAACAATTGATAATATCGAAGTTTATTCAAATAAAAACAAACCTAAAAAAAAAGAAATTTATGCAACATGTGGAATCATGGATAACAATATTAGAAAGAAAATTTTTGATGAAGAAATAATAAAAAATAGCTACCAATTAACTAATTTAGTACATCCGTTAGTCGAAAAACCAAAATGTTTTACAATTGGTTTAGGAAATATAATTTTTGGTAATGTGCATATAAGTTTCGAAGTAAATATTAACAATTTTTCAATAATCAGTAATTTTTGTGATTTAGGACACAATCTAATATCTGGCAATTGCATTACTGTAATGCCAGGTGTTACAATTGGCGGCAATTGCAATATAGGAGCGCATACTCTTATTGGATCAGGATCGATTATATATCAAGGTACAAGAATAGGAGAAAATTGCAAAATAGGCATGGGCACTTTAATTACTAATAACTTAAAAAATAATTCAGTTGTTGTTGACCAGCCAAGGAAAATTGTTAGAAATGTTGAATAATACCTAATTATCGTTTCAAAATGTTTTTTGATGAATCTGAAAAAGGTCAGTACTATTTTATTTTGTTAAAAAATTATATAATCAAATGAATACAAGAAAACCAAGAATATATCTGGCTGATTTGATACACGATCGTCATATATATAATTATTCTGTACCTCTAAATATTGGTTATGTTACTACAAATTTAAACAAACTTGTTGGCAACGCTGTAGAAACTAGAATTTTTAAATTTCCAGATGATCTTATTTCTGCAATGAAATCTTCTCCACCAGATATACTTGCGTTATCAAATTATGATTGGAACGTAAATTTAAATAAAGCCTTAATTAAAATAGCAAGGAAAATAAATCCTGAATTATTTGTAATTATGGGTGGACCAAATATTAGAAAAAAACCTGAGGGAATTAAGGATTACTTAATTAATCACTCTACAGATATGTATGTCGTTAATGAAGGTGAAGATGCATTCTCTAATATAATTAAGTATATTTTAGGTTTATGGCCTTGCAATCTTAGAAAAACAATTCCTTCAAGTGGGGTTACTTTTCCTAATGTTGCTTATTTAGAAAGTGAAACAAAAAATTTAAAACTTGGTAAAAAACCTGATTCAGCTCATCAAAAAAATATTCCCTTTCCTTCACCATGGTTGGCTGGATTGCTTGATCCTTTTATGAACAATTCTTCATTTCCACTTCAGCCATTGATTGAAACTAATAGAAATTGTCCCTACCAATGTCATTTTTGTGTATGGGGTGATTTTGAATTAAATAAAATTAGAATTTTTGATTTTGATACTGTCATTGAGGAACTCCGTTATATTTTCAAAAAATCTGAAAATCAATTTAATCTAACTATAGCTGATGCAAATTTTGGTATTTTAAAAAGAGATACTGAAATTGCAGAAGAAGTAAGAAGATTATCTGACCAATATAAAAAAGCCGATAGAATATTTGTTGCACAAGCAAAAAATAGCGTAAAAAGAAATTTAGAGATTTCCAAAATTTTGGGAAAAAGATGCATTCCAGAATTTGCGGTGCAAACTTTGACACCAGATGTTCTCGAATACTCCGGAAGGAGAAATCTAAGCAATAAAGCTATTGAAGAATATGTTGCGGGAGTTAAAAAGAATGGCCACGAAGTTATGACTGACATAATGCTTGGTTTACCAGGTGAAACTAAAACACAATATATAGAGAGTATGAAAAAGGTTATTGATTTTGGTTTCCAAAGAGCTTCAGTTGCAGATATTCGTCTTTTGGATGGAAGCGTTATGGCTGAAGACGATTATATAAAAAAATTTGGTTTAAAATTTCGTTATCGTGTTATTCCTTCTGCATACGGTGAATATGGAGGAATAAAAGTTATTGAGTATGAGAAATGTATTCGCAAAACTAATTCTATGAGTACAAAAGATCTTCTTGAGCTGCGTTTATTCAACGCAAATTTCTTTTTGTTATATTACATTGAGCTAGGTAGACCAATGCTTGACTTTGTATATAAAAATAACCTGCATCCCATTGGCATTATAGCCGAAGTCTCAAAAAAAATTGATGAAAATAAATATCCGTTATTATCAAAGTATATTAAAAGATTCACAAAAACCGCAAATGACGAATGGTACGAGTCTGTTGAAGACGCTGATAATTATTTCCTTCAAGAAAACAACTTTAACAAAATTATAAAACATGGTTTTCCAAAATTAAATTATGAATATGCAGCCAAACTCCTTATTAATCCCGATTTAAGAAATGAATTCTTAGGCTTAATAGGTCAAGCAATTAAAGAAAAATTGCCAAATCAAAATTTTATTATAAATGAATTAGTCAAATTTTGTTCTCAACGAGTGTTTAGTATAAATGGAGGGTCTAATTTTATTAATAACAAACATGATGATATGGAATTGTCGTTTCAAATAGCTAATCACTTAATTAATTATATTGCTGATTACGATTATATTAATACAGGCAGTACGGTGGATAAAACAGTTAGAAAGGGTGAGGCAAGAGATTCCTTTGCTCCAATTTCTACTTTTAGTAATAAAGTAGAAAATAAAGACTCTTCAATAAAAAATCGAAATAAGAATTTAAAAATTAAAATTAAATTTGATGTTGATGGTAAAAAAACGGGATGGCTAAACCAGCAAATAAGGAGAAATGGTGGAGAAAAAGATATTATGTTAGCTATTCAAGTGGTGCTTCAGAAAAATCAAAAAGCTTTTCTAAGAAGTTGGAGACCACTATAATATATTTAATGAACTAATAATGATAGAAATTATTTTGCAATGATCAATTTATTAAGTAGTATCAATATTAGATTTAACATAAAAATTTAAAAAAATGAGTAAATGTAACGTATTATTTATAGTTCCTCCCAATCTTCCACTGCATAATCTATTAAAGCATGTAGAGGGTGATAACCCCGGAGCTAATCTAGGAACTACCAGATCAATGCCAATGGGTGTTCTTTCAATAGCCGGTTATGTTGCTAAACACGCGGATGTTAACTTTGAAGTATTAGACTTAAATTTAGAAGTTGTTGAATTACTGGGGTCTGGTGGTACGTTAAATTGGGATAAATTTCTTAATTACCATTTAAAAGAAAGATATAATAAAAATTTTGATATTGTAGGAATCACAGCTATTTTTAATTCTAATGTAGGCTATGTGCTGGAATTTTCAAAACTAGCAAAAAAAAATTGGCCGAACTGTTTTATAGTTGCAGGAGGCGGAGCTCCATCTAATTTAAGTTCATATGTATTCAGTAAATCAAAAGAATTAGATGCTATTGCAGTTGGCGAAGCAGAAAAACCGTTTCTTAATTTAGTTAAAAGCAAAGACCGTAAAGCCTTTGTAGAAGAGGCTAAAGGTTGGACTACTAGAAAAAGAATGTTGAAAAAAATAGAAGTACCCATGGACCTTATTGATAATCTTGATGATATTCCTCCGTTACCATATCAACTAATCGATTTTAATAGATATCAGGCAGTAAACAGATTTCATGGTGATACAAGTTCATCAGTTTGTGCATCGATAATGGTATCAAGAGGATGTCCTTTTAAATGCAATTTTTGTGCAACTCATATAGTTCACGGCCGAACTATGCGTTATAATAGTGCTGATAGAGTAGTTAGTGATGTTCGTCGTTTAAAAAAAGATTATGGTGTTAACGTTCTTCTTATAGAGGATGATCTTTTTTTTGGCCACAAAGTAAAAGCCAAATTAATTTTACAGAAACTTAAGCATGAAGATTTGAAAATTGAGTTTACAAATGGGATATCAGTGCAAAATATGATGCACGAAGAAACAGTTGATGCACTAAAAGAGGCAGGAGCAAATATGGCACAGTTAGCAGTTGAGTCAGGAAGTGAACGAGTACTTACTGAGATAATACATAAACCTTATCAAAAACTTTCAAGAGTCAGAAAAGCAATTACAATATTAAGAGAAAGAGATTTTTATATACGGGGTTCTTTTGTATTAGGTTTTCCAGGAGAAAAAAAAGAAGAAATTTTGGAAAGTGTAAATTTTATGAAACAAGCTGGATTTAATTGGGTTTCCGTTATGATAGCAACTCCAATAGCAGGTAGTCCTCTTTATGAATACTGTAAAAAACATAACCTATTAGTTTCTGATAATCCAGAGGACTATCATATAGGAAATGCAAATATTAAATTGGATCATTCTACACCAGAAGAAATTGTTGAAATGAGATGGTTAATAAATTTAGAAGTTAATTTTGTTGAAAATTATGATTTAAAAAATGGACGTTCTGACCTTGCGTTACTTAGTTTCAAAAATGTGATTAGTCGTACATCGGAACAAGCTTTTGCACATTATTTCTCATCCGTGTGTTACAACAAACTTGGGTTATTTAATGATGAAAAAAAATCATTAGCGCAATATTTTGACATTATAGAAAATTCTTCAAAGTGGTATAGCTATGCTAAGTATTTTTCACTACCTTGCAAAAGGGCGACTACTATAGATAACGTAAATACAAAAAAAAGAGTTAATAATAATTCCGCATCTGATTTTTATAATTTATAAATAAACTAAAATTCAATTTAAAAATTGGTAAATGTTAATGCTTTTAAATATGTTCAATTAAGGCTTAACAAAAAATCAAAAAAATTGTAAATAATGAAAAGAGTAATTATAATAGCTGAAGCTGGCCCCAATCATAACGGTAAATTAAAATTTGCTTACAAACTAGTAGATTTAGCAAAAAAATCTGGAGCTGATTTTGTTAAATTTCAAACGTCAATACCTAAGATGCACATCTCTAAATTTGCCAAAAAGGCAAAATATCAGAATAAAAATGGACTTCAGAATGAAAATCAACTCTCGATGGCTAATAAATTTCGATTATCTTATAAAAATTTTAAAAAGTTAAAAAAATATTGTAATAAAAAAAAAATTGAATTTTTGTCTACACCATTCGATCTAAAATCGATTGATTTCCTAGGTAAATTAAATATGAAATTTATTAAGATACCATCCGGAGAAATTACAAATTTACCTTATCTTCAAAAAATTGCTAGACTAAAAAAAAAAATTATACTTTCAACAGGAATGTCTAATATGAAAGAAATAGAAAATGCATTAAAAATTTTAGTTTCAAATGGTACTAGAAAAAAAAATATTACAATTATGCAATGCAACACAGAATATCCAACTCCAATTTATCACGCCAATTTGCGAGCAATGCTTTCATTAAAGAAAAAATTTAAGGTTAGTATTGGATATTCTGATCATACAGAAGGAATTGAAGCATCTTTAGCAGCAACTGCATTAGGCGCAACAATAATAGAAAAGCATTTTACGCTCAATAAAAACTTATCTGGGCCAGATCATAAAACAAGTATTACTGGCAATGAATTAAAAAAGTTAGTAAAGGGTGTGAGAAAAATTTCTATTGCCTTAGGAGATGGAATAAAAAAAGTTTCTGCTAGTGAAAAAAAAAATATAATAATTGCAAGAAATTCATTAGTTGCAGCCACTAATATTAAAAAAGGTGAAAAATTTTCAAAAAAAAATTTAACGGTCAAAAGACCAGGAAATGGAATTTCTCCAATGAAATTATTCCAAGTGATAGGAAAAATTGCGAAAAAAAATTTTACAGAAGATGAACTCATAAAAATATGAAAAAAATTTGCTTTGTAACTACTTCAAGGGCTGATTTTGGAAATATTAATGAGCTATTAAAAACGACTATTAAGAACAAGTTTTTTTTTGTGCAATTAATAGTATCCGGAAGTCACACTAGCAAAGTTTTTGGTAATACTATAAAGGAAATAAAAAATAAAAAAAATTGTGCAATTTTTAAAACAAAAATTTTATGTAATAATAAAAATTCAAAAAATGTTGCTATATCATTTGCTGACAGTGTAAAGAAAATTTCCGAAACCCTGTTTAAAGCCAAACCAGATATATTTGTAGTTTTTGGTGACAGATATGAAATGCTAGCCGCCACTGTTGCGGCATATATACTTAGGATCCCAATTGCACATATTGCTGGAGGAGAAAAGACGGTCGGGTCAATTGATGATGGATTTAGGCATTCAATCAGCAAATTATCAAATCTACATTTTCCAGTTTTAGAAGATTATAAAAATAGATTGATCCAGCTAGGTGAAGATCCAAAAACTATTTTTAATTACGGCAGTTTAAATCTTACGAAGATTAAAAATAATGATTATCTAACAATAAATGAACTAGAAGAAAAAATTAAATTTAAATTTTTAAAAAAAAATTTAGTTGTTACCTATCATCCCGAGACAATAGATGATAAAAAAACGCTAAAAAACTTATTAATACTGCTTAATTCACTGAGACTAATTAAAAATACTGGAATAATTATTACATCACCAAATGCTGACGCCCAGGGTGTTGTGATGATAAATCAAATTAAATCATTCATTGAAAAAAATAGATTAAAGAATTTTTTATTTAAGAAATCTCTAGGTAGTAGGGTTTATTTGTCCTTATTAAGAGTAGTAGATGGTGCGATTGGTAATTCATCCAGCGCAATATCAGAAGTTCCTTTTTTTGGAATCGGTACTGTTAATATTGGCGATAGACAGAGTGGAAGAATTATGGCTCAAAGTATTATTAACTGCCCTGTTTTAAAAAAGGCGATAATTAAATCAGTTAATAAAATATTAAATAAAAACTTTAAGAAAAAAATAAAAAATCAACTAAAAATATACGGTAATGGACAAGCAGCTTACAAAATTTCAAAAAAATTATTAACTTTCAATTTCGAAAAACACAGAAAAAAAGTTTTTTTTGATATATAAAATTAAGAAATAAATTGATGCTCAAAAATAAATTAGCTTTGATAACTGGCGCCAATAGAGGCATTGGTCTCTCAATATTAAGAAAATTCTCTGAAAATGGTGCTAATATTATTGCCTGTGCTAGGAAAAAAAGTTCACAATTTGAAAATGATATAATTAATATTTCAAATGAATATAAAAACAAAATAACCCCATTTTATTTTGATCTTTTAAACAAAGACGAAATTGAAAAAGGAATAAAAGAAATATTTAGTCTCTCAGATAACATTGAAATATTGGTTAACAATGCCGGAATTAATCAGGTGGCTCTCTTTCAGATGACTCCTATTAAAAAAATTAAAGAAATTTTTGAAATTAATTTTTTTTCTCATTTATTTCTGACACAAAAACTTATGAAAATAATGATTAAAAATAAAAAGGGTACAATTATCAATGTTGCATCTAATGCGGCACTTGAATGCGATTTAGGAAGGACAGGGTATGCATCCAGTAAAGCAGCTTTGATTGCCTTCACAAAAGTACTATCTAAAGAATTGGGTAGTTTTAACATTAGAGTCAATGCAGTCGCTCCAGGAATAACCAAGACTGATATGTTGAACAAAGATGTTTCAAGAAAAATAATAGATGAAGCCATTGAAAGAGTTCCACTAAAAAGAGCAGCAGAACCTGATGAAATTTCTGATGTAATATTATTTTTGGCTTCTGATATGTCCCGTTATGTTAGTGGAGAAGTAGTTTTTGCTACAGGTGGATATTAATACTTAAAATGTCCAACCAAGATCAAATTACAGAAATAAAAAATTTTGCTAAGCAGATTAGAAAAAATATACTTTATATGTCACTTGTAGCTGGAGCGAGCAGCTCTCATTTTGGTGGATCTTTATCTACCGTTGAGATTTTAGCAACTCTTTATAATAATATTTTAAAATTCGATTCTTCTAATCCATTGTGGGAAGATAGAGATAGATTTATTTTAAGCAAGGGTCATGCATGTTTAGGTTATTATTCTGCATTATATGAAAAAGGATATTTTAAAAAAGAGGACTTAAATTTATTTGAACAAAATGGAAGTTTTCTTTTGGGACATCCAGTAATTAATAAAAAAAAAGGAATTGAATTTTCAAATGGCAGTTTAGGCATGGGTCTATCTCTTGGAATAGGAGTTGCACTTGCAGCCAAAAAAAAAAATAAAGATTATAAAGTATTTGTTTTGATAGGAGATGGAGAATGTAATGAAGGTTCAGTTTGGGAGGCATCTATGTCAGCCGCTCATTTTAAATTAAATAACTTAACTACAATTCTTGATAATAATAATCTTCAACAAACAGGTACCAATGAAGAAATTATGTCAACTAGAAAATTGGGCGACAAATGGAAAAGTTTTAATTGGAATGTGAAAGAAATTGACGGTCATGATGTTAAACAAATTTTAGCGGCCTTTAATCATGTTTCAGAAAAGCCAAAATTAATTCTTGCTAATACTATAAAAGGCAGAGGATTCAGTTTCTCAGAAAATAATAATGACTGGCATCATAATATAATGACTAAGAAACAATATGATGATGCATTAAAAGAACTGGATCTAAATGACCCAGAATAAAATCCTTAATAAGGCAAATTTTAAAATTTGGTCCAGACTCGGTATGAGAGCTACGTTTGGGGTAATGGCACTTGAATTAGGAAACACAATCGATAAACTAATGATATTAACCGGAGATGTGTCTACCTCCGCAGGTCTAGGTCGATTCAAAAAAAAATTTTCTAATAAGTATTTAGATGTTGGAATTGCTGAACAAAATCTCATTGGTATTGGAGCCGGTCTTGCAAGCGAAGGTTTTAATGTGATTACTACAACTTTTGCACCCTTTCAAACAATAAGATGCTGTGAACAAATAAAAGTTAATTTGGGTTATATGAGGCAAAAAATTTGCATGGTAGGTCTGGCAAGCGGATTAGTTTTAGGAACTTTGGGATATACTCATTGCTGCATTGAGGATATCGGAATTTTAAGATCAATTCCTAATCTAACAATAATTTCTCCAGCTGATAGCGGTGAAGCGGTTAAGGCTGTTTTAGCAAGTTTAGATCATAAAAATTCTGTTTATATTCGTTTAACAGGTGGAGCAAATATAGATCAGATTTATGAGGAAGATTATAATTTTAAAATTGGCCAATCTATTACGCTTAAAGAAGGTAAAGATATCAGTATTTTTGCCACAGGAACAATGGTAAAAATTGCCTTGGATTGTTCAAAAATTTTGAACGAGAGTAATATTGATGCAGAAGTTGTTAACATGCATACAATTAAACCAATAGATACAAACAAAGTAAACGAAAGTGCAAAAAAATCTAAACTAATTGTTTCAATCGAGGAACATAATATCATCGGTGGTTTGGGAAGTGCAATTGCAGAGTGTTTAGTGGGTATAAAAAATTCTCCTGAACAAATTTTCTTTGGCGTGAATGATTCCTATAGTGAAGGCGGAGATTACAAGTTTTTAAAACAAAAATTTAACCTAACACCTGATTTTATATCGGAAAAAATAATCTCAAAATTTAAGGGAATTTAAAATAATAATGTCAGCAGTTGAGAAATATTCTAAAATTTTTAAAGATGCACTAAATATTAGTGATAATAAATTTAACGAAAACATTAAATATAATGAAATTGAGGAATGGGACTCTATTGCACATATGACTTTAGTAGCTGCGTTAGAAGAAGAATATAAAGTTACCCTGGAAACAGATGATATTATCGATTTTAGTTCTTTTAAAAAAGGCTTAGAAATTTTAAAAAAATATAAAATAGATATATCTTAGCAAAGATGAAATTTTCAAGAATGAAAAAATTATTTATCCAACCAAACTCAAGTATTAAAGAGGCTCTTAGACAATTGGATAAATCGGGCGAAAGTTGTTTAATTGTTGTAAATAATAAAACTAAACTTCTTGGTACGCTTACTGATGGAGATGTTAGAAGAGTTATCTTAAAAGGAAAGTTTCTAAATGATAAGATTAGTAACATCTATGAAAAAAACCCAACTTTTTTAAGAAAAGATCAATACTCACTAAGTCAAACAAAAGATTTTTTTGTAAAAAAAGAGGTAGATGTTATCCCAATTATAGATAGTTCAAAAAAGGTTGTAGATTTGATTTTTTTTACTGATTTGTTTAAAAAAACAAAAAACAGCAAACATTTAAAAAAATTTTCAACAGCGGTTGTTATCATGGCAGGAGGCAAGGGAACTAGGTTAGAACCTTTTACTAATGTCTTACCAAAACCTCTGGTACCGATTAATGAAAAGCCCGTTATAGAACATATAATTGAAAGATTTATTAAAAATAAATTTTATAATTTTTTTGTTACCATAAACTATAAAAGTAAAATTCTTAAAGCTTACTTCCAGGAAATGAAACCTAAATTTAAATTATCCTTTATTGATGAATCTAAACCGCTTGGAACGGCCGGAGGTCTTAGGTTGTTAAAAAGTAAATTAAAAAAACCTTTTATAGTCACTAATTGCGATACAATAATAAATATAAATTTTGAAGATTTGATGAATTTCCATATTGCTAATTGTAACGATGTAACCTTGGTAGTTTCCTCTAAGGAGCATATAATTCCGTATGGAACTTGCAAACTTACTAAGAAAGGATACCTGCAAAGGATTGTTGAAAAACCCAAATTTGATTTTTTCGTAAATGTTGGAATGTATTTATTGAATCCAAGCTTGATAAGATTAATACCGAAGAACAAAATTTACGATATGACAGATTTGATAAAAGACGCAAAAGCAAAAAAGAAACAAATAGGCGTCTATCCTATCGATGATGGATCATGGATAGATGTTGGTCAATGGTCAGAATATCATAAAGCTGTAGATCGATTAATATGATTAAATCGGTTTTAGTTTCAGGCTATGGGTCTATTGGCAGAAGACATGTAAATATTTTATCTAAGTTGGTTAAAAAGAAAAACATAACCATTTTAACAAACCAAAAACTTTCGAATTTTCGTACGATTAAAACAATAAAAGCATTAAACGAAGTTAATCCGGATTATATAGTGATAAGCAATCCCACAAGCGATCATATTAATAAAATAAGCTTTATTGAAAAAAATTGCAAAAATAAATTTGTTTTAGTGGAGAAACCTTTATTTTCAAAACCAGATAAAATCAATATAAAAAATAATAAATATTATATTGGATACAATTTAAGGTTTAATCCAATAATAAATTTTTTAAAAAAAAAAATAAAATCAAAAGAAATATGGAGTGTAAATATTTTTTGCGGATCCTATTTACCTGATTGGAGAAGCAATATAAATTACAAACATTCATCAAGCGCAAAAAAAGATCTTGGCGGAGGAGTATTATTAGACTTGAGTCATGAACTTGACTATGTTCAATGGTTGTTTGGTAAAGTGCAAATTGAACATTGTAAAATAAAAAAACTTTCAAATTTAAATATTGAAACAGAGGATTTTGCAAATTTAATTGGAAAAACTACAAAAGTTTCTTCTATTCAAATTACTTTAAATTATTTTACACGCAACCCAACTAGAAAAATATTTATAGATGGTAAAAATATAAGTGTACAGGCAGATCTAAATAAAAAAAATGTTGTTTATCATAATGGAAATAAAAAAAAAATATATAACTTTAATAATTCAAATAGAAATGCTGAGTATAAAAGGCAGCATTTGGCCATACTAAAAAAGAACAAATACACAGATAGACTTTGTTCCTTCGAAGAAGGAAGACAGCTTGTATATTTAATTAATCAAATAAGATCTAAATCAAAGAGATAGAGATAATGAATTCAACTTTGTGCACTATATGTATGAGAGGTGGATCTCAAGAAGTAAAAAACAAAAGTCTTAAATTAATTAATGGTAAACCACTGATGTATTTCACAATCAAACAAGCAATAAAATCAAAAATTTTTGATAATATAGTAGTATCGACTGATTCTAAGAAAATATTAAAGCATGCGAAGTCTTATGGAGCGGAAGGGTGGTTTATACGTCCAAAAAAACTTTCAACCAATAAAAGTTCAAAAATATTGGCTATTAAACATGCCTTAATAGAATCAGAAAAATATTATGATAAAAAATTCAAATATATAGTAGATTTGGATATCACTTCACCTTTAAGAAAAGTTGAAGATATAGTTAGAGCATATAAAGTTTTTATAAAAAAAAAAGGAAATATCTTAATCTCAGGAACTAAATCAAAAAAAAATCCATATTTCAATATTGTAGAGATTGTAAATAAAAAAGTTCAAAAAGTAAAAAATGTTAAAAAAATTTTTTCAGCAAGACAAGATGTTCCAATAACTTATGATATGAATGCATCAATTTATATTTGGAATAGAAAAACTTTGGTTAATTCACAATCTTTATATCATGATAAAACTGTTTTTTATGAAATGCCTGAAAACAGATCTATTGATATAGATAGTAAACTTGATTTTAAATTGGTTCAATTTTTGATGAAAAAAGGAAAAAAATTATAAAAAATTAAACAAAAAAAATTAAATTATGTCATTTTTATGCAAAATTCATCTAACCAACAAAAAAGTTTATATATTAGGTGGTTTTGGACTAATAGGATCAAAAGTGGTTACAAACACTCTAGCAGTCGGAGGAAAAGTTATCATTCTCGATATTCGAAAAGAAAAAATTCAAAGAAATGCAAGATATGAAAGATTTGATTGTTCCAAATTGAAAACTTTGGAAAAAAATTTTTGTAGAATTATTAAAAAAAATGGTTTTCCAGATATTTTCATTAATTGTTCATATCCAAGAACTAAAGATTGGGATCAATGCTCGTTTGACAAAATTAATTTAAAAAGAATGACAAAAAATATAGAAATTCACATGAATAGCTATGCTTGGCTTTCAAAAATTGTAGCTGACAAAATGGTAAAAAACAAAATAAAGGGAAGTATTATAAATTTAAATTCTATTTATGGTCTACTGGGTCAAGATTTAAATATTTATTATAAAACACAAATGAAAGAAAATATGCCCTATTCTATGATTAAAGGTGGATTGGTAAACTTAACCAGACAGATGGCATCTTATTATGGAAGATATGGCATTAGGATTAATAGTATTTGTTCTGGTGGATTAAAAGGTCATGTAGCCGGAAAGTTACGATACCAACAAAAACAATTCGTTAAAAATTATGAAAATAAAGTTCCTCTTAAAAGATTAGGTGATCCAGATGAAGTTGCAAATGTAATTACTTTTATAGCGTCTGATGCTTCTTCGTATATTACTGGCTCAAATATTTTAGTAGATGGCGGTTGGACAACTATTTGAAAAAACAAATTAAGATTCTTATTTAGAAACTATCCTAATTAATTTTTAAATTATATTTAATTAAATTCATGCATATTGTTTTTGGAAACATAACACGTTGGCAATTGCCATTATTGACAATACTTAAGTATTTTAATTTTAAAGTTTTCTATCTTTATATTGATGTACAGTCAGACATTAAGAAAAATAAAATTGCAAATAAACTTAAGGAGAAAAATATTTTTCCTTTACCAATAGAATTAGAAAAAAAACTTTCTGGAAAAGCGACCAGCGCTTTATCTGATTTTGACCCAGATGAAATAGGATATAAAAAAAATTTGAAATTAGCACCTGATGA
>CEPV01053453.1_pt1 | contig 21800 bp, 29 predicted proteins | sample 530451 | NCBI WGS metagenome assembly CEPV01 (sample SAMEA2620097, study PRJEB7988) | marine metagenome | isolation source: saline water (ENVO:00002010), including
TCGAGGACGCAGGACGCGATCCCGCGCCATTTGCGCCAAATCCCTGGCGGGAGCCTGAATGAGTTTGGACCTTAATACATACATTTAAAAAAACCTCTAACGGATGATCGGCGACCACGCCGGGTCGGAAGCGTCTATGGGGGTCAGAATCTCGCGTTCGTTATGGCCGGTCAGGTCAATGGAATAAAGCCGGGACCGCCCGCCCCCGCCATCCTTTGTCGTCCTTTCCTGGCGAAAGAACATCAACACCCGCCCATTGGGAGCCCAGGTCGGCGCCTCGACTAGGAAATCCTCGGCCAGAAGCCTCTCACCGCTTCCGTCCACCCGCATGACGCCGATGTAAAACCGGCCGCTGAGTATCTTGGTAAAGGCGATCAGATCTCCGCGCGGAGACCAGACCGGCGTCGCGTAACGGCCCTTGCCGTAGCTGATCCTCCTGACCCCGCGTCCGGAAGCGTCCATGATGTAAAGCTGCTGCGTGCCGCCGCGGTCGGAATTGAAGATGATCTGGCGGGAATCCGGGGAATAGCTGGGTGAGGTGTCGATCGCCGAATGAAAGGTCAATTGCCTAACCGTCCGGGTCCTGAGATCCATGGTGTAGATTTCCGAATTGCCGTCCTTGGCCATGCTCATGATCACCCTCTTGCCGTCCGGGGAAAAACGCGGCGCGAAGGTCATGCCCGGGAAATCGCCCAGCACCTCTTGGCGGCCGGTGTCGATATTGAAAATGTAGACCCGGGGAAGGTTGCCGTAGAACGACAGATAGGTGATCTCCTGAAGGGTCGGTGAAAACCGGGGCGTCAGAACCAGCGCTTCGCCTTCGGTCAGGAACTTATGGTTTTCGCCGTCCTGGTCCATGATCGCCAGGCGCTTGATGCGCCTGTTCTGCGGCCCGGATTCGGAAATGTAAACGATGCGGGTATTGAAATAACCGTCCTCGCCGGTAATCCGCTTATAGATGGCGTCGGCGATGATGTGGGCGACCTGGCGCCAATTTTCGCTGACGGTAACGTAAGCCAGCCCCACCATCTGCTGTTCGGCGAAAACGTCCCAAAGCCGGAACTCGATCCTCAATTGGCCGCCCTGGACAATCCGTGCCTGCCCCTGGACCAGGGCCTGGGCGTTGATCACCCGCCAATCCCCGAAACGGGGCAGCGTTTGCAGTGCAATCGCGGTCTGGATGAAGGCCCGTTTGTCGATGGGGCGGAACAGGCCCGAGCGTTCAAGATCGCCGGCGATGACTCTCGATACATCCCGTCCATATTGAATCTCGCTGGCGGTGGAACCGACGAAATCGGTGATGGCGATGGGAAGCGGTTCGACCGTGCCCTGGGTAATATCGATCCTGAGCTCGGCCCTGGCCGCCGTGGTGGCGGCCGCCAGCCACAACCACGCCAGTGAGCACAGCACAATTCGCCAACCGCGGCGGTGAAAAAGTCGTTCTGAGATCATCATGCCTAGAACATATCCCTGGGATCGAAAATCAAGATCATGTTTTGCCATTGTTGATATTTTTCCGGGGGTAGCTTGAGCGGATTGCAACGCGGATTCAAGACCGCCCTTAAGGCGCTTTCGGCGGCGGCGCGGAAAAACGGATCGCTTTTCAGCCGCCCTTGGTCGAGAATGCGGGCCTGGCGCACGGTGCCGTCCGGGTTCATGGCCATCCTTATTTCGATGCTTAAATTCTCGGCTTCCTTGGCCCCGGCGGGCAGGCTCCAACACTCCCTGATCTGCTGACGGACCAGATCAATCTCGCTGATCGCCAACGCCCGCGACAGGTCGTGAGGCGCCGTCCGGGACATCAACGCCTGCGCCATCTGCTGTTCGAAAGCCTCTTTCTTTTCAGGCTTTTTATCCTCTTTCTTCTTTTCCTTCGGCGGCCGCCGGTTCTTCAATTTTTCCACCGTCTTCAACACCGAGGTAAAGGCGTCCGGGGGTTTCGGCTTGTGCCGGGGCTTGGCCTTGGCCAGCTTGCGTATCGGTTTCGGCTTCGGCTTGGCTTCCGGTTTCGGTTTCGGTTTTGGCTTGGCCTTCGGTTTCGGTTCCGCGGGCAAGGCGGCGACCTCGGGGTCCTTGGCCGGCGGGGGCGGCGGCGGGGTCGCCGTCTTGGGCGGCTTTTTCGGAGGCGGCGGCGGTTTTTTTTCGGCTTTCGGTTGCGGTTTCTTTTCCGGCTTCGGCTTCGGCGGCGGGGCGTTGGTCAATTCGGACACATTGACGATTTCGATCATGATCGGGGTATCGGTCAAGGCCGGTTCGCGCTGGATATAAGGCAGGCCGAAATACCCGATCACCATGATCACGGCATGAGACAAAACCGAATATACAAGCGCGTCACGCATGGAAAATCCCTGGAAAATCTAGCGTCGGCTATTTTTCTTCCGGCGGCGCTTTTTCTGTTGCTGGGTCACCAGCGCCACTTTCTTGTATCCGGCGGCGTTGACGGTCCCCATCACCTCCATGACCCGGCCGTAATTGATCGACGCATCGCCGCGCACGAATATCCGAACGTCGGGATTGTTGGAGGTGATGGCGCGCAGCCGGGGAACAAGCCCTTCGAGGTCGATTTCCGTATCCTGAAGATAGACCTGTCCCTGGGCGTCGATGGTGATGGCCAGCGGTTCGTCCTGACCCTGGAGAATCTTGGCCTTGGTCTTCGGAAGGTCGATTTGCACGCCGACGGTCAGGAACGGCGCCGTCACCATGAAGACAATCAACAGCACCAGCATCACGTCGACCATGGGGGTGACATTGATTTCGGACATCGGCGGCGTGCGGATGCGGCTTTTTAAATTCCCGTTCGACCTGTGCGTTTGAAATGCCATAACGGCCTACTTTTTCCCTTCCATCTCGCGCGACAGAATGGCCGAGAATTCCCCGGCGAAACTGTCGAGACGGCCGGCATATCGGTCCATGTCCTTGGTCAGCTTGTTGTAGGCGACCACCGCCGGTATGGCGGCCAGAAGTCCAAGCGCGGTGGCAAAAAGGGCTTCGGCAATTCCCGGCGCAACGACGGCCAGGCTGGTGTTCTTGGAAATGGCGATCGACTGAAAGCTGTTCATGATTCCCCAGACGGTGCCGAAAAGCCCGATGAAAGGCGCCGTCGACCCCGTGGTCGCCAGAAAAGTCATATTCCGTTCGGCCCGGTCCATTTCACGGGCCATGGTAATCTGCATCACCCGGTCGATGCGGTCGCCGACCCCGACCCGGGAATCCCCTTCCGGGCCGCCGTGCGTCGGCGTTCGCCGCCATTCGCGCATGGCGGCGACGAACACCGCCGACATCGGGTCTCGGGGTTGGCTGGCGATCCGTTCATAAAGGTCGTCAAGGGAATTGCCCGACCAGAAAGCTTGTTCGAATTCGGTCGAACGGGCGCTCAGCCGGCGTAGGCCGACGACTTTGTCGATGATGATCGCCCAACACCATATCGAAGCCACCAGCAGCAACACGATCACCGATTTGACGATCGGGTCGGCACGCAGAAACAGCGCCCAAACAGAAAAATCCAGGTCTTCGACCGAGCCGGCCAGGGTCGCCGCTTCAATGACTTGGTTTTCCATCAATCAGCCTTATTGTTTTTTCGAATGAACATTTCCCCGGAATTCCTCGAGCCGGGATTTGACCGCCGCCGGCAGCCTGGCCGGCCGGCCGTCAAGGGACATGCAGGCGAGTTTCAGTTCCATGCGCACCAGTTCGGCGTTGTCCTGCTTTACCCGTTGATCGGCGACCAACGAGGCGCCGTCGACGTCGATTAAACGGGTTTCGACCGACAGCAGGTCGTCGAGCCTGGCCGGTTTGAAAAAATCCACCTCACACCGCCGGACGGCGAAGGCCAGCCCTTCGGTTTCCATCAACCGGGCGTTTTCGGTGCCGAGGTCGCGAAGCATCTCGGTGCGCGCCCGTTCGGCGTATTTCAGATAGTTGGCGTAATAGACGATGCCGGCGGCATCCGTGTCCTCGTAATAGACGCGGACCGGATATACGTGGATTCCCTCCGGGGAGGCACCTGAGGTGGGCTTATTCATCGTCCTCGATTCCGCCGATCAACTCCAGTTGGGCGATGCCTTCCGGTTCCGCCAAGCCCAAATGCCTAAACGCTTCCGTCCCCAAGGCCCGGCCGCGGGGCGTGCGCATCAAAAACCCCTGCTGAATGAGGTAGGGTTCGATCACCTCCTCGATGGTATCTCGTTCCTCGGAAAGGGCGGCCACCAGCGTCTCGACGCCAACCGGGCCGCCACCGAACTTTTCGGCGATGCAACCGAGATACCGCCGATCCATGGCATCCAGGCCGCGCCCGTCCACCTCCAGCCGGTTGAGCGCCTGATCGGCGACCTTGGCGTCGACCTTGCCGTCGCCGTCCAGGTCGGCGAAGTCACGGACCCTTCTCAGCAAACGCCCGGCGACCCGGGGCGTTCCCCTGGACCGGCGGGCAATTTCCTGGGCCCCGTCGGCCGTCAGGTCCATGTTCAGCAACCCGGCGCCGCGGACGACGATCTGCTCCAGTTCCTGGTCCGAATAGAACGACACCCGCAGGGGAATGCCGAACCGTTCGCGCAAGGGCGACGTAATCAGGCCCGAGCGCGTCGTCGCCCCGACCAGGGTGAACGGCGGCAGGTCGATGCGCACCGAGCGCGCCGCCGGTCCTTCGCCAATGATCAGGTCGAGCTTAAAATCCTCCATCGCCGGATAGAGGATTTCCTCGACCACCGGGTTAAGGCGGTGGATTTCATCGATGAACAATATTTCCCGGGGCTGCAGGTTGGTGAGGATGGCCGCCAGGTCGCCGGCCTTGGCGATCACCGGCCCCGACGTGGCGCGAAAGCCGACCCCGAGCTCATGGGCGACGATCTGCGCCAGGGTCGTTTTGCCGAGCCCGGGCGGCCCGTGAAAAAGCACATGGTCCATGGCTTCGCCGCGCTTGGCGGCGGCGGCGACGAAGACCGACAGGTTCCCGCATATCTGTTCCTGACCGATGAAATCGTCGAGCCGTTGCGGGCGCAGCCCGGTTCCGGCCCCGTCTTCCAATTTATCTTCCAATTTGTCCTCGACCGCCTCGGCGGCCGCGACCATGCGGTTGCCGTCACTCATTTAAACGCTCCCTCTGGCATCGACGGGGGCCAGTTCGCTTAGGCCGCCCCGGATCAGGGCCTCGACATCGGCGCCCTCGCCGAGCCGGCCGGCGGCGCGGCTGACGGCGCTCAAGGCCTGGAACGGCTGGTAGCCGAGATTGACCAGGGCCGATGCGGCGTCGGATACCGCCCCTCCTACCCCTTCTATCCCGGCCGCCGGTTGACCGCCCGCCGCCACGGCGAGGGCAACGGTTCCGACCTTGTCCTTCAATTCGCTGAGGATACGGGTCGCCAGCTTCGGGCCGACGCCGGGGGCCTGGGTAATGGCCGCCTTGTCGGCGGCGGCAATGGCTTGCACCAGTTCGTCCGGCGACAACACCGTCAACAGGCCGAGCGTCACCCTGGCGCCTACGCCTTGGACGGTTGTCAGAAGACGGAACCAGTCGCGTTCGACGGCATCGATGAAGCCATAGAGGTGGATGTGGTCCTCGCGGACATGGGTTTCGACCATGACCTCCGCCCCCTCGCCGACGCCGAGGCGGCCCAGCGTGCGGCCGGAACAGAACACCAGATACCCGACGCCGCCGACGTCGATGACGGCCCAGTCCTCGCCAAGGCTGTCGATCAGGCCCTTGAGCTTGGCGATCATGGCGCCGCCTCCGCCGCCAGCGCCAGGGAAGCCGCCGCCTGGGGGCTTGAGCGGTGATGGGCATGGCAGATGGCGACCGCCAGCGCGTCGGCCGCGTCGGCGGTCTTGATCGTCGATCCGGGCAATAGAGTCTTGACCATCATATGTACCTGTTGCTTGGCCGCGTGCCCGGCGCCGACGACCGTTTTCTTGATCAGGTTGGGCGAATATTCGGCGACGCGGAGCCCGGCGCTTGCCGGCACCACAAGCGCAATCGCCCGGGCCTGGCCCAGTTTCAGCGTCGAGGCGGCGTTCTTGTTGACGAAGGTCTCCTCGACCGCGGCCTCAAGGGGACGGAACCGTTCGATGATTTCCGTCAGGCCGGTCTGCAACTGCACCAGCCGGTCCGCCAACGGCAATCTCGAATCCGTCCTGATGACGCCGTCGGCGACATGGCCGAGGCGGTTGCCGCTGGCCTCGATCACGCCCCAGCCGGTATGGCGGAGCCCCGGGTCAATGCCGATCAGTCGAATGGTGTCCTCCTGTTCATGGTCATGGAATCCCTCGGGGGTCCATTGGTTTTCCTAGGCGCTCAACCGTTCGAGCACGTCCTCGGCGACATCGAAGTTAGCCGCCACCCGCTGCACGTCGTCGTTGTCGTCAAGGGCGTCGAGAAGATTCAACAGCGTGCCGGCGGTGTCTTCGTCGACGGCAACGGCGTTTTGGGGCTTCCAGTCCAGCCTGGCGTTCTCGGCGTTTCCGAACCTGGCCTCCAGGGCATCCCGGACAGCGGAAAAATCGTCCGGCCCGCACGTCACCTCATGGCCGGCGCCGGAGGACTCGACATCCGAGGCGCCGGCTTCCAGGGCCGCCTCGAACATGTCGTCGGCGCTGGCCGCATCAGCGCCGTAAACGATCAGGCCGACGCGCTCGAACATGAAGCTGACGGAACCGCTTTCGCCCAGGGTGCCGCCGTATTTGGTGAACGCGGCGCGGAGATCGCTTGCCGTGCGGTTGCGGTTGTCGGTCAACGCCTCGACGATCACGGCGACGCCCCCGGGGCCGTATCCCTCGTAACGGATTTCCTCGTAGTGGGTGTCGTCATCGCCGCCGCTGGCTTTCTTGATCGCCCGGTTCATGGTGTCGGATGGCATGTTGGCGGCCCTGGCCGCGGCGATGGCGGTGCGAAGCCGGGGGTTCATGTCCGGGTCGGGCAAGCCCGCCCTGGCGGCGACGGTCAATTCCCTGATCAACTTCGAGAAAACCTTTCCCCGCTTGGCGTCCTGGCGGCCCTTGCGGTGCATGATGTTCTTGAATTTTGAATGACCGGCCATGGTTTCCTGGTTAGCCCCCTATATCCTTTAAATTTTAAGACGGCTTATACTACATGTAGTAGGTGAACGCACGGCCGCCGTCCACCTTAATGTCAGACCAATATGTCAATAATTGGGCGGCGCCGGGGACCGAAAGGACGCTGTGAAAAGACGGATTTTACGGTGCGGCTTAAAGCGGCCACGCCTCGGCGAGGCGCCCGCCCAGGCGCAACGGACCGACGTGCCGGGTCAGCCCGGTCCTGTCGTCGGTCTCGACATAGACGGCACAGAGCGTCGCTTCCCCTTCCGCCGGTTCAAGCCGCCCCTGCGGCATCTTGGTGGTAAAGCGGCTGGTCGCCAGTTCCTTCTTCATGCCGATCACCGAATCAAAATCGCCGGTCATGCCGATATCGGTTTGAAAGGCGGTGCCGCCGGCAAGGATTTGCGTATCCGCCGTCGGCGCGTGGGTGTGGGTGCCGACGACCGCCGAAACCCGACCGTCGAGAAAATGGCCCATGGCCTGCTTTTCACTGGTCGCCTCGCCATGAACGTCGACGATGATGGCGTCCACGGTGGCGCCGAGTCGGTGGTTCTTCAACGCCTCCTCGACGGCCTTGAAGGGATCGTCCAGGGGATCCATGAACAACCGGCACATGGGGTGGACGACCATCACCTTGCGTCCGTCCTTGGTATCGAAAATGCCGGTGCCGACGCCGGGGGTGCCTTCGGGATAGTTCATCGGCCTGAGCAGCCGGGGGTCGCCGTCGATGTAATTGATGATCTGGCGCTGGTTCCAGATGTGGTTGCCGCTGGTGATCACGTCGGCGCCGGCGGCATAGAACGCCGCGCAGATCTTGTCGGTGATGCCGAAGCCATGGGCCGCGTTTTCACCGTTGACGATGACGAAATCCAGTTCCAGGCGGCGCCGAAGATCGGGCAGGTTTTCGTCGATCGCCCGCCGCCCCGTCTTTCCCACCACGTCGCCGCAAATCAGGATTTTCATGTCATGACCTAGTGGCCTGTATCACCTAAATTGCACCCCTACGATCGCTTTTCCCGTTTCCTCGGCAGGAGGGGGCGCGCAGGCGATGCGGGGACATCGTCAAGCGTTCCCGACGCCCCGAGGGGGCGGGAAAAGCGACCCTTCGGGCGGCCTTGCGAGGCTTCCGGACGTCGTCGTGCGCCACTTGTGGTGGGTTGGCACCATGGCGCGACGCGCTCCTAGCCGGAAACCTCGCAAGGCCGTCGTAGGGGTACAATTTAGGTGATACAGGCCACTTGGATCAACCTATCTCGAACACGTCCTCGTCGGTAACGATCCAGTCCAGGGGCTGGTCCTCCGGCGATTGCGGCACCCGTTCCACCCGTTGCCCGTGATAGGCGACACCGACGGCGATCACCGGCCCGGCGGCCCTTAAATGGGCCAGGGTGCGATCGTAGAAACCGCCGCCCCACCCTAACCTCGCACCCCGGCCGTCGAAAGCCAGTAATGGCACGAGCAGCAGTCCGGGAACTTCCTCCGCCGCCTCGGCCCCGGGATGACGGGTGCCGAAGATTCCGACTTGCAACGCCATTTCCGGCTGCCAACGGCGGAAAATCAGCGGCTTGCCCGAGCCGGCGACGACCGGCAAGACGATGGTCCGGCCTTGGTCATGGAGTGCCGCCAGCAAGGGCCGCACGTCGATTTCATCGGCCATCGGCCAATAGCCGGCGATGATGGCCGAGGGTCCCTGTTCGCCGAAACCGGTCTTGGCCCGGTGAAAGTTGGCGGCAAGGCGTTCCGCCGCTTCCCACCCCGCGGCGTGGGCGGCGCGGCGGGTTTCCCGGGCGGTGCGTCGCAATTCCTGTTTTTCGTCTTCAGCGGCCATGAAAGGAGAACGCCGGTAATACCAAGGAGGAAACGGATAAAAGCTAGGGCGGCCCCACCCAGCCGTTGGAAGGATATCCTCTGTGGCCTGCTTGTGCAGGTGGGCGCCGTATACCAAACCCACGGGCCTGACAGGGACAGCTCCCGAGGTATCGAAAGCCCCAGGGATGATCAACCTAACGAACGGGGTAGCGACCGCCCTAATGGATGAATTTAAGCCTGTTCCAGACGTTCGGCAATATTCTCTATGCGATTGGCCAAATCCTCGATATCGGCGCTCAGGGATTCTTCGGCGTTTATTAACGCGACGACGCCCTTATCCGCCGTCCGGGCAACCTCCAATTCCGCATAGGCATCGGACAGTTCGTCGGCCATCAAAAGCGAAACCATCACCAGAATCTGCGCCTCGTCCGCCTTGCCGACGGCGGCGATGAGTTCGCTGACCCGGTTGTCGACATAGGTTCCCAGCCGGGAAAGATGCGCTTCCTGACCGTCGTCGCAAACGATCTGGTATTTCCGTCCGTCAATGGTGACCGAGACTTGGGCCATGCTTTCGTCCTAGTTCCTGTCCTAATCCCCGATCGCCGTCCTCAGCCGGCCGATGGCGGCATCGAGGCGGGTGGTTACGATTTCGTTGAGCCCCTTGAGGTTGGCATTTTCATCGCGCAGGCTTTCCAGTTCCTCGACCAACGCCGAGGGAGTCTCGGCGGCCGGTTTCCCGGCGCCGTCGGGAAGCGAATCAAGGCGCCGGTCCAGGGCTTTTTCCAGCCGGGTCACGGCGCCGTCAAGACGGGTCCTGGCGCGTTCTACCTTGGACGGTTTTTTCAGATTCGGTTTTTTCACCCTTTATCCTTTCCCGGGACTCCCCCAAAGGGGTCTCTCCGGTCCCGCGCCGGGCCTTGAGGCAGGATAGGACGACCCCCTTTGTTACGTCAATCTTTGTCGCAACAAGTCACTATAGCCATTTGATATATAACCCAAAACCCTTTCTTGCACCGGCTCGGCCCCAAGTCTTCGCGGCGCAAGAATCCGATTGACGTAAGCGGCCTTTCCCTAGATGGTGCGGCAACACGAATTCAATCGCTCTGAAGGCCCGAAGGCCCGATGATGATGACGGTGGCGTTTTCAGAACCAGGGACGGAATGATACCGGGAAAAACCGATCCCGGTATATTTTTAGGGAGGCCTCAAAAATGGCGGTACGAGTAGCTATCAACGGATTTGGCCGGATCGGCAGACTGGTCCTGCGCGCGATCATGGAATCGAAGCGCGACGACGTGGAAGTCGTCGGCATCAACGACCTCGGCTCCGTGGAAATCAACGCCCATCTGCTGAAATACGATTCCGTTCACGGCACGCTGGCCAACGAAATCGTAATCGACAGCGACAGCATGGATGTCGGCACCGGGCTCATCAAGGTGACGGCCGAACGCGATCCGACCAACCTGCCGTGGAAAGATTTGGGCGTCGACGTGGCCCTGGAATGCACCGGCTTCTTCAACAACAGGGAATCGGCGTCCAAACACCTGGACGCCGGCGCCAACAAGGTATTGATCTCCGCCCCGGCCAAGGAGGTCGACCTGACCGTGGTCTATGGCGTCAATCACGATCAGCTCAAGGCGCACCACACCGTGGTCTCCAACGCGTCGTGCACCACCAACTGCCTGGCCCCGGTCGCCGACGTCCTGAACAAGGCGATCGGCATCGAAAAAGGATTCATGACCACCATTCACTCCTACACCGGCGACCAACGGCCGCTCGACACCCTGCATTCGGACCCGCGCCGGGCCCGGGCCTGCGGCGTTTCGCTGATCCCGACGTCGACCGGCGCCGCGCGCGCCGTCGGCCTGGTGCTGCCGGAACTGGACGGCAAGCTGGACGGCACCGCCATCCGGGTGCCGACGCCGAACGTATCGCTGATTGATCTCAAGTTCACCGCCGGGCGCGAGACCTCTGTGGAAGAGGTCAACGCCGCCATCAAGGAGGCCTCGGAAGGCCACCTGAAGGGTATTCTGGGTTATGTGACGGACGACCTGGTTTCCATCGACTTCAACCATAATCCGGCGTCTTCCACTTTCGATGCCACGCAAACCCAGGTCGTTGACGGAAATTTCGTCCGGGTGTTGAGCTGGTACGACAACGAATGGGGGTTTTCCAACCGCATGCCCGACACCGCCATGGCCATGCATAACGTCGGCTAGGGTCCAATCAGCCCTGGAAAGACGTAATCTCGATTGAGATTTCGACGCGCCGGTTCCGGGACTGGTTTTCCGGTGTGTCGTTTTTGACCATCGGGCGGCTGTCGGCAAACCCCTGGGCGGTGATTCTCGATGGTAAGACGGCGGCTTGGGTGATCAGGAAATGAAAGACCGCCCGATCATTGTGCACAGCCTCGAGGACGCCAGGGCGGCGCTGGCCGCGGCGGCGGACCTCGGTTTGCCGGTGACGCTCCGAAGCGCCCCCGGCGCCGCCCGGTATCTGGGCGCCACGGTGTTCCGGGACATGATTTCCGAGGCCGCCAAGCCTTATTCCGGCCTTTCCGTGACCGCCGTTTTCGATTGTGGAAGCGACCCCGGCCTGGCGCTGGGCGCGCTTCGTCACGGGCTGAAGGCGATTCGGGTCGACGTTGCCGCCGACGTCCGCGGCAAGATCACCGACATCGCCGCCCAATCGGGGGCGCGGGTGGAATTCGGCGACGAAGAAGAAGGCGCCGGGAAAACGGCGCTCGATCTCTTGGACTTGGACGACCTGGAGGCCGCGGTCCGGACCTGGTTACGGGAAGGCAAATGACATGCGGACCCGGGATTGCCTCCTCTACCTGATCACGCCGCCGCGATTTGATCCGTCGGTTTTCCCCGACATGCTGGCCCGGGCCTTGGACGGCGGCGACGTGGCCGCCCTTCAATTGCGCCTGAAAGGCGCCGACGACGACGCCCAGCGCCGTGCCGCCGAAGCCTTGCTGCCGCTGTGCAAGGACCGGGACGTGCCGTTGCTGATGAACGACCGGCCGGACCTGGCCGCCGAAACCGGGTGCGACGGCGTTCATATCGGTCAGCAGGACAGCGATTACCGACAGGCCCGCGACACCGTGGGCAACGACGCCATCGTCGGCGTCACCTGCCATGATTCCCGTCATTTGGCCATAGAGGCCGCCGAACAGGGGGCCGATTACGTGGCCTTCGGTGCCTTCTTTCCCACCGCTACCAAGCAGGCGAAGAGTTCCGCTCCGGTCGAGATTCTGGAATGGTGGAGCGGCCTGATGGTGGTGCCGGTGGTCGCCATCGGCGGCATCACGGCCGAAAACTGCCCTCCCCTGGTCCGGGCCGGGGCCGATTTCCTGGCCGTCGTCTCAGCCGTCTGGGACCACCCTGAGGGCCCGGCCGCGGCGGTCAAGGCCTTCAATGAAGCGGTCCGGGGCGCCGCCTGAGGCGGTCATTGCGTCGTCCATTCCAACCTGTTAGCTTCCGCGCCTCGGGTCCGAACCGGCGCCCCGAAAACACGGTTACAAGCAATGAAAATCAACGGCAACGCCATCCGAACCGGGATGGTGATCGAACACCAAGGCGGCCTTTGGCGGGCCGTCAAGATTCAGCACACCCAACCCGGCAAGGGCGGCGCCTATTTGCAGGTTGAGCTCAAGGACGTCCGCACCGGGACCAAGCTCAACGAACGCTTCCGCTCGTCGGAAGCGGTCGAACGGGCGCGGCTGGACCAGAAGGAGTTTCAGTTCCTTTACGCCGACGGCGATATGCTCACGTTCATGGATGCCGAGACCTTCGATCAGGTGACGATCAACCAGGACCTGCTGGGCGAAGACCGGGTGCCTTTCCTGCTCGACGGCATGACCGTCATCATCGAAAGCCACGAGGGCTCGATCATCGGCATCCAGCTTCCCGAAACGGTGTCCCTGGAGGTCACCGAAGCCGACGCCGTCGTCAAAGGGCAGACGGCGTCTTCGTCCTACAAACCGGCGATATTGGAAAACGGTGTCCGCTGCATGGTTCCGCCTCACATCGAGGCCGGCAACCGTATCGTCATCAACACCGCCGACGGTTCCTACGTGGAACGGGCCAAGGGCTGACCCTCCTCTTTCCGGGATTTGTTTAATGGCACAGCGGTCCGCGTTATTGAATGTGATGACAGCCGCGGCCACCAAGGCGGCCAGGGGGCTGGTCCATGATTTCGGCGAGATCGAAAACCTCCAGGTGTCGAAGAAAGGCCCGGCGGATTTTGTCAGCACCGCCGACAAGAAAGCCGAAGAGGTCCTGGTCGCCGAGTTGACGAAAGCACGGCCCCGGTTCGGCTTCCTGCTTGAGGAGGGCGGCGAAATCGAAGGCGCCGACACGTCGAACCGCTGGATCATCGACCCCTTGGACGGCACCACCAACCTGCTGCACGGGATTCCGCACTTTTCCATCTCCGTCGCCCTTGAGCGGGACGGCGAGCCGATGGCCGGCGTTATTTACGAGCCGATCACGGATCAGATGTTCTGGGCCGAAAAAGGCCAGGGGGCGTATCTAAACGGTAGGCGAATCAGGGTCTCGGCCCGCCGCCGCCTTGAGGAATCGCTGTTCGCCACCGGTGTCCCGTTCGCCGGAAAACAGGACCATGACCGGTTCCTGAGCCAGTTGAAGGCGGTCATGGCGGTTTCGGCGGGAGTCCGGCGTTTCGGTTCGGCGGCGCTCGACCTGGCCTACGTGGCGGCCGGGCGCTACGAGGGGTTTTGGGAGATCGGCCTGCATCCTTGGGACCTCGCCGCCGGCATCGTCCTAGTCCGCGAAGCCGGAGGGTTCGTCACCGACGTGGACGGTGGCAACGGAATGATTGAAAGCGGCGAAATCATCGCCGCCAACGACACCCTGCATGGGCCGCTTTTGAAAATTCTCGCCGGCGGCACCTCCTGATCCGTCTTCGGTCAGCCAATACCGTAGGGCCACAAAAAAAACATATAAAAATCCTTTTATGGTCGGATCCTGGGTGGCTCGGCATCGCAAACCGGTTGTCTGTCAGCCGCCCCTTAGGCTATGGTGAATCGGCAAGTAGATTGAGGGAAACGGGACATCAACGCGATATTCATGAAAACCTTACCAGGACCGTTCCTGGCGTCGGCTCGCCGCCTCATGATGGTAGCGGTACTGGCGGCCGCGTCCCTGTCCTTCGGCGGCAACGCCGCCAAGGCCCAGGGCGGCGTCGACCTGAGCACCGACAATGTGACTGTCGACCTTAGTGTTATCGAAGATTCCGGCGGCTCGCCGGCAGCGGCAATGCCTTATATGGTCCGTCCCCCCGGAACCGGGGTTCGCAGTGGTCTTTTGGTGCCGGGACGGAAAAGTCCCGTGTCACGGCTCCATGTCGCGGTTCCCAAAAGCCCCCGCATCAAGCTGAAGCCGCCGTCGGCCAAAGGCAAGAAGGCCGCCAAGCGTGTGGCACGGAAAAAGCCCAAACCGAAAAAGCCCGCCATGCCGGCCGTCGCCGCGGCCAAGCCCCCGGCGCCTCTAACGGCCCGTGTTGCCCGGCCGCCGGAGCCGGCAAAGCCGGCCAGGAAAATGGCAGTGGCCAAGCCTACCCCGCCGACCCCACCCCAAGTCAAAAAACCGGTGGTAAAAAAACCGGTCCCACCGCTACCGGTCAAGGCGCCCGAAAAGGCCGCCGAGCCAAAACCGGCGCCAAAGCCGAAACCGGTAGCGAAGGCGAAGCCGAAACCGGTAGCGAAAGAACAGGCCGCGCTGCCGCCGGCCAAGGAAACCATCAAAACCGGCCGCGTCCTTCAGGTGGCCTTCGGGGTCACCGCCTCGAAGCTGCCTCCCGAGGCCAAGAACGGCCTGAAAGACCTGGCTGAGAAGCTGAAAGACAAAAAGAACCTACGCCTGCAGCTTTTGGCCTATGCCGGCGGTAAGGCCCTTTCCCCCAGCAAGGCCCGCCGGATGTCCCTGTCCAGGGCCTTGTCGGTTCGATCATTCCTTATCGAAAACGGGATCCGCAGCACGCGAATTGACGTTCGGGCCTTGGGCAGCAAGACCTCGGAAAAGCCCCTCAATAGGGTCGACGTCAATATCGTCGAAAGATGATTTCGGCCCTTTCAGGGGTTAATCCCGGGCTCCCCCGAACGCCGCGGAAACAATCTTGAGGGCGACAATGACCCGGCCACGTAAATACCTCATCCGGATGTTCGTTTTCGTGATCGCCGTCATCGGTTTGTGCGGGTTCCTTTTCCTGCCTCTGCAAGGCGCCTTTATGGCCAACGCGCCGTTAAACGGCCTGATTGTCGGCGTTTTGGTTATCGGCATCATCTATAACTTCCGCCAGGTGCTGATGCTCTATCCCGAAGTCGCCTGGATCGAAGGATTCCAACAAAACAGCACCCCCCTTTCCGAACCCCAGCCGCCGAAATTGCTGGCGCCGATGGCGACCATGGTCGGCGATCATAAGGACCGGCTGTCGCTTTCCACCCTGGCGATGCGTTCCCTGCTGGACGGGATCGTCTCACGCCTGGACGAATCGCGGGATATTTCGCGTTACACCATCGGGCTGCTTATTTTTCTCGGCCTGTTGGGCACGTTTTGGGGGCTGTTGGAAACGATCGCCTCGATCAGCAATGTCGTCGGTGGGCTCAACGTCGAAGGCGGCGATTCGATCGCCGTTTTCGCCGATCTGAAAAGGGGTTTGAAGGCGCCCATGGCGGGCATGGGAACGGCGTTTTCAACGTCCCTGTTCGGGCTTGCCGGCTCCTTGGTCCTGGGCTTTCTGGATTTGCAGGCCAATCAGGCGCAGAACCGGTTTTACAACGACCTCGAGGAATGGCTGTCCACCGTCACCCGGTTGGCGACCAGTTCCTTGTTGGGGGAAAGCGATCAACCGATCCCGGCCTATGTTCAGGCGCTTTTGGAGCAGACGGCGGAAAGCCTGGAAAACCTGCAACGGACCATCACCCGTGGCGAGGAAAGCCGGATATCGGTCAACAGCAACGTCATCGCCCTCGGTGACAAGCTGGAAACCCTGACCGACCACATGCACACCGAACAAACGTTGATGAAAAGCCTGGCCGAAACCCAGATCGAAATGAAACCGATTCTGGCCAAAATCGCCGAAGGACCGCCGGCGGCAGGCATGGATGAATCGACGCGATCCCATATTCGCAACCTGGACGTCTACCTGACGCGTTTGACCGAAGAACTTTCGAGCGGACGCGAGGAACTGGTCCAACAGCTGCGCAGCGAAATCAAGCTGCTGGCCCGCACCATCGCCGCCTCGGGCGACGATTAGGCCGGCCCCCCAGGTTTCCATGGCCGCCCCCGCCCGCCGCCGGCAACGCGCCACCAACATCTGGCCGGGGTTCGTCGACGCCCTGGCGACGCTGTTGATGGTCATCATGTTTTTGCTGATGGTCTTCGTTCTGGCGCAGTTTTTCCTCGGCCAGGCCCTTTCCGGGCGCGATCAGGCGTTATCCCGGTTGCAAAACAAGGTCAACGAACTGGCCGAACTTCTGTCGCTTGAAAGGCGCTCCAACAAGGATTTGCGTAAGAACGTCGCGCAATTGTCGGAGGAGTTGCAGATTTCCGTCGCCCTTCGCGACGACCTGAAAACCACCCTTGGCCAGCTTCGCCGGCGCGCCGAAACGGCGGAACGGGACCTGACGGCGGCGCAGGCGACCATCAAGGCCGACAAATCGAAAATCGCCGCCCAGTTGGAAGAATTGGCCGACCTGTCCCGGGACATCGCGGCGCTCCGGGCGCTGCGCCAGGAGTTGCAGTCGAAAATCGCCGAGATGGCGGGCAAGTTAGAGGAATCCGGCAAGGTGCTGTTGGCGGAAAAAGAGCTTTCCAAGAGCGCCCGCGCCCAGGTGGCGCTCCTGAACCAGCAGATGGCGGCGTTGCGCGAAACGCTGGCGAAAATTTCCGCCGCCCTTGAGGCATCGGAAAAACGGGACGCCGAACAAAAGATCCAGATCGCGTCGCTGGGCAAGCGCCTGAACGCGGCCCTGGCCAGCAAGGTGCATGAACTGAGCCGTTACCGGTCGGAATTTTTCGGCCGCCTTCGGGACCTGCTGGGGGGGCAAAAAGGGGTGCGCATCGTCGGCGACCGCTTCGTTTTCCAGTCCGAGGTCCTGTTCGCCAAGGGGGCGGCCGATATCGGCGATGCCGGGAAGAACCAGCTTCTGCAACTGGCCCGGACACTGAAACAGATATCGCGTGAAATTCCCGCCGATATCGACTGGATCCTGCGCGTCGACGGCCATACGGACAAGGATCCGATCAAGACCGCCCGGTTTCCCTCGAACTGGGAGCTGTCCTCGGCGCGGGCGATTTCGGTGATCCAATTCCTGATCGATCAGGGGCTGCCCCCCAACCGTCTCGCCGCCACCGGCTTTGGCGAGTTCCAGCCCCTGGATGACCGCAGCGACGAAATCGCCAAACGCCGGAACCGCCGAATTGAGTTGAAATTAACCCAACGCTGACCCATTCCCTATTCCGTACCGAATCTTTTTGAAGGACGGCTCCCAGCCCGGGCTGGCGGCCGTCAATGGGAACCCAGGCATCCATGTTGATTCTCTTTTTCATTGTCTTCATCGACCTGATCGGCTTCGGCATGATCATTCCGCTGCTGCCTTTCTATGCCGAGTTCTACCAAGCCACCCCGGCCACGGTTGGGCTGGTGATGGCGACGTATTCGTTCACACAGTTCCTGGCGGCGCCTTTCTGGGGCCGGCTTTCCGATAGGATTGGGCGGCGGCCGGTCCTTTTGATCAGCCTTGCCGGCGCCGCCTTGTCCTATGTCTGGCTCGGGTTTGCCGAAAGCCTGTGGATGCTGTTCGCGGCCCGGGCCGTCGGTGGCGCCATGGCCGGAAACATTTCCGCCGCCTTCGCCTACGTCGCCGATATCACGACCCGGGAAAACCGCGCCCAAGGGATGGGCGTCATCGGCGCCGCCTTCGGGCTCGGATTTATCGCCGGGCCGGCCATCGGCGGCATCCTCGCGGGGTCTGATCCCGTCAATGCCGATTTCCAGAGCCCGGCCTTCGCCGCCGCCGGGCTGTCGGCGGCGGCCTGGATCATGGCCGTGGTGGTGTTGAAGGAATCGCTGCCGGTTGAAATCCGCCGGAAGCTGGCCGCCCAACCGCCGAAAAAACGCTTAAGGATGTTCCGCGAGGCCCTGGGTCGTCCCCACGTCGGGTTGTTGATTCTGATGACCTTTCTGGCGACCTTCGTCTTCGCCGGCCTTGAAGCCACTTTCGCCATGTGGTCCCGGCGGCAGTTCGGTTGGGGGCCGGAACAAAACGGTTATCTGTTCGCCTTCGTCGGTCTTCTTAGCGCCGCCATCCAGGGTGGTTTGGTCGGCCGGCTGGTGCGCCGGTTCGGCGAAGCGCGTTTGATTATTCAGGGCGCCGGGGCGCTGGCGGTCGGGGTGTTGCTGATTCCCTTCTCCAACCATATTGCGGTGCTGATAATTGCCATGGCCATTGCCGGGTACGGCTTTTCCATCGTCTCGCCCCTGTTGAACGGCTTGATCTCGCTTCAGGTCGGCGAAGACGAACAGGGCGGCATCATGGGCGTCACCCGGTCGGCCTCGACCATGGCGCGGTTTATCGGTCCGGCCTGGGCAGGCCTTCTTTTTGGCGTTTTGGGAAAGGACTGGCCCTATTTCGGCGGCGCCCTGGTCATGTTGGTCGTCGTGGCCCTGGGCTTAAAGGCCAGGAAAGCCCTCGATCCGACATGTAAAGACCCGGACATCGGGAAATCCTCCCCTGATACCAAGGATCCTTGAACCCCGGGGCGGCTTCCCGTATATAAGGCGCCTCCAAACCGGGACCGAAATAATGAAAAAAGACACACACCCCGATTATCATCAGATCACCGTCCAGATGACCGACGGTTCCACCTACACGACCCGCTCGACCTGGGGCAAGGAAGGCGACACGTTGAAGCTGGACATCGATCCGAAAACCCACCCTGCCTGGACGGGGGTTCACCGCCTCGTCGACAGCGGCGGCCAATTGGCCAAATTCAATAAGAGGTTTAAGGATTTGGGCCTTAAGGGCTAGGCGCGGCCCGAAGCCGCCTCCCCGGCCCCCGGCCGCCCCGGAAAACAAAATTTCCGCCACCGCTTGCGGGCGCAAAACGGCCTTCCTATATCAGTCTCGGACGACGGATGCCTTCCCTATAGGGTCCGGGGTCCCGTAACGCCCGAGGGCCGTCGGCAAGGCTTTTCTCCGCGACGCCCCCCGGGATGAGCAGTGGGGTTCGACCAACAAAGGCCCTGCCCGTGCGCGGGCGGCCCCGGTGAGCCCCGTAAACCATGTAGCTTCGAAAAGGAGGATATGGCTATGCGTACCATTGATTTCTCTCCCCTCTTCCGTCATTCCGTCGGCTTTGACCGCATGCAGCGTATGTTGGACGCGGCAACCCGGATGGATTCTTCGGCCAACGCCTACCCGCCCTACAACATCGAACAGGTGGGCGAGGACAACTACCGCATTTCCATGGCCGTCGCCGGCTTCGGCGAACAGGATCTGGACGTGACGGTCAAGGAAAACACGCTGGTCGTTTCCGGTAAAATGGCCGACGAGGACGAGGATGCGACGTATCTTCATCGCGGCATCGCCGGACGCGCCTTCGAGCGCCGGTTCGAACTGGACGATCACATCAAGGTGGTGGGCGGCAGCCTGGTCAACGGCTTGCTGAACATCGACCTCCGGCGCGAAGTCCCTGAAGAGAAGAAACCGCGCAAGATCGCCATCGAAACCAAGAACGCCAAGCGGATCGAGAAAAAGGCCGCCTAACGTGATTAGCTGATCGACATGGATGGGGAGCGCCAGGGCGCACCCCATCCACTCTCGCGGAAGGGATTGGCGGTATGATCGGAAAGATGGGTAATATCGAGATTGTGATTTACTGGATCGTCAAGTTGATCCCGGCGGCAGCGCTGTTCTCGCTGTTTTTCACCATGGAAGACAGCTTACGTTGGCTTGGCCTGTTGGGCACCCTGCCGCTACTATTGGCGACGCAGAAGGGTTGCCCAAGCTGTGGCCCGCTGAACCGATCCTGCGACACGCGGAACAAGGATGAGGGCGGGGACAGGGGCTATAGCTGGCATCCCTGGCCGGGACACTGACCCGCCGGCCAACGGCCCTGCATGCATCCCGATCAACTGAATTTCTCGAACACGCCGCGCATGGGCGCCGGGATGGGCTGGGATTTGAGGCTGTCTGAATCCACGAACACATGGACGAAATGCCCGGTTGCCGCGGGGGTCTCGTCGTGTTCCCCGAACAACGCGATGGCGAAGGTGACACTGGAATTGCCGATCCTTTCAACGCGCAGCCCGGCGTCGACGGTTTCGGGAAAGCTGAGCGGACGGTGAAACCGGCACAGGATTTCCACCGCCTGCGGGGAAACCGCGTCGTTGATCCAATCGACGCCGGCCTCCTCCATCTGGAACCGGACGACGACGGCCTCGAAATAGCGGTAATAGAGCACGTTGTTGACATGGCCGAGCATGTCGTTATCGCTCCAACGCGTCGGAATTTGGATCAGGTAGGGAAAATCCTCGCGGGTCTGGCGGGTCGGGTCGGACATGGCGGGTTTTGCCACCTCCCTAAACCTTGATCCGCTCGAGCGCGCTTCGGATGGCGTCCGGAATCGGCGCCGGCCTGCCCGTGGCGCGGTCGACGAATACATGAACGAAGTGGCCCATGGCGGCGGCGGCGGCGGCGCCTTCCTGGAAGATTCCGATCTCGTAGCGAACGCTCGAATGGCCCAGTTTCCCTACCCTCAGGCCCGCTTCGAGGACCTCGGGATAGGCCAGGGGTTTGTTGAATTTGCACATCGTTTCGACAGCCACGCCGATGACGCCGCCGGTCTGGATATCGAGACCGCCTTGGTCAATCAAAAAACAATTCACCACGGTGTCGAAATAGGAATAGTAGGTCACGCTGTTGACGTGGCCATAGATGTCATTGTCCGACCATCGGGTCTGAATGCTCAGAAAATGGGGGTAGCGGTCCCGGGTTTCGATGCTCTCTTTGCTCATGTCACGGGATGCCCCTGGACATCAAAGGGGAGGCAAAATTTTTGGGGGCCACCGTCAACCGGCAGCCCCCATTATTTTGTAGCCTCAAACCTGTTAAACTCGCCAGAATTCTTCAACGGCAAAGACACTACCCAAGGGCGCCCCCGCGGGTCAACCCTTCCAAAGGAGATAAATCGACAAGCAAAACCCGTGCCTTGTTTCTCCATGATCGAGATTAAAAAAAAGCGCCGCCCCCGAAGGGGCGGCGAGTTCAACAGGGAGGCGTCGAAGTTGAATGGATGATGTTTTTATCTCATCCACGGAGACACCCTATTCGAGACATCTTAATTTTTATTTAATGGCTGGCTCACGGCCCCGGAGCCGGGCCTGAAAGCCTTGGTATTCCGTGCTATGGTGGCTTTATCACTGAACCTGAAGCGCCACCAAGGGAGGAGCGCCCATGAGCCCGGCCGCCGCGTGGACCCTATTGATCGTCGGCTTCGTTCTGCCCCTCATTCATGTCGGGGTTTCCGCCCGAAGCGGCCCTTGGAAGGCGCCGCGGGGGTCGGGCTGCCCGATCGGCCCCCGTTGGGGATGGCTGGTGATCGTGTTGCTTTTAGGGCCTATCGGTTGGTTGATGTTCATGACCAAACGCCGGTCCCGGCCGCCGGCGGCCCCCTGATCCCGGCCCCGTCCTATTTCTTGAAAAACCGTTCGGCGCCGGCGCGGGCGTCCTGCTTGCCGGCGATGGTTTGGCCAACGCGGACGATCTCGGCTTCAAGTTCGGCGATGTATTCCTCAAGCGCCCCGATGGACATTTCTTCCAGATTCTTCGGCGGCGGCTTCTTTTTCTGGTGTTGAGGCTGCAGATCGTCTTCGTCCATTGTTCGCCTTCCCGGTATTGTGTAAGTGAGTATTAAC
>CEPV01011665.1_pt1 | contig 21710 bp, 22 predicted proteins | sample 530451 | NCBI WGS metagenome assembly CEPV01 (sample SAMEA2620097, study PRJEB7988) | marine metagenome | isolation source: saline water (ENVO:00002010), including
AGTCTGTGACTGGTGGTAGGCACTCAACTAATTTTTTGTTTGACATATTATATTTTCAATTATGTTTGCTACTGTTACCACCTATATTATTTGTAAGAAGTTGCTTATGACAGTTGAAAAATAAATATAAATCAATATTAAATAAGTAAAAAGAAGCATAGATATAGTTAAAATTAGCGGAAGAGTGTTTTTGCTTTTAGTTACACGATTTAAGACATAAAACATAGGGCAATATTTGAAGGGAATAATTATGTATGTAAATGAAAACTTAATAAAAAAATTCCAAAACCAACCTAGATTTATAATTGTAGATCTCATAAGAGGATTAATTTCGTTTGCCCCAAAAATTTCCAAAGCTATGAAGGTGGATATAAAATCTAATAGATTTAGTATCAAAACAACTATTGCTAAAATTGTAAAAACTCCAAAGATATTACTTTTCAAACTCATATATCTTCACAACTATATGAGAGAGGAGGGCATTTATATGCCTTTCTCTTATTAATATGAGGTAATGAAAAATGAAACTACAACAAGTAAAGAATCAATACACCATTACAATTCCATTAAGCATCGTTAGGTTTAAGGGATGGCAGAAAGAAGATGTATTGGAATGGAAGGAAGATGGTAAGGGTAATCCTACATTGATTAAAAAATAGAATGAAAATGGATTGTTTTAGAATAATTCAAATGGATTTTTTTATATTTGTTTTTCTTATAGCTGTTATTGTTTGTTTGAGTGTTTATATTTTTTGTTTAAGGAAAAGGATTTATTCTTAATTTATTGATAGGGATTTATGCAGAGGAGAGGAAAGTTTTTATAGAACCCTATCAAGAATTAATTATTGTAAGGGGTTTATATGAAAAAGAGGTTAGCTGGAATAAGGACAGATATACTTAGCCTAGCTGATACAATGAGTTCTGTAAATATAACTGGCTTTAGTAATGGCTTAAAGAAACGAGAAGCCTTCTATCAAATGCTTATAGATAAATTACCAATAGAAGTTATTGAAAAGCTATTGCCTTATTTTACTGAACCTAAACTGGTTAATTTGGATTGGGGAGATATGTTTAAAGCATTGAAAAACAATTCCAATGTCAGCATACAGAAATTTAATAATCTTGAAGAAGCTGATAAAATAGATTGTAAGTCTTTAATAGCTGTTATTGAAACAAAGAGTTCAAAGTATCCTGATAAGATAACAGACCTTATGAATGACATAACAAATAATTGTGTTTGGGGCTGTGGTAGAACTGAAAAAGAGAATGTTATTTTGTTGGGATTTAATTGAGTAAAAGCTATACCTTATTCTTAATTTATTGCTAGGGTTTTATGCAGAGGAGAGGAAAGTTTTTAAATTAGAATACATAGTTTCTTGTTATGGGTAGTGTTTTAAAAGTTGGTTTGATAATGTTAATTGTAATATTTTTTAGTTCTGTAGTATTAGCTCAAACACCCAATTATGTTGTTGATATTTATTTAAAAAATAAAACTATTGATATTGGACAATCTGTTTCTTATTATGTTTTAGTGAGAGGGGGTGGTTTTTGTGAAGATGCTTATTTTACTCTAGATACTGAAGGAGATATGGATATGGGGCTAAAATTTCCAATAATTCAGATTGATACAAATCAAAGTATTCCAACCATTGTTGAATTGAGTGACACGCCCATCGTCACTTGCGCTGATGAGGAAGGAAAAAGGGTTAAAAATTTTAGTGCAAATATCACTACATCCCATATTAGTGCTACTTTAACAAAACATTTTCAGCGTTTTGGATATTATGAATTATCGGTAGGAGGAGATTTAACACCTATTGAAAACCAAGTGGGAGAATTCGATATTACAGCTGGGTTGAGATGTCTAAATAATGGAGAGTGGTATAATTTATTGATATTAGAGATGAAATAAATCAATTTGAAGATAAAGTAAAGGAATCAATGGCTTGGTTCAAAAATAATTCTAACATTGCTTTTCACAAAGAATATGATGATATAGCAGAGGATCTTATTGACTATTGTGTAAGTACTGGAACTGGATATTGCAAGATAACATTGAGTTGTTTACCATTTGTAAATCTCAATAGAAATGGAATTATTTATCGAAATGATGAAGAGACTTCGTTAAAGGTAGATGCTTTGCAGAGTTTAAACCAGATTTATAAAAACAAGGGCGGAGATTGTGAAGATATTTCCTTATTGGCTATAGCCGAATTGAATTATATAATGAGTTATTGTGAAGAAGAAGGCAGAGACAAACCTCATTTTATAGCTCATGTACCTACTTTCAGTTCTTATACAAAATATATAGATTGGAAACGTAGCGATGATATAGGGGGTTTTTATTATGTAACTAAAGAAATGGATTGGGGATATTATAACGTAGATGAATTTAAAATATCGAAAGACTACAAATATTACTATACTGTATGTGGTCTGTTTTATGAAGAATCAGAGAATTATATAGGGATAATTAAAACATTTTTAGGGGATTATATTTTACAAGATGCAGGACATTGTTTGTTAGCTTTTACCACACTTCCTATAGAATCGGTGGATGATATAAAAAAAGCTCTTGAAGATTCAATATTAGTTGAACCACAAACAGGAATGAAATACTCTCAAGACACTCCAAAATTATTAGACAGTGAAACCTCATATGGAGATGTATATATCTCTCAAGTTATAGTTGAAAATGATTTATATCAGTTTTATGAAAGTGATGATGGACAGGCATATTGGAAAAGTTATAATGATTTTTTGAATAATATAGTTGAAACAAAAGAGGTAATAAATAATATAGGGTAATTAAAAAATATAAGAAAAAATGACACCAACAGAATTTATCATAACATCAGGAGGAGGGATACTGATAGGTTTTGGCATGGGGATATGGTATGCTTTGAGGTTTAGGAGTAAGAAATGAGCAAATTAGCCTTTGAATTGGCTTATAAAAGAGCAAAAAAAGAAAAGACACTTGACGGATTCAGAGAAGTAAAGAAAAGCAGAAGCTATAATATCATTAAAAGAGAATATCAAGATAAATGGAGACCAAAGATATTCAAAAGAGATGGGCATAAGTGTATGAATTGTCAAGAGGAGTATCATCTACAATTATGTCATATCACTACCGCTAATGCTTTTAAGAGACTTAATGGATATTTAGAAGTTTCCATACCTGCTTCGTTTAGAGATGATAATTTAATCACACTTTGTTTTGTATGCCATAAAGTTCAACATAATGCGGACAAAGGGATATTATTTTCTCAATCAGCTAAAAACAGGGCTAAAAGTATTAGAAAACTATTTAATGAAATAAAGCAAAAAAGAGGTTGCTCAACAGCCAGAGAAATCATATAACCATAACATTAATATAGATACTAATAATTTAAATAATAATCACTTATTCTAATGGTAAAATATAATAAAATATTTAACCATTATTATCACCCTTGCCCTTGGCGTAATATATAAAATGAACTATAAAATTTTAAATGTTTTAATATATGTAATTTTGATTTTTATTTTGGTTTTGTTATTTATTTTAATAAACATTGAAGAAAATAAAGCTCCAATAAAGCAAACTGAAATTAACGGTTCAATGCAAATTTTTAATGTTTCTAATGAAAAAGAAAATACAAATTATCAACCGACAAAGACTTCTGAAAGATATGATGATAAATATTTGGAATATCTAGACAACATACAAGAATCAAGAGACAAGACCTTTCAAAGATAAAAATAGTGGCACTGGCGGGATCTGAACCCGCGACCTCTAGATAACCCGGTTTGAGGTATATCATCAGCATAAAGCTTCATAACTCAAATATATGAGTGTCGCTAAAATATATTTTCTAGCGCTCTAACCAGGCTGAGCTACAGTGCCTTTAATAAGTCAAAAGAAAAAGTTAGTGTTTTAAAAAGATTGCTATTGAAGAAATTCTTTTATCTTATCCTGGAACTTTTGGATTTCCCCTTCTTCATATTTAGTATGGGTCCATTTATAAGAAAATTCATCTGTATTAAACCTTGGCTGAATATGTAGATGAGCATGCATCACTTCCTGGCCAGCTACCTTCCCATCATTAAGTAAAAGATTAAATCCCCCAGCATTAGTTGCTTCCATAACAGACTTAGCTAATTTTATTTGTAGCTCTCCGAATTCTTTGCCATCCTCATTAGGTATCTCATTTAAACTAACATAATGTTCTTTTGGAATAATTAAAGTATGTCCTTTATTGCATGGACTAATATCCAAGAAAGCCAGAAACTTGTCACTCTCATAAACCTTAGCTGCAGGAATTTCTCCTTTAATAATTTTGCAAAAGATACAGTTTTCCATTTTAAATAAGGAATTTTCTCATCATTTTTATTTTTTATTATTTTTAATCAATGCGTTATATTTCATTTATTTTTTAATGGTTTTGTTTCTAAAAAACAAAGCCCAGGAAAGCTTTGCTTTCCGCTGATTTTGATTTATTTGTTTATTAGTTTTTTATTATTGGATTATTTTTCATTGAATATTGTATTGAAATTAAATGGACCTGTCGAGATTTGAACTCGAAATCTCTCCCAAGCCAAGGGAGCACGTTACCGGATTACGCTACAGGCCCATAAGCTAGTTTAAGAATTTGATTGATTTAAAAAATTATCTAGAATTAATGCTTAGCAGCCAACCTTACATCTCCTTCATGCACTGTTTTTCTGCCAGAGTGTTTTGATATTTCTGTTGCCCTTTTGGCTATCTTCTCTGTCATCTCTGTCAAAATTTCAGTAAAAGCATCAACTGCATCCTGAGAAACTCTTTTAGCGCCGGCTTTCATTAACATTCTCCCAACAGGCGCTTTAGGAATTATAGAGACTTTTCTACCCATTATTACCCCCCCCATTTCAAAAATAAGACCCCTTTAATCTTTGCTTGATAAAATACTTCCATGCTTGTTTATATAGTTTTCTATTCTACTTGACCAAGAATTCCACCAAGCTCTTCCATCTTCTCAGCATATGTTACCAAATCACCTTGCAATAAGGCATCTTGCGCCTCATCATATAATTCTGAAGCCTTAGTGAATCTCCCTTCTAAAGACTCAGGAACTTGACCTGCAGTTTCTTTTATTTCTTTAATTTTCTTTTCTAACTTCTCTAGTTTTCCTTTGAATATAAGATTAAGCGCATCCTCTAAACTTTCCTGCATAGTAACTTTCTCATCATACGCAACAATAACTCTCTTTAATTGCGGTAATGCTCCTCCTGCAGAAGCTTTTAAATAAACAGGCTCAATATACAAGAAACTTTCCTCAATTGGAATAATAACCAAATTACCCCTGATAACTTCAGAACCTTGCTGGTCCCATAAAGTAAGCAACTGGGAAATTTCAGTATCTTGATCAATCCTAGCTTCTATCTGCATAGGTCCATAAGTTAGCTCTTGCTTGCTTAACCTAAACACTTCTAGCTTTCCATACTGCTCTGGGTCTGCATGAGCCACAAACCATGCAATCATATTCTCCTTGCCCCTAGGAATTAAAGGGCTTATAAGGAAAAACCCTTCTTTTTCTGCATCAGGAAGTTTAAGCACAATATAATATGGCCTAAGGTCAACCTCATTGCTGCTGTAAATCTCACTAGGAGTTCTCCAGACATCTTCTTTATTATAGAAAACCTGCGGGTCTTTCATATGATAAACACCATAAGTTCTTATCTGCACCCTCATCAAATCCTCTGGATATCTTATATGCTCTTTTAAACCAGGAGGCATCTCATCAAAACCCTTAAACAGCTCAGGAAAGATTTTTGCATAGTTCTTTATCAAAGGATCTTCTTTATCCACAACATAGAAATCTACATTTCCATTATAAGCATCTATAACAACCTTAACCGCATTCCTGATATAATTAAACCTAAAAAGTTTCTCACTATAAGGGAAGTTATTAGTTGTCGTATAAGCATCAATTATCCAAAACAACTTGCCGTCATTAATAACAACATAAGGGTCACTATCATACTCAAGGAAAGGAGCCAATGTGCTTGCTCTTTCAAGAATGTTTCTTTTCAATAATACTTTACTGTCTCTTGTCACAGCGCTTGACACAAATAAATTCAGGGAACTAAGTTTCATAGAAAAAATAGCTTTTTTTATTAAATTGGAAAGTTGAACTCCATCCTTGCCTTCATATGAAGTAAACACATTCTCATTGCCTAAAGGATAATCAAACTCATTTGCCTTAGTGTTGACAATAACAAAATCACTTGATTGTTCACCAAAATAAATCCTTGGCTCTTTTATTTCCAACTCCTTATAGTCTGTTTTTGGTGGAATATCTCTGACAAATAACTCTGGAAGACCTTCTTTTGTTACAACATTTACAGGAGAAACAACCGCACCATACCCATGCGTATAAACCAGCTTTTCATTTACCCATGTTTTTGCCTTTGCAGCAAGCTGGTTTTGGTCAATCTCTCTGGGAGAGACCATCAACTGCCTCAATTTATTATCAACATTATATCTATCGACATCCACATCAAGAAATTCATAATAAGTCCTGAAAAGCTGTATTTGTTTATTAGTTGTAAGCAAAGGCCTCCAATCCCATAGCCTTACATTTTCTATAGTTACTTTATTTCGGTTAATATCGTCTATGCTTAAATCATAAGTTACTGGAAAATCTCTTGTACGGACATCAGTAAGGCCATACGCAAACAATGTATGCTTAATGTTTTGCTTTATGTATGGCTCTTCAAGATTAAATTCATTCGGTTCAACATACAATCCCTGCACTACACCTGCAACCACATTCCCAGCAAAGAATACTATCAAAACAAGTGCAACCCCGCCAATAAGCAATTTAATATTCTGGAGATAAATATATGCAAACGCTATAAGCCCAACAACTAATGTAATAACTGCTAAAATTGTATAGAGTGGAAGAACGATTGTAATATCGGTAAAACCTGCCCCAAAAACTGCTCCTCTTGGAGAAAACAAAATTGAGTACCTTTTAAGATAGAAAAGCGCTGCAAATACTATTAAAATCAACCCAGCCAAGAAAGCCAAATGAGTTCTTCCTTTTTGAGGAACTTCAACTTTTATTTGCTGAAATCCTCGCTCAAAACCAAAAGGCATTCCTAATGGACTCTGCTCAACTTCTGGCTTTACTGTTTTTTTTGTTTTACTTGAAAAAAGATAAGCAAGTCCTGTCATAACAAGAACTGCTATAAACAAAAATAATAAGCCACTTAGCATAAAGTTATAGAAAGGCAAAATAAAAATATAGAAGCTAATATCATTCTTGAAAACCGGGTCAACAAATCCAAAGCCAACATAATTAAGGTACCTCAAAACTGTAAACCAAAATGAACTTGCCATAAGCCCTGCAAGCAAAGAAACAACAAATATAACAAGCAGGTATATTTTTTGAAATCCTATGTTTACATTTCTTTTCAATACCATAAAATTCAATAACAAAACTACAAAAAATACCAAGAAAACAGCAATTCCCAATCCTATCTTTGAGAACAGAACAGTCTTGAAAACAGAAACATAACCTAAAGAATCAAACCAAAGCCAGTCAGCATATAAGCCTGCAAGCATCAATAAAATTATAAAGATTAAGACAAATACAGTAAATGCATTATTCCTGAATAAACTCTTTCCGTTCATATTTGAGAAGAGATAAGCACACTGTATTTAAATGTTGGGGGTAATTTGAATATATTTAAATATGTCCTAATACTATTAATTACGAATGAAACAAACAATCCTCAAATACGCTTTGCAGAATGCAGTAAAGTTCAAGGGAAAAGCGCACCCTGGAGCTGTAATAGGCAAAGTACTTGCTGAAAATCCTGAGCTAAAAAAGACTGCAAAGAAAATAATAGGAGAAACAAAAAAAATAGTTGACAAAGTCAATTCTTTAAGTTTAGAAAAACAAAAAAAAGAGCTTGAAAAATACTCTGACTCATTAAAAGAAGCTGTACGGGAAGAAAAAGATATTTTCTCTATGTTTGAGATAAAGGAAAATGAGGAAGTTGTGACAGCTTTTCCTCCAGAACCAAGCAAATATCCGCATATAGGACATGCAAAAGCTCTATTCCTTAATTACGAGCTTGCAAAAAGGAATAATGGGAAATTCATCTTACGATTTGAGGACACTAACCCAAAACTTGCTGACAAAGAATTCTACAAGATACATCTTGAGAATTATGAATGGCTGGGCATTAAAGCAGATGAAGTAACATATGCATCTGATTATATGGACGATTTTTATGATTTAGCAAAGAGAATGCTAAAAAAAGGTTATGCTTATGTTTGTACATGCAGCCAGGAAAAAATCAAAAAAGACAGGTTTGAAGGCAAAGAATGCACATGCCGTTATTTGATGGAAGATAAACATCTTAAAAGGTTTGAAGAGTTATTTAATTCAGCAGAAGGAAAAATGGTTTTAAGGCTTAAAGGATATATGCAGCATCAAAACACAACCATGCGTGACCCAGCTTTGCTTAGAGTAATAAAACACAAGCATCCAAGACATGGAAGCAAGTATCATGTATGGCCAACATATGATTTTGAGAATGCAGCCATGGATGGCCTGCAAGGTATAACTCACAGGCTAAGGACAAAAGAGTTTGAATTAAGAAATGAGCTGCAAAACCATGTCCAAACTACTTTGGGATTTAAAAATACAAAAATCTACGAGTTTGCAAGATTCAATTTAGAAGGAGTAGAAAGCTCTGGCAGGGTTATAAGAGACTTAATAAAGAAAAAGAAGCTTGTTGGCTGGGACGACCCTTCTTTAACAACAATAGCTGCATTAAAGCGTAGAGGTTTTTTACCAGAAGCAATAAAGAACTTTGTTTTATCAACTGGAATTACAAAATCTGAATCTGTCTTAACATGGGATGATCTTATTGTTCATAATAAAAGGATTTTAGATGCGCAAGCTGACAGGTATTTTTTCATTAAAGATGCTAAGGAAATAAAAATAGAAAATGCTCCTACGCAAGATGTAAAACTAAAACTACATCCTGAATTTGAAGATAGGGACTTTAGAGAATATAAAGTAAAAGATAGTTTCTTTATAGAAAAAGATGATTTTAAAAATTTCAAGAATAACAAATTATACAGATTAATGGACTGCCTTAATTTTACAAAAAAAAGGGACAAGTTTGTTTTTCATTCTTCAGAACATGAAAAATTCAAAAAAAAGGGACATCTAATAATACATTGGCTGCCAAAACAAAAAGATTTGGTTAAAACAGAAGTATTGATGCCTGATAAAAAACTTGTTAAGGGAATTGCAGAACCTGCAACAAAAAAATTAAAGGAAAATGAGGTAATACAGTTTCAAAGATTTGGATTCTGCAGATTAGATAAAAAAGAAAAGAACAGATTGAGTTTTTGGTATAGCCATAAATAAAAATTGGTCAATAAAAATGTTAAAGCCAATATGAAAAGATTCAATAAAAGCAATAAATAAAATTACAATGATTAAAAAATAATTAATTTAAAAATAATATCGAAACAAAAAATAAATGGGAAATATGCAATAATAAAATTTTAAAAAATGGTGTAATTAAAAAATTGAAAACAATAAAAAAATAACAAAACAAATAATTATAAATTAAAACAACAAAATTCCACTTATCTGAGATAAGTGGTTTAAACATAACAATTACATTGCATGGAATTTTGTGTGCTCAAAAACAACCCATCGATAAGTGGAATTTTGAGCGTCAAAAACCACCCTGCTGTTGCGGTTACATTCATCATGTCACCCAACTCTGATGGGTGGTTTTTGACAAAATAAAAACTAATAATAAGGTGATTTTAATGGGTACAAACTTAGTTGTAAGGTCGCAGATAAAAAATCATGCAAAAATAGATGAAAAAGCATTGAATATATCTAATGATTTTTATGAAGCGCTAAATAAAAAAGTAGAAGAACTGATAAAAGAATCCTGCAAAAGAGCAAAAGCAAACAATAGAAATACATTAATGGGCAGGGATGTTTAATGGACTTTTTTTCTTATTTTCTCTTCTAGTTCTTTTACTCTTTTTTCCCTTTCTTTTTTGTGCTCAAGAATTTCATTCATCCTTGTCTTGATTGACAATAAAGCAACGTTTAATTCATGAATTTGTTTTCTGTTTTCTCCCACTGCTTCATCTCTTTCATTTTTTACTTCCTGAAGTTCTTGTTCTAAAGCCTTCATTTTATTTTTCGGTTCTTTTTCTGTTATTGCCTTTGGTTTTTTAAAATGCTTTTTTTCTAAATGTTGGAGGTTTTCATAAACAGGATGCTCTTTTTTTTCATACCTATTGCCCACTATACAAAGACTTCTAAAAAAATCTTTAATCTGAGAATGATTTATGCGCTCCAAAGAATGCTGTTCCATTTTACTTTTTTAACCTACCAAACAAACCTTTTTTTTTTGGTTTGGCTTCTAAACCGGGAAATGGCATAGTGGGCATTGCAACCGGTCCTTGAGACCTTGGCTCGTTAGGTTGAGGAGCAAAAGGAGGTGGCTGCTGAAAATCAGGTTCTGGTGGTTGGGGTGGTTGAAGTGGTTGAAAACCAGGTCTTGGTGCTGGTCTTGGCGCAGATGCTGGCCCATGCCCTTGTTTTTCAACAAAATTTTTGACCATATCAGAAACTGCAACCATGCCTTTGGCTATTGTCTTATTCTGGTCTATAATCGCATCAAGCTTATGCCCAATTTTTGATTCTTCTCTTTCCTCGGACTTAACATCTTTTGCAGCCTCTGTAAACAGTTTTAACATAGCATCCATGCTTTTAGTCAACCGTTCCAAAGAATTAACAATTTCCTTAGAAGAAGATTTATCCGATCTTGTCTTTAATTCCTTAACTTGTCTTTTTAACTCCTCAATTTCCCTATGCGGCATTAAGTCGTAAGGCTCATCCTCAACCATTCTATCAACCCCTTTTTTATAAATTAACTACAGGATATTTATATAAACATTTCGGTTTTAATCCCATATTTAACAATCTAGGGAAACATATTTAAAATAGTAAAAAACTCCAAGCAAGGGTGAATGAATATGATAAAAATAGGTCAACAAATACAGGATATGGAATTTGAAGTATTCCATAATGAAGAAATAAAAAAAGTAAAGTTTTCTAAGTATGAGGGAAAATGGCTAGTTTTGGTTTTTTATCCAGCAGACTTTACTTTTGTCTGTCCAACAGAATTAGAACAGCTAGCTGAACTTTATGAAGAATATAAAAAAGAAAATGCTGAGGTAATTAGTGTAAGCACAGATACTGTTTATACGCATAAGGCATGGCATGACCAAAGTCCTTCTATTAAAAAAATTAAATATCCAATGGCAGCCGATCCTACAGGAAAACTGTGCAAAGCATTTGGAACATACATAGAAGAAGAAGGAGTTTCATTAAGGGGAAGCTTCATCATAGACCCAAAAGGTATTGTAAAGGCATTTGAGATGCATGACAACAGCATTGGAAGAAACTCAAAAGAATTAATCAGAAAGTTAAGGGCAGCAAAATTCATAACTGAACACAAAGGCCAAGTTTGCCCTGCATCCTGGGACTTTGGCGATAAAACTTTAAAGCCTGGATTGGATTTGGTTGGGAAGATTTAGGTTTTATTCTCCAACCATTTCTAAGAAAGCAGTAATTGCTCCGCTACCCAAATATTGTTGAGGTAATAAAATTTGGCTCTCAAGCTTTGCAGGCGTATTTGTCCATGGTGCTTTTCGTCTAGCAGAGAATTCAAATACTTTTTTTCCATCAAAGTAAAAAATCCCCTTATTTAATGAGGTTTCATTTTGCCAATACAATATCCTTGCAAAATCCTCTCCATTTGGATGAATTATCTCATCTTGAAGACTATCTCCAAAAGTTGTTCCATCAGATTTTTCATCTCCGTTAAGTATTGGATGTTTGTCAAACATAAATCGAATATTATCATTACAAGAATAAAAAGATTGATTTGATGCCCAACCTATCGTTGCAGCTATTTTTCTGTCTTTATCTTTTCCAAATACTAAACTATGAACAAATAAATCATACTGCGGAGAGCTAGTATGTTTTTGGAGATATAGAAAAACAGGAGTTACTTCAACATCATGTTCATTACTTAATTCAGCAATCCTATCAGAAAGTTCTTGCTCTTTTTCATTAAGTGCAGGAAGTGTTCCTTTAATATAAGTTCCAGTAAAGCCTTCTAGAATTTTCTCAAATTGTCCCCATTCCATTTCATCAGGATCCCATTTCGGAGCATCGGGGCATCCCATTTTATAAATAGCAAAAGTTCCAGTCTCCCCACGGGATAAATCTAAAAATTCCTTCCATGGAACTTTCTCTCTATTAGTATTAGCATCACTTGATCTATCATCTAAATTAAAATTTCTTATACCTGCCAGAAATGGATTATACCATCCTATGAATTCATTAAGGAAATCTTCAATACCAACTATATTATCCATAGTAGTAAAGAATAATACATTATTATTTAAAGGTTTCTTACTATAATTACTTCAAAGTAGTTAAATAGAAAAGTTTAAACAACTACATCTTAAAATTCCCAGGCAGATTTCCACCGAACTTCTTCATTATCTTGTTCATATCTCCTTTAGAGCCTTTGAACATCTTAACCATCTTCTTGCTCTGCCTATATTGTTTTATTAATTCTCTTATTGTACCTACAGAAATTCCAGAACCCTTGCTTATCCTATCCAGCCTGGAACTGGACATCACATCAGGGTCTTCAAGTTCTTCTTGATTCATCGACTGCATTGCTATCTTCCATTTTTCAAGTTTTTCTTCCTGCACATCAAGCATTTCTTTTGGTAAATGTAAAGAAGAAAATCCTGGTATCATCTCAACAATTTTTTTTAAAGAGCCCATTTTTTTCATAGCTGACATCTGTTCATATAAATCTATTAAATTAAACTCTCCTTTCAAAAACTTTTTTCCTAAATCCTCTGCATCCTCAAGCTTAATTGCTTCTTTTGCTTTCTCCAGTAAAGCCCCTAAATCTCCCATTCCTAATAATCTGCCAACAAATCCTTTGGGGTTAAAGTGCTCTAAATCCTCAATTTTTTCTCCAACACCTATAAATACTATTGGAGCCTTAGAAACAGAGCATGCAGTTAAGGCACCTCCGCCTTTTGCAGTACCATCCATTTTAGTAACAATAACACCAGTTACATTGCAACTTTTATGGAACTGTTCAGCCTGCTTTTGAGCTGCCTGTCCAATATCAGCAGAAATAACCAAGAAGTTTTCATTAGGATTTATTTCCTTATTTAGCAATTCAATTTCCTTAATTAAATCCTCAGATAAAGCATCCCTGCCAGCTGTATCAATAATTACAATATCAAAATTATTCAACTCATCTTTAAATTCATTATAAATCTTCAATGGGTCTTTTTCTTTCTTTCTTAAAAAACAGGGAACATTTGCTTGTTTTGCAACCTGCTCAATCTGTTCCATTGCAGCAGGCCTGTGTACATCCAAACCAACTAAAGCAACCTTATGTTCTCTCTTTGTAAAATAGTTTGCAAGTTTTCCTGCAGAAGTTGTCTTTCCAGAGCCAAACAAGCCAACAAGCATTATTTTGAATGGTTTTTTCTTAATCTCAATCTTATACTGTTCTTTTCCAAGAAATTCAACCAAAGCATCATAAACAATATTTATCAAATGCTCTTTTTTTGTAAGACCAGAAGGAGTTTCTTCTTTCTTGATACTTTCCTTAATATTATTAGTTAAATCAAAGACAAGCTGCACATTAACATCAGATTGCAATAAAGCCCTTTGTATATCTTTGACTAGCTCATTAATCAGCTTATCATCTACAAAAACTGATTTTGCTATTTTTTGTAATGTGTTCTTTAATGAATCTCCTAATTTATCTAATACCATAGAAAAAAGAATGAAAATTGATTTTATAAATGTTTAGTATTTCAACGCTCCTTATAATAACTTCCCCTATCTACAAAAATGAAGTCATCAGGCCAGTCATCCTTTATCCTTCCTTTTTCAATATTCACATGATGGATATAATTATGATGGTGTCTAATAGGCTCTAATATTCTTGTTGTAGTGACTGACAATATGCAGTCATCTCCAAGATTCTTATTAAGCATGGGAACTATGAAAGCATTGAAAGACTCGGGAAGCTCACGCTGTGAATGCGCATTGACAATCATAATCAAAGCAAGATGGCCTTCTTTCTCACCAACATAAGAAGATATAACATGCTCTGCATTAAACCTTTTGAGTGTTTTATCTCCCCTTAATTTATCTAAAACTTCTTGTTTTGTAATCCTTATCTTGAACTGGACAATATATAATTGCTCAGCACTAAAATCCTGTATTCCATCTTCACCGTGCTTTATGTCTGCATAATAATTAATTATCTCAGACTCCTCCAAAGCTTTTCTTTTCCTGTTGACAGTCATCACAGGAACTCTTGTCTTTTTTGCAATAGCATTATCCGATATCCTCGGATTCCTGATTATCTCCCTAATGATTTTTACCTCTTGCTCATCAAGTTTTACCATTTTAACCCCCAATTCATCAATTTTTGATATATTTATACCATATTAACCAACAAAACTTTATAAACTTTCTCATTAGAACTTATCAAATTTATATAAACATTTGCAGGGGATAAAAATACCACAAACTGTTGCATCACTACCACAAAAAACACGGGAACATTTAGACGAAGTAATAGCCTCAATGACAGGTACTGTTCCTCACCTAGTTCAAGTGGCTTACCATGCTGCTAGTAAAAGAGTAAGTGTGCACGAAGCATTAGCATTTTACATATCAAGTGTTGACAACCGTTACAATGGAAATGGGATGAAAAGACCTGAAAGATTAAGTCAATCGTACGATGATACTATAGCTTACATTAACTCAAAAGCAAACGGTTTTAGTGATTTAGGTGAGTGTTGCAGATAGTAATAGGTTTTTTTGCCTTTTTTTCTTGTAAGGACCCTCATAATAATTTATTACCATTACAAATATTTAAATTTATTGCTTTTTGTGAGTTTTTGTAATGGTAATTTATCTATACTAAATACTCAAGAATTAAACACTAAATTTTTCTTTTTTGTTTTCTATATTTTTCAAAATTTTTTTTATCAAATCGGTAATTTTAATATTAAAATGCACTTTATTATCTAAAGTTCTTACAGCTACTGTGTTGTTTTTTACTTCTTTTTCACCTACTGTTAGGATTAAAGGAACATGCTGTATCTGCGCTTCTCTTACTTTTCTTGGAATAGACTCTGTTCTTTTATCTAGTTCTACTCTTATCCCCTGTAATTTTAATTCATCCATAATTTTGTCTGCATACTTGTTGAATTTGTCAGAAACAGTTATTATTCTAACCTGCTCAGGCGCTATCCATAATGGAAACTTTCCAGCATAATGCTCAATTAATATTCCCATAAACCTCTCAACTGCTCCCAAAATAGTTCTATGCAGCATAACAGGCCTGTGCTTCCTTCCATCCTTGCCCTCATAAGTTAAATCAAACTTCTCAGGCATCTGGAAATCTAATTGTATTGTAGCGCATTGCCATGTCCTTCCAATAGCGTCTTTAACATGGAAATCAATCTTAGGGCCGTAAAATGCTCCATCCCCTTCATTAAGCTTATACTTTTTTTTGCTTTTGTCAAGAACTGACCCTAGTTTTTCCTCAGCTAATTTCCACAAATTAGGATCTCCCATTGCTTTCTCTGGTTTTGTTGAAAGCTCTAAATTATAATCAAACCCAAAAGTTCCATACAGCTCATCAACAAAATCAAGAAGTTCTTTAACCTGCTCTTCTATCTGCTCTTCTGTGCAGAATATATGAGCATCATCTTGTGTAAAACATCTTACCCTAAACAGTCCTGCTAAAACCCCGCTTAATTCATGCCTATGCACTAATCCAAATTCTCCTGCCTTGATTGGCAGTTCTCTATAAGAATGCGATTTAGTTTTATAAATTAAAATATTACCCGGACAGTTCATAGGCTTTACTGCAGATTCTTTATCGTCAATTTTAGTAAAGTACATATTGTCTTTAAAGTGATCCCAATGTCCTGATTGCACCCATAAGTTTTTGCTCAAAATCATCGGAGTCATGTTAATTTCATAACCTCTTTTTTTCATTAGTTCTACTGTGTAATCAACTAATGTTTGCCAAATAAATTGTCCTTTGTCGTGGAAGAAAGGCATTCCTGGAGCTTCTTCATGGAATGAAAATAAATCCATTGCTTGTCCTATTCTCCTATGGTCTCTTTTTTCTGCTTCTTTAATTAATTCTAAATAATCTTTTAATTGCTTTTTTTCAGGGAAGGCTACACCATATATCCGAGTCAACATCTTATTTTTTGAATCACCTTTCCAGTATGCACCTGCAATTTTTGTTAATTTGAAAGCTTTGATATATGATGTATTGGGTACATGCGGACCCTTGCACAAATTATTGAATTCACCTTGGGTGTACATGCTAACTTTATTTCCTTGGACTTCATTGATAAATTGAGTTTTATATGGATCTTTTTTATAGAATGCGTATGCTTCTTTTTTGGCAATGTTTTTTTGTGAAATTTTTAAATGTTCCTGCACAATTTTCTCCATTTCCTTTTCAATCTTTTTAAGGTCATCTTCTGTTAAATTTTTTATATCATAGTCCTGGTAATAACCAATATCAATTGGCATTCCAACACCTAAACCAATATTTTGTCCTTTAAACAATCTTAATACAGCTTGCGTCATTAAATGTGATGCACTATGCCAAAAAACACCTTTACCTTCTTTGTCTTTGTATGTAATAATCCTTATTTTTGAATCATTATCTATTTTTGCAGAAAGGTCTGTCAGTTTTCCATTTATTTCAATGGCTAAAGCATCCTGAGCAAGCCTTTTTCCTATAGATGAAGCTATTTCTGCTGCAGTAACACCTTTCTCAACTCGCTTGCTGCTTCCATCCGGTAAAGTTATCTTGATTTTTGGCATAACTTACAAGATAAAGAAGAGGTTTAAAAAGATTTTGTTGAAATTGAGATTATTTTTGATATAATCGAAACCAAATCACAACATTTATCCAAAAGAAATCGAAGATTTCTAAGTATAAATGTCTTGGAAATTTTTAATTTCCAAAACATTTATAAATAATAATATTAATAATATTAATAATCTATGCAATTTCATTAAATCTAATAATATTAATAAGATGAATATAAAATTTGTTGGAAAAGCAAAAATAACAAAGCAAGGACAGGTAACTCTGCCATTTGAGGCAAGGACTGATTTAAAGCTAGACGCAGATAGTGAAATCTACTGGTATTTAGTTGATGACCATCTTGTTGTTGTTAAGGATTTAGTAAGTGTAGATGATTTAATGAAAATTATAAACAAGAAAAAGAAAGCCAATAAAAAATAAAACAAAAATAAGCAATTCAAAAAAACAATAATAAAATAATCAATTAAAAATAAAAAAAATTACTGAAAATAAAAATTAAAAAAAGAGGTATGAAATGGCATTTTTAAATAGTGTAGGGCTTTGGGCATTATTAAGCTTGATACCTTTTATACTCCTGTACCTAAGAAAGCCCAAACCACAAGATAGGGTTATACCGTCTTTAATGTTTATACTTCAGGAGAGAAAAACCTCTCAGAGATATAATTTTTTGCAGAAGTTCCTGACAAATTTGTTATTCCTCATTCAGCTCTTAGCCTTGATAGGCCTTTCAATAGCAGTAGCAGAGCCTTTTGTAAAGATGCCTTATGATGTCTCTTTGGAAAACACGATTATTGTCCTGGATGCTAGCGCATCAATGCAATCTGATGAGGGAGGAAAAACAAGGTTTGAGCAGGCAGTTAAAGAAGCTAAAAAAGTACTTAGTGGAAAAAACAGCATCATACTGGCAGAGAACATACCATTAATAATTTTAGAAGATGAAAGCGAAAAGGTTGCTGCTGACATCCTTGGAAACCTAAAGCCAAAAGCAACAACAACAAACCTTGGAGATGGAATGTTGTTGGCTAAAGATATTTTAGGAGACCGTCCAGGAAGAATCGTTGTCATAAGCGATTTTAATAATGTTGACGGTCCAGACCTATTAGTTGTAAAAAGGACCTTAAGCTCAGAAGAAGTTGTTATAAATTTTGTTGATACATCAAATAATGCTGAGAATGCAGGTATTGTCAGCATGGACGTTAGAAAGAATAACATAAAGATTTCTGTTAAAAACTTCAACCCTGTAAAAAAACAGGTAAACCTCAAATTAATAAAAGATAAGAAAGAATTGTCAGAGTCTGGAAAAATTGAAGTACTGCCAAACTCTGTTGAGACTTTCATTTTCGATGATACTCCAACAGGAGTAAGCAGCATAGAATTAGAACCAAAGGATGATTTAATGGTGGATAATGTTGCTTACATAAGCGCCCCATTAAAGAAAAAAGTAAATGTCTTGTTAATGACAAATAAGAGAAACACAAATCTCCAGAATGCATTGCTCGCTTCCAGAGACATAGAGCTCAATGTTGTAAATCCCCCCGTGCTTACATTAAATACCAATGGCCAAAGAATTGAGCCATTTGAACATGATGTTATTGTTGTTAATATGATAAATAATGTTGGCAAAAGAGACGGCATTTTACCAGGAACATTCCAGGATCTGTCAAATTACGTCAAGAATGGAGGCAAATTAATAATAACAGCGCAGGATGATATAATACAATTCGACAAAGTTGATCTTGATATTGTGAATTTAGACAAGCTAGCTAATGACGTTAAAAGAGTATGCATGGATATAATCAACGAACTCACAAAAGAGTTTAAGAATAATAATTGTTTTTCAACTGTATCTAAATATTTTGCTGCAACTCCAGAAAAAGATACAAATGTTATTGCTTCCATTGATAGCTTCCCGGTTTTGGCAATAAAAGAGCATTTCAAAGGAAAAATATTCTATTATGGCATCATTGATGAGGCTTCTGACTTCAAAACATTGCCCTCATACCCAATTTTCTGGAATTCATTAATAAATTTCATGGCAGAAACAGAAGACATAAGAGACTTCAACTCAAAAACTGGAAAAGTCATGACAATAAACGAACAACGCGTCAAAACACCATCCTCATCATTAACCACCTCAAAAGTGCTATTTGACGAGGCTGGAATCTATGAATTTGACAATAAAAAATTTGCAGCCAATCTTTTAGATGGATCAGAGTCAGATGTCACAAAAAGCAGCGCATTGGAAAAAGAAGATGAAGGTACAGAAGTGTTGAAAGAGCAAGGCATTGAGAAAAATTTCAGTATTAGCGCTCTAATTTTACTAGTTGTATTCCTGCTTATGTGCTTTGAAGTCTTTTACATAAAAAGAAGGGGTGATATATAATTCCATTTGTTATGCCAGATGTAAGCAATGTATTTTGCATGTCAAAGTTCTGTTTAACCTACTCTTATATGGCTCTTTCAATCATACCAATAATCATTTTGCTATATTTCATAATAAAGAAAAATTTCATAAATTTTCCAGACAGGTCAGAGCAATTGCAATATGAAAAAGAGAAAAAGACTCAGAGACTTATTTTCTTTATTTTAAGATCCTTAATTTTTGCAATGTTGCTGATGGCTATAGCCAGCCCGTTTTTATTGGAAACAAAGACTGTAAAAGGAAATCCAAGAATAACTATTTTGGTGGATAATTCAACATCTATGAACCTGTTTGAGGCAGGACTTGGAAAAGAGCTTGCAGACAAGCTCAAAAACAAAGTTCCTGTGACTGTAAGAACTATTGCTGTTGGTGATGAATCTGCAATAGGCGATGGAATCTTAAATAATATCGAAAGGGATGAAAACGTTCTTGTAATAACGGATGGAAACAATAATGATGGGAAGTTGTTAGGAGACATTATGTTATTGGCATCTTCCTTAAATGTAACTGTAAGTACTTTAGATATGGCTCCAATAAGAAGTGATGTTGGTGTCTACATAGAAGGGCCAAGTGAAGCTATACGGGATACAGAAGAAACTTTTATTGTAAAGGTAAATAATGCAGGAAAAAGCATACCTTACACTTTGGAAGTCAGGTTTGACAATGAAATTGTGCTTGCAATGAGCGATAGCAAAAGCAGAACCTTTACCATCAACAAAAAACTAAGTGAGGGCTATCATAAAATAACAGCAGAGCTTATGAATGTTGGAAGCAATGATTATTTTAAGCAGAATAATAAATATCATAAAAGTGTAAAAGTAGTTCCAAGGCCAAGAGTTTTATTTGTTTCAGAGAAAAGCTCTCCTTTAATAGATGAGCTAAACAGGATTTATGATATTACTGCTGTAAGTACAATCCCAAATGATTTAAGCAGTTATCTGGCAGTTATCTTAAATGACCTACAAGCTAATAAAATCCTGCCGCATATGGATTCATTAAGCGATTATGTTTCTGACGGCAATGGCCTTTTTGTAATTGGCGGGCAAAACTCTTATGATAGGGGAAACTACAAAGGAACCTTAATAGAGACCTTGCTTCCAGTTAAAATAGGAGCAGGAGAAGAAACAGAAAAAAGCGATGTGCAGATCGCGATTGTTATTGACATATCGCATGGAACAGCAGAATATGTTGATATTGAAAAAGCACAGGCTGTAAGTATAATAAACAGCTTAGATGATAAAAACAATGTGGGTGTCATAGCATTTAATTCAGTGCCGTATAAGGTAGCTGACATAAAGCCATTAAAAGAAAACAAAAAAGAATTGATAGATAAAATTTCAAGGTTAGTCTTTGATAGCCAGTCATTCTTTAACTTAGGCATAGATGCCGGAAACAAAATGCTTAGAGGAGTATCTGGAGGTAAAAATATAATTCTTATTACAGATGGAAAAACAACATACAACAAGCTGATGGATGATACTAAGCAATCTGCAAGGCAGGCAGCTGCAAGAGGCATGAAAGTTTATGTTGCAGGAGTAGGTGACAGGAGGAATGATGAATTTCTTAAAGAGGTTGCAGCTCTTGGTGATGGAATCTATTTCCCCATTAGCGCATCAAACAGATTAAAGATCATATTTGGTGAGCCAGAAAGCAAGGATGATAAGGAATATCTAAACAGGCTTATTTTACTGGATACAACACATTTCATAACATACAACCAAACTCTTGATGTTGTTGTTACTGGCTATAATTATGCAATTCCAAAACCATCCTCAAGAATGTTGATTACAACTAACAAAAATATTCCAGTAATGGTTGCTTGGCGTTTTGGTCTTGGCAGAGTTGTTAGTCTGGCAACTGATGACGGAAGTAAATGGGGAGGAGAATTCTTAAATGAAAAAAATTCAAAGGTATTAACAAAAGCAATAAACTGGGCCATTGGAGACTTAACCAGAAAAAAGAATTTTGATGTCAGGATTAAAGATGCAACTTTTGGAAATTCTCTGTTCGTAAACATAATTTCAGATAGCCTGCCTCAACATGAAAAAATGAGCTTTATAAAATCAGATATAAATCTTTATACAGCAAAATACAATCCTGCCAAAACAGGATTTTACAGTTTTTTTGGAGCAGATGCTGCTGTTAACTACAAAAATGAATTCAAAGACTTAGGAATCACTGACGAGTTCCTGACATTAGTGGAACAGACACAAGGCAGGGTTTTTGACAAGAACGATATAGATGCTTTATTAGAATTCATAAAAGAAAAATCAAAAAGAAT
>CEPV01076456.1_pt1 | contig 21619 bp, 11 predicted proteins | sample 530451 | NCBI WGS metagenome assembly CEPV01 (sample SAMEA2620097, study PRJEB7988) | marine metagenome | isolation source: saline water (ENVO:00002010), including
CTCGTCAGGTAGCCTCGCTGCCACCGATGGCGATTCGTGCCGGCAAAAGGGTATTGCAGCAGAATATGAGCCTCGATTTTCACGATGCGTTGCGCAATGAGACGGTTGGCTTAGGCTATGCAGGCAGGGCACCCAACGATAGGGTTGAGCAGGCGGCTGCCTTCATGGAAAAGAGGCCAGGAAAATTCACCGGAACCTGAGTTGTTCCGCTGGTGAGGTGATGAGATGAGCAACAACATCGGGTTGTTACTGTCGAGGCGGGCTTTCCTCAATCCTGACAGGGAAGCCTACGTGGATGCTACGGACAGATTGACCTTCGATCAGCTCAACAAGAGATCAAATCGTTGCGGCAATGCCTTTGTGGGCATGGGCATTGAGAAAGGCGACCGGGTTGCGCTGCTACTTGTCAACAGCGCGGAGTTCATGGAGAGTTATTTTGCGCTGGCCAAGATTGGCGCAGTTGTGGTTCCTCTGAACTGGCGGCTGGTAGCCGACGAGTTGGAGTTCATCCTGAAGGACAGCGGTGCCCAGACGCTGATCTATGGTGACGAATTCGTCGATATGGTTGCGGAGCTGCATAGTCGCGGAGAGAAGACGGAGATCTCCCGCTGGCTGCAGGTGGGCGATGGCAGTACGAGCCACTTTGGCCTCGATTACCGGCAAGAGCGGGATGGATCAAGCGACCTGGAACCGGAAGTCGGGGCTGCTGATGACGAACTTCTCTTTATCATGTACACGTCCGGCACTACCGGATTACCGAAGGGAGTGGTTCACTCCCACAACACCGCCCTTTGGGCTCTGCTGACGTTTGCCATTACGTCGGATCTCAGGGATGGCGACCGTTACCTGGCGGCACTGCCGATGTTTCACGTGGGCTCGCTGACGCCCCTCACCGTCAATGTCTACCGCGGCGTCACCAGCATTGTGATGCCGGCCTTCGATCCACAGCGTGCCTGGGAGTTGATCGCCGAGGAGAACATAACCGCCGCGTTACTCGTGCCTGCCATGCTGAACTTCATGATTCAGGTACCGAATCTGGCGCGCTTTGCCACCGCCACGCTCAGGTGGATCCAATCCGGCGCGTCGCCGTTGCCGGTGAACCTCATCAGGCAATACGATGAGCTCGGTATTGAAGTCCATCAGATTTACGGCTTGACGGAGTCCTGTGGCCCTGCTTGTGTCATCAATGCTGAAAATGCACTGAAGAAGATCGGCTCGACCGGTAGGGCGTTTTTCCATACGGATGTGAGAGTGGTAAACGAGGAGGGAGCAGATTGTACCCCCGACGAGCAAGGCGAGGTGTGGGTTAGGTCGCCTCACAATATGCTGGAGTATTGGAATCGACCCGAGGCCACCAGTGAGACCCTCGTAGATGGTTGGTTGCGCACCGGTGACGTGGCCGTGATGGATGCGGAGGGCTTTGTTTACATTCAGGATCGCATCAAGGATATGATCATATCCGGTGGCGAGAACGTCTATCCCGCTGAAATAGAGAATGTCATTCTCTCCCATCCGGAAGTAGCTGAAGTCGCCGTGATCGGCCAGTCGAGCGAGCGTTGGGGTGAATCACCGTTTGCCCTGGTAGTAAGGAAGAGCGAACTGCTTTCGGACGTGGACGTCCTGCAGTTCTGTGACGGCAAATTGGCTCGCTTTAAGCTGCCCAAGGGCGTGGCATTCGTGGATGAGATTCCGCGCAATCCCAGCGGCAAGGTTTTGAAGAGAGTGCTGAGAGAACAGTTCCCGGGCCCTGCACCGGTGTGATTCCCCGGTCATCTCGTTGAAGGAACATCGATGTCATCCGAGAACCCCACCAACCCCAAGCGACTGCGATTCGTCACCGCAGCCAGTCTGTTCGACGGTCATGATGCCTCTATCAACATCATAAGGCGCATGCTGCAAGCCAGCGGCGTCGAAGTCATCCACCTGGGACACAACCGTTCAGTGGATGAGATCGTCAGCGCAGCTATTCAGGAGGATGTGCAAGGCATCGCGGTCAGTTCCTACCAGGGCGGACACAACGAGTTCTTCAAGTTTATGATCGACATGCTGACGGAACGGGACGGGGGCGAAATCAAAGTATTTGCTGGTGGCGGCGGCGTTATCGTCAGGGAGGAGATTGAGGCGCTGGAACAGTATGGGGTGGCGCGAATCTACTCCCCTGAAGAGGGCCAGAGCCTCGGCCTTCAGGGGATGATCGATGATATGATGCAGCGCTGTTCGGCAAAGTTGGCTGCGCCTGATGCCGCTCTGCCAGTCCCGGGAGAGTGGCGCTCGCTCTCCCGTTCGCTAACGAGACTGGAAGACGGCACAGTTGACGCTGCTCTGCTGCAGCGAATACGAAAGGGTTCCGAGTCTAGCCAGTTGCCTGTGATCGGCATCACCGGCACCGGCGGCTCCGGTAAGTCCTCCCTGACGGATGAGTTGATTCGCCGCTTGCGGGTCGATCAGGGCGACCGTCTGAAAGTTGCCATCGTCGCCATCGATCCCAGCCGCAGAAAGACCGGGGGGGCGCTGCTTGGTGACCGTATCCGCATGAACGCGATCCACTCGCCCAACATCTTCATGCGTTCGGTGGCGACTCGCGATGCCAGGGGGGACGTGCCCGAGTGCATCGAGAACATGATCGCCGCCGTGAAACTCGCTGGCTTCGATCTGATCATCATCGAAACACCGGGAATAGGGCAGGGCGACACCGGCATCGTCCCGCTTGTGGATATCTCGCTGTACGTAATGACACCGGAATACGGAGCCGCCAGCCAACTTGAAAAGATCGATATGCTCGACTATGCGGACCTGGTCGTCATCAACAAGTTCGATCGACGTGGCGCCGACGATGCGTATCGTGATGTGCAAAAGCAGGTACAGCGCAATCGGCAGGACTTCGCTACGTCCGTCGAAGAAATGCCCGTTTACGGTACGGTCGCCAGCCGGTTCAGCGACGATGGTGTTACGTCGCTATACCATGACCTGGCCGAAAGGTTGCAGCAGCACGGTCTGGCGCTGCAGCAGGGGACGCTAACGAGAACCGACCTGCGGACGTCATCCAAGGGGCAGGCCATCGTGCCACCGGAAAGGGTGCGGTATCTCGCTGAGATAGCGGAAACCGTTCGCACCTATCGCGACGATGCAGAACAGCAGGCACAGACTGCAAGGGAGCTGCAGCAACTGGAGCAGTCCCGTCGCATGCTGCAACAAGCGGATCACGATACAGCAGCGCTTGACGCACTGCTGCAAAGCCGGCGGGAGGATCTGAGTGATGCAGCGGAGAAGTTGCTCAGAGAGTGGCCGCGCCTACAGCAACGCTATTCCGCCGATGAGCTGATTACCAGTGTCCGTCAGCAGGAGATGCGAGCTTCCCTTCACTATACGACCCTTTCCGGTACGCGAATTCCCAAGGTGGCCCTGCCGCGATCGGTTGATCACGGTGATATTCTCAAATGGCTGATGCTCGAGAACCTGCCGGGCACCTTTCCCTTCACCGCAGGCGTCTTTCCACTCAAACGAGAGGGGGAAGATCCGACGCGCATGTTCGCTGGTGAGGGTGATCCGTTCCGCACCAACAAACGCTTTAAGGTGTTGTCGGAACATGCGGAGGCAAAGAGACTGTCGACAGCTTTTGACTCCGTGACCTTGTATGGGTTTGATCCTGATGAGAGACCCGATATCTACGGCAAGGTGGGAAACTCGGGCGTATCCATTGCAACCCTCGACGATATGAAGGTGCTCTACAGTGGCTTTGATCTCTGTCACCCGCTGACGTCGGTCTCCATGACCATCAACGGCCCGGCGCCGGCGATTCTGGCGATGTTTCTGAGCACCGCCATCGATCAGAAAGTCGATGCATTCACCGAGAAGAACGGCTGTGAGCCGTCGCCAGAGGAGATGTCCGCAATCGAAGCGGATACGCTCGAGCGTGTCAGAGGCACCGTGCAGGCGGACATCCTGAAAGAGGATCAGGGACAGAATACGTGTATCTTCTCCACTGAGTTTGCCCTCAAGATGATGGCCGACATCCAGGAGTATTTTATCCTTCACCAGGTGCGAAATTTCTATTCGGTGTCCATATCGGGCTATCACATAGCCGAAGCGGGTGCCAACCCCATAAGCCAGCTTGCATTTACCCTCGCCAACGGATTCACCTATGTGGAAGCCTATCTTGCCAGGGGGATGAAGATTGACGACTTTGCAGCCAATCTGTCCTTCTTTTTCAGTAACGGCATGGAGCCTGAATACACGGTGATAGGAAGGGTGGCACGGCGCATCTGGGCGACGGCGATGCGCGATAAATATGGCGCCGAGGAAAGATCGCAGAAGCTCAAGTACCACATCCAGACATCGGGCCGTTCGCTACACGCGCAGGAGATGTCTTTCAACGATATACGCACCACCCTGCAGGCGCTGATTGCGGTGTACGACAACTGCAACAGTCTGCACACCAACGCTTACGATGAGGCGGTCACCACCCCCACGGACGAATCGGTAAGGCGCGCGCTGGCAATTCAACTGATCATCAATCACGAATGGGGTCTTGCCAAGAACGAAAATCCATCTCAGGGCAGTTTTATCATCGAGGAGTTGACCGATCTGGTGGAGGAAGCCGTACTTGTGGAGTTTGAGCAACTCGCGTCACGCGGTGGCGTGCTCGGTGCGATGGAAACTGGTTATCAAAGGGGCAAGATCCAGGATGAGTCGATGCTGTACGAAGCCGGCAAGCACGATGGCAGCTTACCGCTGATCGGTGTCAACACGTATCTCAATCCCGAGTCTCAGGACGAAAAGGCCCTTCAACTGGCACGGTCCAGCGAAGCGGAGAAACGCAGCCAATTGGATCGACTGAATCAGTTTCAATCGAGACACAAAGATGAAGCAGCAGGCAAGCTGGCGGAACTGAAACTGGCTGCGCTTCAGGATGAAAATCTGTTTGAAAAGCTTATGCAGGCGGTTCGCTACTGCTCGCTCGGGCAGATCAGCAATGCACTGTTCGAAGTCGGGGGTGAGTATCGTCGCTGTATGTGACCGCGCAAACAGAGAGTGACGTGCTAGCTTTGTGTGAAGCGAGACTGGATTAGCGGTGTGGCCACAATAGCCTGTCAGATGAAGCCGCCCGCTGTTCTCTCAAAGAACCAGTATGCAGCAACGATGCCGGTAAAGTAGCCAATGGCTGTCTGTCCCCTGGATGCAAACCAGGACAACTCGTTCATAAATCGAAGTGCCGCAACTACCAGCAAGGCAAACAGCAGTTGGCCAATCTCAACGCCAACATTGAAAAACACCAGCCCCACAGTCAATTCCGTTTGCGGCAGACCGATCTCGGTTAGCACCGCTGCAAATCCGAGACCATGCAATAGGCCGAATGAGCTGGATACCGCTATGGGATAGTGCCAGGTCAAACCGTCTGTCCGCCCCCGAGTTATTTCTGTGGCAAGAAACAACACACTCAAGGCAATAGCAGCCTCAATCGGTGGCACAGGCAGTACAACCACCTGCAGCGCTGCCAGGGCGAGGGTCACCGAATGTGCCAGTGTGAAACCTGTGATGGTCACCAGGATGCGGCGCCAACTTCCGGCAATCCAGATCAAGCACATGATGAACAACAGATGGTCAAAGCCGATCCAGATGTGTTCCAATCCAAGCCAGGTGTACTGTGCCGCGACCGTGGCGACTTCTTCCCGCTTCGGCATGCGCCACTCAACTGCCCCGCTGGACAGCGTGATGGTATGGCTCTCGCCGCTGTAGAAGGACACCTTGATCACCGAGGAATTGGCGACCCTGAATCGAGGGTAACGAATGAACAGTGTCGTCCCGTCAAGATCCCGGCTGCAGAAATAGGTATTTTCCCTGCCCTGCTGCTTTGCACAGAAGGAAGGAAACTCGATCAGCGGATGATTGCTCGCCGTTACGCCTGGCGGTGGCTTGATGCGCACCGTGTATCGCGACCCATCAATTTCCCGCAGTTCCACATAAAGCGGCTGAAAGACGTCTGCAGTGCTGGTATGTGGCAGCGACGCCAGCAGGAGCAGAGTTAGTATGCGGGTCATAGTGTGCGTTCCGTCTCGACAACAGTGACGAAATAGGTGCTTCGCACCTCCTTGTAGAACCGGTCGATCTCCTCCCGGATCCGAACCTGGGTGACGTCGTCTTCGACCCTGGCGCGAATTTCGTCAAGCTGCGGATAGTATCCAGGCTTGAAACTGGTCAGCAGCACCAGGTGGTAACCAAACGAGGATTGGAGTGGACCTTGCCAGTCAGTGTCACTGACCGTGAGGGCAAACATATCTTCAGCAAAGCCGTGTCCAAAGTGGGAAGCCACCTCTTGCTCACCCTTGTTGACGTAATTGCGATGGTAGAGGAAATGATCGCCTCGAGATGCTGCCTGGTGAAAGGGTAAGCGGGATGCATTGAGGTGCAATAACTCCTCTTCCGCCAGCGAGTGAGCCTCATCGTTCGGCTGGTCAGCACTGAAGTACACATGAGTGAAGGTAACCTGGGCTGTAATGAAATAACGATCTCGATGGTCTGCGTAGTAGACCTGCATTTCATCATTCGTAATAACCAGCGAGTCACGTATGAATCCCTGATTGATGTACTCCAACTGAGCGATCAGGCGCCTTCTCGCAGCGTAGTTGTTCTTGTCGAGACCCAGGGCAACTGCTTCCCTAAACATCACCTCTTCTCTGATGTAAGTTTCAACCAGTGCGCTGCGGTCGTTCTGATCAAGCGATACGAGGTATTCGGCTGCTTCCTCCGGGCCAAGTCGTGGGTTCCGATTTATGATGAGGGGCAGCAACTGATCCGTTCCCACCTGAATGGATCTGGCATTGTCCGGTGGCTCCTGCGGCAGAAAGTCGAAGATCAGGAACAGCAAAGCGCCGGCAACAAGAAAGTGCAGTAAGGGGTCCTTATGCAGCTTGCTGATTGGGTTGACGCTCATCTGCCGGGCCGGTCACAAAAGCTCATAACATAAAGAACTGGCATTCAACATACAAGCGTACGTGATTCGCACCGAATGCAGACCTGCAGCCGCAGCATTGCGGTAAACTCTACTCGGGCTGGCCCATCGACTGACATCCCTGTAAGTACACGGGCGAATTGATGTATGCTCACGGGGAAATACGCGGGTACCATGTGGAGGGATCACGACTTGTGCGATTGTAGAAGCGCCTTACGGAATGGGCTGGGGCTGCCCCTGTTATTCATCGTTGCACTTTCCAGTCAAGACGCGACAGCACAGGATTCCTACTCGCCCACCGTTCACCGAACCTATCCGGACAACGTCTTTTGGGGAGACACCCACTTACACACCTATCTCTCCGGTGATGCCTATGGCCTTGGCACTCTACTGACACCTGACGATGCCTATCGGTTTGCCAAGGGTGAAACCATTCGTGCAACCGGTGGTGAGCAAGTGCGGCTGCAACGCCCATTGGATTTTCTGATGGTCGCCGATCACGCCGAGAATCTAGGCGTGTTGCCGCGCCTGATAGCCGGAGATCCTGCACTGCTGGCCACCGAGGACGGACGGCGCTTCGCAGCGATTCTTACCGAACTTCCGCCTCTGCCGGGGGTGGTTAAAGCCGAAAGCCTGGATGAGTACAATCGTGGCAGCAAGGCTCTCGGCGTCGCGAAGGGTGCCTGGAATGGCGACTATGGCATAGACGAAAACTTCAAACGTCAGGTTTGGCATGAAGTCGTCGATGTTGCCGAGAAACACAACGACCCGGGCAAGTTCACAACCTTTGCCGGCTTTGAATGGAGTAGCAACCCGCCCATGCTGCACCGGAATGTTCTCTTCGCGGGAAGTGCTGAGCAGACCAGACAGATTCTGCCTTTCTCCAAGTTCGACAGCTACGATGTTGAGGACCTGTGGTCACACCTGCAAGAGTACCAGGATCGAGTTGGCAGCGAGTTGATCGCCATTCCCCACAACAGCAATCTGAGCGGGGGTCAGATGTTCAGTCCATTGAACTTCCAGGGAGATCCGTTGACCGCATCCTACGTACGGACTCGCGCGGAAATGGAACCAATCACAGAGGTCACACAGATCAAGGGCGACAGTGAAACGCACCCCCTGGTTTCGCCGGACGATGAATTTGCTGATTACGAGACCTGGGGTAAGGCGCCGGCCGATGGAGCCATAGCTTGGGCGGAGCAGTCCTATGCCCGCTCGGCCTTGAAACTCGGTTTGGGGCACGCAGCTGATTTGGGAGCCAATCCGTTCAAGTTCGGCATGATCGGCAGCACCGATTCACACACCGGTCTTGCTACCGCTGACGAAGATAATTTCTGGGGCAAGATGGGTGCTAACGAGCCAGGTCCGTACCGCGCGTTAACGCTTTCGGTCTTCACTTCGTCCGGCTACGCAGCCGTGTGGGCTCACGAGAACACCCGGGCTTCGCTGTTTGCCGCGCTCAAGCGCCGTGAAGTTTACGCCTCCACTGGTCCGCGCATCACGCTACGATTCTTTGGCGGCTGGGATTACGCCGCTGCCGACGCGAGCAGCCCCGAACTGGCCGCCATCGGTTACCGTAGCGGAGTGCCCATGGGGGGAGACCTCACCCTCGGCAGCGAAGGTACGGCGCCAAGTTTCCTGGTTCGCGCGGTCAAGGATCCCAACGGCGCGAATCTCGATCGCGTACAGATCATCAAAGGCTGGCGCGATGGCAATGGTGAACTGATGGAGGAGGTCCATGACGTGGCCTGGTCTGATGCCCGCAAAGTAGGCCCGGACGGCAAGCTGCCGTCTGTTGGCGCAACGGTGAATCTGACCGATGCGAGCTACCGTAACTCAATCGGCGCTGCAGAGCTGTCGGTAACGTGGATCGATCCGCATTTCGATGCAGAGGAAGCAGCATTCTACTATGTGCGCGTGATCCAGATTCCAACGCCGAGGTGGACCAGTTACGATGCTGCGTTCTATGGTCTGAAGGACTTGCCGGAGGAGATCCCCAGAGTGACGCAAGAACGGGCCTACTCTTCGCCTATCTGGTATACACCGCAGTAGTCATACAAAGGGGTGGATCGTGGCACCGGCAAATGTTAGCGTCACGGGATGGTCGCAGCATGACATCTAAGCGGCAGACCGACAGAGGCCCGAGCCTTGGATCGATTTGAACCAACTGATAAGTAATGGAGCGAGATATGTCCGGTATAGAACCTGTAGGAGAATTCGGTTCATTGGAATGGTGTGTTGCATGCGCCGAAGGTGGTGTGAGACTGCTGCAGGAAGCTGATCTGCCGGCGGGGCTTGAATGGGGGTTCAGTGAAATATACACCCACGCCCCCGCTCGACTGTTGACCGGTGGGCGAGAGATGTCGGCCTATTACATTATGGTCAAGGACGGCGAAATCAGCGGCGGTGATGGCGCCCCGGAAGCGTGTCGCGCGTTGCCCGGCTTTCACGTGAAAATCCAGTGGGCGGCCATCTGTAATCAGTCCCGGTCCAAATACGGCCGCGAAGGTCAGAGGCAGCGTTCGGCGCATGAGAAGGTGATGTATGAGGAGATTGCCGACTATGTCGGTCGATCCAATCCGTTGGGGCTTGGCGGCGGACCGAAGGCTGTATGGCCGGCGGAGATCGGTGCAGCGCTGGGTAAAGGTTCCGAGGAAGGCGGCGGTCTGCACAACATCGCTGCCAGTCTGCAGATGCCTTCCCCCGAGTTTGCGGAATTCCCGACGACCGAGTTGGGTGTGCCCGTTTTCTCGAAGATGACCGAGGAGCAGAAAAAGAGCTTCCTGAAACTGTGCGCTGTTGAGACCTAGCGCGTTATCAGACACATCCTTGCTGCGCGAAGCGGATCCAGGGCTCTTTCGTGCCGGGCCATAGCTGCTCAGCAGACCCTGTTTAAGCCAGCTGCGGAATTCGATCAGTCATCGGGCAGAAGCGTGACGAGGCCGCTGTCGCCGTCAACACTGAGCATCTCACCATGCTTAACGCGTTGCGTGATGTTCCCCGTTCCCACCACTGCAGGAATGCCGTATTCCCGGGCGACGATCGAGCCGTGCCCCAGGATGCCGCCGATATCCGTTACCAGCCCTCTCGCATGGGCAAACAGTGGTGTCCAGGCGGGATTGGTCATGGAGCAAACGAGAATGGATGCGGACTTCATCTGATCGAATTGCGCTGGGGACTTGATCAGGCTCACAGGACCTGCGACGGTACCGGGGCTGACGGGAATACCCTTCAACGTATCACTTGTGGGATCGTTCAGTATCTGTGTCTCTTTGAACTTGATGGCCGGGTTTTCGCTGGCCTCTGGCGGGACTGTACCTGGGGGATGCAGACGCTTGCGGGCCTCTCTCAACTCACGCCTTTCGGCAGCCAGACGTCCATACTCCGGTAGCGCCTTGTCGTCCTTATGGGCTTCTATGGCGCTGGTCAGTTCTGCTGTAGTGCAGTAGTAGATGTCGTCAGCGAGTTGGAATGTGCCCGCATCCGCGAGCCTTCGACCCAACTCTTTAGCAAACGAACGCAGTACGGGCCAGGCGCTGCCGAGATAATACATCGTCTCCTCTCGGATAGGATAGAAGCGATGGGTAAACCATAGCCGGTAACGGAACTGCCAGTATTGCAGGCCGTCCAGCAGTTTCTCTATATCCTGCATGGCCTGCTCGCGCTTACGCGTTGCATCGATGTCGTGTTTCTTCGGACTGTAATCTTTATTGGCAACCATCGTCTTCAGCGTGGCGAAGAACGGCGTTGGATCCTCAATCTGCGGCGCTTCGACAAAGTCGAGGGTGAATCCCTGGTGACCATAGGACTCGAGATATTTGTCGATGGCCTGTAACGTGGGACCGCTGTCCGCGTGATCGGTGAGCTCATCCATCAGACGCATCGCGGGGGTCGTCATGACCAGTTCAAAGAGGGAGTCACTTTCCTGAATGAGTTTGGATATGTCATAGATGTACTCATTGGCGAGCATCGTTCGTGCCTTGAAACCACTCAAGAACTGGCCGCTGGTGAAGTGGTGATCCGGCAGAGTTTCTCTTAAGAAGCACTGCAACTGATCATCTGTGGATTTTGCTACACCAAAGGTGTGGCCGGTGTCATTGGACCAGTAGTCGCCTTCTGCAACAGCCAGTGTGTGAATGCCCTGCAACAGTTCGCTGTCGGTTGCCGTGATTGGATCCACCTTGCGCCACTCGTCAGTCGTTGCGACAAGTCGCGGCATCGTTTCGTCGTGCCACTTCTTGAGCACACGCTCGTTGACCTGGGTTTTGTTGAAAGCCGTATAGGTGGGATTGTCACTTTTTGGCATGGTTAGATCATGGGCCAGACGATCGGTGTCTGCTGAGGCGACCCATGCGTCAAATGCTTCGCGGTCTTCCCGTGACAGAGATTCGAGGAACAGATCCATGTCGTGCTGTTCCATCTTTGCGTTGCTCTCCCGCCACTGTATCCTTTTTTCTGTGGCAGCTCGCTCCGCCTCCTCCAGCTCAGCTTCCGTCAGCTTCTTGTCGCTCTTCTTACCGAAAAGGACTGGCCAGTCTGCGCGCTGATACGCAAAGCCATGCAAGGTAACGAAAATGGGTCCGCCCCCTATCATAAGGCTCTTGCCGCCACGCACGGCTTCCAGACCTTCCGTCAGATACAGTTCCTCGAACAGAGGACATACCGGATCCGGCATATTCTCCACAATCTGGCGCCGAAACAGGATCTTGGCCGGAGGGTTGGGCTCCCAGACGACCTCTATCGGTTGCGGTGGAAGGTTGGTGATCGGTCGCGATTGCAGTAGCCACAGCGTGTCTTTGGAGAACGCCCACTCGATATCCTGAGGAACGCCATCGAAGTGTTTCTCAACTTGAACAGCGAGTGCAACCAGTTCCTGAGTGGCTTCATCCGACAGGGACGACTGATGACGTTCGGCTGTCGCAGTCGCCTGCGTTCGCGTGCCCTGTTCGCCATCCGAGATGATCTTCTGCTCCTTCGTGCCGATCACAGTTTCCTTGGCTTTTAGGGAGTTGCGATCGAGCACATAGGTGTCCGGCGTCACGAGTCCGCCGACCACCGCTTCACCCAAGCCGTAACTTGCGTTGATGATCATGTCCGCACGTTCACCCGTTGCCGGGTTGGCTGTAAACAGGATGCCTGAGACATCGGACGGCACCATGATCTGCACGACCACGGCCATGGCGACCTGATCCTGCCGGATTCCCATCTGATGGCGGTAGGCGATCGCCCGCGGCGTCCACAGGGATGCCCAACAATTGCGCACTGCTGCGATCAGTGCATCCTCACCGCGTACATTTAGATAGGTGTCTTGCTGACCTGCAAATGACATGTCCGGCAGATCCTCTGCGTTCGCGGAGGAGCGTACGGCCACCGCCGGATCCCGTTCCGGCAACTCAGCGTAAGCTTGTCGGATTTCGGCGATTAGGTCTGCAGACAGGTCTTCGTCTGCAATCAGATTCTGGATCTGCTGCGATGCTGAATCGAACGATACTACGCCGCTCTTCAGTTCGGGAATCGCAAGCGCCGGGATCTTCTCCTGTAGGCCGTGGTCCGCAACAAAGCCCCTGTAAGCAGCCGTGGTCACGTGGAATCCACCTGGAACATGGAATCCGGCGTTCGCCATACGGGCCAGCGATCGGCCCTTGCCGCCAATCATCTCCAGCGAATCATCACTGGTGTTGAGCGGCAATACAAAAACTCCTATCATCCTATAACTCCTGCTTACTAAGGTCTTGAGGGATCATGGTCGAATGCCGGCGCTATGCAGAAACACTGCGACACCCTAAACGCTATCGAATTCGATGAAGATTAGCAAATCCCGCCACGAAAAATTCACCCATATTGGGCTTGCTTCGTTTGGGACCAGCTGGTCGATCTAGTCCCCAAGCAACATTGCTAGTATGCTCGCTGTACTGATTGGAGGAGGAGCAACTATGGCTTTTTACAGCCACCACCATATCCACTTGATGAGTCACGATGCCATGCAAGCCGGCGCGTTCTATGAAGAGATGTTTGGCGCCAGCATTACGGCATCCAAGGGTGCTAACGGTTTGCCCAGGTGCAACATGGAACTCGATGGTCAGACTATCCTGATTTCCACGGTCTCAGAGGACGTAACGCACCTGTCAGGTGGGCCACATCAGCAACTTGGGTTGGACCATCTGGGGCTGCGGGTCGATGATATGAATGCGGCCACCAAGGAACTGAAAGACAAAGGCGCGGAATTCATTGTGGAACCGCGCAGCATTGGCCCCAATACCAATATCGCCTTCATTCGCGCTCCCGATGGAGTCAGTATTGAGCTTATCGGGTAGTCACTGGCACACTAGGGCGTGACCACAACCTTAACCGATTCGTCGCGGCGCAGTTGTGTCTCAAACGCCTCGTTGATGTCGGCGAGGGGGAACTCATGGGTGATGAGAGGTCCGGTCGAGACTTTACCTTCCTGCATCAGGTCGAAGGCCGGTCGCATCATGCCACCCCAGTTGCCCACCACGCGCAGCGCTTTCATAAACACGATATTTGGCATCCATTCCTTGATCGGTTCCTCGTAGGAGCCAACCATCACTACCTTGCCGCCGAGGCTCATCGGGTCGATTGGTTTGCCGTCTAACGGGGTGGTGGTGTGGCGGTCTGTTGGTACGCCCCTCACCTGAATCTGGTAAAGGCCGCCGCCGCGTACGATCTCGAACATTTGACGGAATGTCTCCGGGACGCCGGCAGCATCCACCACGATGTCAGCTCCCCTGCCGGATGTCAGCTCATTGATTTTCTCAACTGGATCTTCTTCTGCAGCATTGATAACCACGTCGGCGCCCAGCCCCTTAGCTGCTTCGATGCGTCGTTTGGCTATCTCGGTAACGATAACCCTGGATACGCCCCTAGCCTTAAAGACCTGCCAGGTGCCTTGACCGATCATTCCAGCCCCGAGCACGACGACCGTATCGCCCGCTTCGGGCTCCGCTTTTGTGACGACTCCGACCCCTATGCCTACGGGTTCTATCGTTGCGGCGACGTCATAGGACATGTTATCGGGAAGCCGGATGACGCCTCGCGCAAAGGGCGTCGCAATGTACTCTGAGAATCCCCCGTAGCCGCCGGCCGCCACCCTGTCTCCGGGTTTTACGTTGGTCACGTTGGCCCCGACTTCAACCACCTCACCACTCCATTCGTGGCCGAGTTGGGCGAGGGACGCCCCCTCTAAGCCTCTATCCTGCACGGTCTCGGCCGGGAAGCCCCGTTCAAAGCGGGGCAGTTCCGAGCCGCAAACTCCGAAGGCTTTGATGCGGATAATGGCGCCGTCGGGCGCTACTTGTGGATCCTTGACGTCTTCGACGCTGAAGTTTCTCGGTCCCTGTAAGATCGCCGCTTTCATGACTGCACCCTCTCTTTGCTGTCTGTCATAATCGGCACGAATAAACCACATATTCCCAACAGGGTCAATGAATCGCGCGGGCGGTGCCGATTGCGCGATTCGAGTGCACTCTGGTACTCTGCCGTTGTGTTTTGATACGCCCCGCTCCGCGAGGGCGGTGTCATGATCGAGGTAGTGATCTGTCCCCACGGCGAAGCAAACCAAGGAGCATTCTCTGTTGACGATTGACTTAGATACACGACACCATGCATTCGAGGGATGCTTCAATTTCCGTGACATCGGCGGATACCGTGGGGCCGATGGTCGCACGGTTCGTTGGGGTCGCTACTTTCGTGCCGGTCGACAGGACCGCATGACGCCGACCGATCTCACCCGTGTGGCTGGCCTCGCTATCGCAACGCAGATCGACCTCAGACGACCCGACGAGATCCGTGATCAGGGCCTTGGACCGTTGCAGAGTCTCGGCGCTCGCTACGAAGGGCTCGCAGTGATCCCGGCGGATGGCTCAAGAGAACTCGACAGGATCGTGGGCGCAGGTATATCAGGGGACCGCTACCTGCATTACCTGGATTTTGATCCCGCGCCGTGGCGCCGCGTATTCGAAATCCTGTCGGATGAGGAGCGACACCCGGTGCTGATCCATTGCACCGCCGGAAAGGATCGTACCGGCGTCGTCACTGCATTGCTCCTGTCGCTCCTCGGTGTCGATCGTGCCGTGATCGAGGAGGATTACGCTCTGACAAACCGTGATGTGGAGCGTCAGGTGGAATTTGTTGAGCAAGGTCCGGGACTGCCGCAGGGCGTTTCGCGGGATGAGATGGTACGGTTGGCTGGTGTGCCCGCGGACGCGATCGGAGTCTTCCTCGACGGACTGGAGCGCGAGCATGGCGGCCCGCTGCAATACCTGCGAAGCATTGGCGTAGACGACGGGATCTGCAACGGTATTCGCGACGCCCTGCTCGAGCCAAGCTGAGCATGCGCCTCGTCTATATGCGGAGAGGGATTGAGTAGTCTGACGCTCGCCCTCAATAGTTAGCAGGAATGTCGAGGACACACGCGCCGGATCTACGACTAAGCGCTTCGTTGTTGCCATCCAGCAGACTATTGGGATCTATCCCTGTCGGGATGACGTCAGTCTTGCTTGTTCTCTTGCGTTTGTTGCTCTTTTTGCTTTTGCCACTCTTCGTACTCTTCTTGCTGTGACCGTCGCCATAGAGTCGTTTCAGTTTTGCTGAGATGTCACCGTCTGCATTGTCTCGCCGGTGGCGCTTGTGTTCGGTGAACGTGGAGCCGGCCAGTATGGAGACGGTTGTCGAATGGACCGTCAGTTCAACGGCGCTCGTCAGACCGTTCTTCGTCACGGGAAGCGCGCTATTGCCGTTGATGATGAGACTGAACTCGACAACTCTCGTTGGGTCGTTTCTGGCGACGCGCAGTTTCAGAGATTCGACAGAACCGGTCGCCGCTTGCCCGTCAATCATGAGACTGGCGCCATCGATCCCATTTACGCGAATCCGCTGTAGTGCACCGGATGCCAGTACCGGATTGAGACCGCCGCTTGCGGACTCGAGACGGATTGACTGTTTCTTGCCCTTGATGCGCAGCGTGATCCTCTGAGCCGCATCAGATCTTCTCAGCGCTTTTACTTTAAGTTTGATATCACCGGCCAGCGTCAGTGACCCAGCCATCCAGGTCAATTGTTGTTCCCCTGGCAGGATCAGCTTTTTCGTCAGCCCCGGGTCAGTATGGAACAACGCACTCCAGATCACGGCCTGATTCTCGTCGACATTATAGGAACGAAGCGTCAGAGACTCTGGTCGGTCTCCGTGCTTACCTCGATCATCGTCGTCGTCATCCTTGTCATCGCCCGAGCCACGATTCAGTTCGCACGTCAGTTCTCCCAGGACTCTTACTCGTTGAACAGCTGTGCCTTCGTTGCCGGCACCGTCTGCTGCGCGCCAGGTCACTGTGGTCGCGCCGGCGTTAAAGGGTCCGGGAGGATTGGCTGACGGACCGGCAACGACGCCGACGGCATCTTCAGCCAGCGCCACGCCAAGATCAACGTTCGTGAGTAGCCCAGAAGCCACTACGGTAATGTCGGCGGGTGCAGTAACAACGGGCGCCGTGGTATCCACTACCTGCACAATCTGAGTGGCTCTTGTCCAATTGCCATGGTAGTCGGTTGCCAGCCAATGGATTTCGGTTGTTCCGACGGGATAGGAATCCGGCGCATCCGATGAAACCGTAACGTCGAAAATATCCGTGGCGATGGCCGCACCAATGATGATCGGCGTAAGCGGACCGATTGCCTCAATGTGAATATCTGCCGGTACGGACAGCGTTGGTGGCGTCGTGTCCACAACACGAACATACTGCAGCGCCGTCCCGGTATTGCCGGCAGTGTCCGAGGCGGACCAGGTCACCGTGTGCAGATCGACGCTGAATGGTCCTGTTATGTCAGGCGTCGCGACCAGAGAGGCGTCAACAATGTCAGTGGCCGAAGCCATGCCGAGGGCCAGCGGCGTTTTGATGGCGCTGGCTTCAGCGGTGATATCATCAGGTGGCGTTATCTCTGGTGGCGTTGTATCGACGACCTCAACGGTCTGCGTGCCCAATGCCGAGTTGCCGTAGGCATCTGTGGCAGTCCAGGTCACGATCGTCGTACCCACGGCAAACAGAGGCGGTTGATCGGATGAGATGGTGACCGGACCGACCTCATCCGTCCCAGTGGCAATACCAATGATGACTGCTGAGTTCAGTGCTGTCGCCTCATAACCCAATATGTCACTGGGCGCAGTGAGTACGGGTGCAGTGGTATCAGTAATGATGACCGACGACTGAGTCGTGCTGGTGTTTCCCGCGCTGTCGGTTGCCCACCAGTTTACGGTCGTTGTGCCGACGGGGAACTTGGGCGGAGCGTCACTTTGCGCTACCAGTGGTCCGTCCACTCGATCGGATGCGTCGGGTGCCAGCAGGTCTATTGGGGTTAGCTTAGCCGTTGCTTCAGCAGTGATATCGACGGGCGTGTCGATGACGGGCGGTGCATCAAAGACGGTGATCGACATGCTGTCGGCAGCGGCAATACCGGATTCATCCGTGACCGTAACCGTGACTGTCGTATCGCCGATTGGGTATGTGGCCAAATTGGGGTCGAAACCGAAACTGATCTCTCCGCATCCGCCGGTTGCCATATATTGTATTTCCGCCGCGGCACCTGCTGTCGACGTTGCCTCGACGTTCAGATCGTCGCCGGCATCCACACTCAGAGGAAACTGGGTCTCTACGCTGACGCTAGCGGTACATTCGTCACTCAGACCGGCACTGTCCACCGCTGTAAGTACCACCTCCTGCACACCAACACTCGCACAGGTGAACTCCTCGCGACTGATAAGCAGGTCCAGACCGTCGGCTCCCTCCGGATCTCTTGAACCTGCATCGAGGTCCTCTGGTGTCAACGCTGCTACACCTTTACCGTCAAGCACGAGCGTTACATCCTGGCAAAGCGCTACGGGCGGTTCATTACTGCCTTGAATTGTTATCGCGTTGCCAGGCACGTCGCTGAAGTTTGTCAGGCTGAATTCCGTCGGGTCGTTGCTTCCCCAGTCCATGAAATTCAGATTAACGATCTCTTCCGGTGGTCCGAGATCTAACGATCCACCAATAGCAGCAATTTTCGGCAATCTGTAGAACAGTGTTCTGAATTCGAAGCTACTGAATTCCATCTCCAACATCTTGGTCAGGACCAGATCCGTGTCGTTAGTGAATGAGTTCCGCAACACAGAATAGACGGGTGTGATTTGAACATCCCCTCCCGGGTGGATGAATCTTAGTTTCTCTCCGATGGCAACGCGTCTCTTGCTGACCAATTCATAGTGATTGCTGCCTTCAGTTGTTTCCAGTTTTACCGGTTTGCTGAACTGCAGTTCAACATCGAGTCGCGGTTCGAAGGCAACTTTCCTGTCGAAACTGAAGATAAGTACGCTGTCGAAATCCAGATAGTTGTATTCAAGTGAGTAGAGCTTGATGGGTCCCACTTTCTGTCTGATGCGAACGCCGAGCGGTATCTTCTGAATGGCAAAATAGAATCCGTCTACATCCAGATCCATGCGGAAGAAGTCCGGATCCTGATCGGTACTGGCTACGATCCCAAAGAACGTATCGGAGAGCCTCGATCCCGGCCCGACGGTTTGGATACGGGAGTCCGGCGTACCGGATCTGTTTCCATTGTAAAAGGGGTCCGCGGGCGTATTGATATCGGGGACGTGTATACCGAACTCGAGCAGTGGAAAGCCGTACTCTGCAAGCGTGGTCTTGAAGCCAATCATCTTCACATCCTTGAAGCGATCGACGATGATGTTTCCGCCCAGGATGACGTCACCCAGAATTTCAAGTCCGAGCCCATTGCCGTCGATTCCGGCCAGAACGAGTGGGTCCGAGGCGACCCGCTGCTCTCCGTAGGTGGTGTCATCGAATAGGGTCTCGGTTACTTCTACCCCTTGCACCAATTGGCCTGTATCGGTCATATAGGGGAATTTTATGGTAGCAGACACGAAACTGTCGGCATTGAGGAAACTGTCCAGCTGCATTTCCACAGACGGTCCCGTTGTGCCCCAATCGAGTGTCTCATCCGCCAGAGTGGTTTGAATCTGATAGATCTCCTGGGGCTCGCTGGCAACCTGTTGCACGTCAACGTCGATTCCGGCCTGATAGTCCACGCTGACGGTGCCCCCATCGGCCTGGACGTAGCCATCGATGCCCCAATTGAACTCAATGTCGTAATCCACTTTGACGCTTGCCTTGTATTCACCTGTCTCGGCCGCCTCGAGCGTTAAGCACGCGTTTGCGTCACGTGGGTTAAGCACGAGAGGATTCTTGATGTAATCCCCGCAACTCCAACATTCATCTGCTGGTACAAAGAACTCTCCGCTTTCACAACTGGTAAATTCATTCTCATTTCCAACATAGGTTGAGTCTTTTTCATCCCGGTGGTAGCAGGCACCAGGTTCTTGAGCAGAGAAGGCGGGATTGTGCGTGGAACCGTTGGGACAGGAATAGCAGCTTTGGGTGGTGAGATCGAAGAACTCCCCGTTGGGACAGGCGATCGAAGGTTCTTCGGGGTTTGAACCGGCGGCAATCGTGCCCGCTACGCAGGTTCCTGGTGTGATCCATGGGATAGCAGGCGTTCGCTGTGTATTGTTCGGGCAGGAATAGCAGTTGCCATTCCTGCCATCGAACGAAGCATTGTTGCCGGCACAGTAGTAGTTGTGAACAAATCCCGCAGATGTGCTCTGAGCCGGCACGTTCTTGTAGCAGATTCCTTTCCGGTTGAAGGCGACAAGAGGGTTGTGGGAGTAGCCACTGTCGCAGTCATAGTACTTGTTGGATCCGGACTTACGAATACGATGGGATCGGCAGCTCCCAAGGCTATGGTCCCAACCGCCGACACAGATTCCCAGTATCTTTGTATCGCAGGAATCCCAGTAGCGCTTCCCGCAGTAGGCCATCGTGTCCGTGAGTAGTCTTGGTGGCTTGTAGCACTGTCCACCGAGCGCCACGGCCAGAATGGGCTTATTGTATCCCGCTGGGCAGGTGTAGCACTTGCCATTGCCGCCGTCGAACTCTCCTTTGCCGGCATCGCAACCGATCGGGCGCAAGAAGGTTGGATCCGAGATGGCGACATCCTTGAAACAGGCGCCAGGCTGATCAAATGCGATTGCGGGATTGTGTGAGTAGCTGCTGTCAGGGCAAGAGAAACACTGTCCGGTAGATACATCCAGGAATTCATCACTGGCACAGAGGATCTGGGTGTCGCCGCCTGGCTGAGCCAATTCGTATCCCGTTACCTTGAAACACTCACCCTCGCCGATGCCGCGGCTTGGATCGTGAATATAATCGTCATCGCACTGATAGCATGAATTGTTCGCCTGACCTCCCCAGAAGGTCCCAGCGGGACACACCAGGCTCATGTTGCCTCTGAAGGAGGCGGCTTTCTCCTTGCGTATGAGATCATTAACGAATGGTGTGCTGCCCACTTCGTCGATGTCAACGACGTCGAATCGGAAATCCCGTCTGGTGATACCCGGTGCAGGTCCCCAGACGCTCTGGCCCGTGGAACTGAAATTCACCGTGTCATGGGATGAGACGGTTTCGTCACTGTCCTCTGCAGATGTGAGCGGTGCGTTGAACGGTGACAGCATCAGCATGATGATGCTAACGAATTGCAGCACGGGAATAGAGCGCCCCGCCCACCGGTCGGAGAGCGTCTTGGATTGAGCTGAACGGTAGGGGTTACTGCTCGTTTCGAGTGCCCAATAGGTCATCTTTTGTTCTGCTTTTCTGCTAGTATATGAACGGTCGAAATGCGGCGTCAAGCCGCAGTCGACGGACGGTGCCGCGGCCGGGCAGATGGGCTTGCTTGGGGCAGGCCAGGTGGCATGGCTGGCGGTACTTGCAGGTGAGAGGATTCCAGGAGGGGCGATGGCAGCTTCCAAAGCCGCAATTAGATCGACAGCAGACAGTCGCTTGAAGGGTGAGTGCCAGAGTCGCGTTGACGAAGCGATCGATAGGCTCCGGTATAAGCCGGTGAACAGCACCACCCTGGAGCGAATCAGAGTGACCAGGCGTGCGGATGAACGGGTATCCGATCTGCCGCAGCCACTGCAACTCGGTGAAGGCCTGAATTACCTGCTCGAGCATATTGCCGTACCTGTCGCACCGAACGATCTGCTGGTGGGGCGAATCGAAGAGGAGGTCCCCGACGAAGCTGGTGAGGCGTTCTTTCTGCAAAGCTGTGAGATGTGGAAGGGCAGAAGCATTCCGCCCTGGATGCCTGACACAGGTCACGAGTGCTTTGCTTGGGAGCGGCTGCTGGAGATGGGCCTACCTGGCCTTGAAGGATACGCCGGCCGGGAACTTGACAGACGACTGGCCGCGGGCGAGAAGGGCGAACAGCTCGACTATCTGCGTGGCGCGGTGCGCGTCTATCAGGCCCTGCGGCTCTACGCCAGGCGCTATGCTACTGCGGCTTGTGACGCCGGCCTGGAGCAAAGCGGTTCATGGTGCCGGCAGGTCGCAGATCATCCTCCACAAACGTTCGCAGAGGCGGTTCAACTCATGTGGCTGGTGGGCAACGTCTATTGCACCATGATCTCATACAATCCGACGCTGACCTTCGGTCGAATGGACGAGCTGTTGCTGCCCTTCTATCTGAAAGATATAGAAAACGGCAGCATTACGCCGCAAGCTGCCGGAGATTTGATCGAGGATTTCTACTGCAAGAACAATTTGATCCTTGG
>CEPV01010529.1_pt1 | contig 21553 bp, 18 predicted proteins | sample 530451 | NCBI WGS metagenome assembly CEPV01 (sample SAMEA2620097, study PRJEB7988) | marine metagenome | isolation source: saline water (ENVO:00002010), including
GACTTAAAAGGAGGAGGTAAAGCACTGATCCTTGGTCTCTGCGTTGCATTTATTGGTTTAGCTGTTGACAATTTAATTCGTACTTGGGCAGACAAACGAAAAAAATTATTAGGATTAGAAGAATATTAAATTAGTGAAAAAATTTATTATTGCAATAGATCAAGGAACTACTTCGAGTAGAGCAATATTGTTTAATATATCTGGTGTACCAGAATATTCTTCGCAAAAAGAATTTAACCAATATTTCCCCAAAGACGGTTGGGTTGAACATAACCCAAACGAGATTTGGAGCACAACAAAAAAAGTTTTAAAAGATGTCATTAATAAAAGCAAAAAACTTAAAGGAAAAATTTTAACCATTGGAATAACCAATCAAAGAGAAACAACTATTTTATGGGATAGGATAACCGGCAAACCAGTCTATAATGCTATAGTTTGGCAAGATCGAAGAACTTCAAATTTTTGTGAAAAATTAAGAAAAAGAAAAAAAGAAACACTAATTTACAATAAAACAGGCTTGCTAATTGATCCGTATTTTTCTGCAACAAAAGTTAAATGGATAATCGAAAATGTGCCGGAGGCTAAAAAATTATTAAAGAGAAAACAATTGCTTTTTGGAACGGTTGATACTTTTTTATTGTGGAGACTTACCAATAAAGTAGATCATGCTACAGATGCAACAAATGCCAGTAGAACAATGTTATATAATATATCTACCAATAAATGGGATGATCAAATTCTTAGTTTATTTAAAATACCAAAACATATTTTGCCAACAGTAAAAGATTGTTCAGATGATTTTGGTTATACTGATCCATCTATAACTGATGAATCTTATCCAATAACAGGAATGATCGGAGATCAACAGTCAGCAACAGTGGGACAGTGTTGCTTTGGTGCTGGATCTTTAAAAAGTACATATGGAACAGGTGCTTTTGTATTATTAAATACAGGTAATAAAAAAATTTTTTCAAAAAATAAACTATTAACCACAATCGGGTATCGTTTGAATGGAAAAAATACCTATGCGCTTGAAGGCTCCATATTTATTGCTGGAGCAGGTGTTCAGTGGTTAAGAGATAAACTTAAATTGATTAACAAAGCTTCGGAAACGGAAAAAATTGTTAAGGCATTAAAAAGCAATCACGGAGTATATTTGGTTCCAGCATTTACAGGTTTGGGCGCCCCTTACTGGAATGCAAACTCAAGAGGTTTACTTTGTGGCCTAACAAGAGATACAGGACCAAAAGAAATTATAAGAGCTGTTATAGAATCCGTTGTATATCAAACCTATGATTTGTTCGAAGCAATGAGAAATGACGGTTTGAGACCAAAAGTCGTGAAAGTTGATGGCGGAATGGTAAATAATAACTGGTTTACTCAATATCTAGCCGATATTGTTAATGTAAAAATACACCGTCCAAAAGTTAACGAAACCACAGCCTTGGGCGCAGCTTTTATGGCTGGATTAAAAATTGGTGTTTACAAATCACTTAAAGATATATCCAACAAATGGAAAATCGATAGAAGTTTTTCTCCAAAGATGAGAAACAGTAAAAGAAAAAAATTATTAAAAGGTTGGTCAAAAGCAATAAAAAAAACATTAATATATTAAATACAATCTATACTTGAAAAAAAAATTTTTTTTCATTTTTGATCTAGGTCAACCTCAATTCAACTAGACATACAAAAGGAATTTATATTTAATCATCCGTTTAATAAACTAATATTTAGGGGGAATAATGTTAAGAACATTAAAATCTATCTTAGGTATTGCAGTTGCTTTTCTTTTTGCTTTTTCCTTGTCAGCTTTTGCTGGTGAGTCTGAAGCTAAGAAATGGGTTAATGATGAGTTTCAACCTTCGACGCTTTCAAAAGCGGATCAAATGAAGGAAATGAATTGGTTTATCAATGCTGCTAAACCATTTAAAGGAATGGAGATAAACGTTTTATCTGAAACTATTCCTACTCATGAATATGAATCCAAAGTTCTAACCAAAGCTTTTGAAGAAATCACTGGTATTAAAGTGAACCACCAATTGCTTGGTGAAGGAGAGGTAGTTCAAGCAGTACAAACACAAATGCAAACTGGTAGAAATCTTTATGATGCCTATATTAATGATTCAGATTTAATCGGTACTCATTCAAGATTACAGCTTGCAGTTAACTTATCTGACTGGATGTCAGGAGAAGGTAAAGATGTAACTCTGCCAACTCTTGATGTTGATGATTTTATAGGAAAATCATTCACAACAGGACCGGATGGCAAACTATATCAATTACCGGATCAACAATTTGCAAACCTTTATTGGTTTAGACATGACTGGTTTAGCAAGCCTGATTTGAAGAAAAAATTCAAAGCTAAATATGGCTATGAATTAGGCGTTCCAGTTAATTGGTCTGCTTATGAAGATATAGCAGATTTCTTTACCAACGATGTAAAAGAAATCGACGGAGTAAGAGTTTATGGTCACATGGACTATGGAAAAAGAGCTCCGGACCTAGGTTGGAGAATGACCGATGCTTGGCTTTCTATGGCTGGAGCAGGAAGTGTTGGAAAACCGAATGGTGTTCCAGTTGACGAATGGGGAATAAGAATGGAGAAAGGTTCTTGTAATCCTGTCGGCGCTTCAGTTACAAGGGGCGGAGCAGCAAACGGTCCTGCAGCGGTTTATGCAATTAGAAAATGGGATGAGTGGTTAAGACAATATGCTCCTCCAGGTGCAGCAAGTATGGACTTTTATCAGTCACTACCAGCTTTATCATCAGGAAACGTTGCTCAGCAAATTTTCTGGTATACTGCATTTACTGCATCAATGGTTGCTCCAAAAAGTGCTGGAAACCAAACTGTAGATGACAACGGGACTCCTTTATGGAGAATGGGACCATCGCCAAAAGGACCTTATTGGGATGAAGGCATGAAACTAGGCTATCAAGATGCTGGATCTTGGACTTTATTTAAGTCCACACCAGTTGATAGAAGAAAAGCAGCTTGGTTATTTGCTCAATTCACAGTTTCTAAAGCTGTGTCTTTGAAAAAATCTCACGTTGGTTTAACAATCATTCGTGACAGTGATATTAATCATAAATCTTTCACGGAAAGAGCTCCAAAACTGGGAGGACTAGTAGAATTCTACAGATCTCCTAACAGAGTTCTTTGGTCGCCAACTGGAATTAATGTTCCTGACTATCCAAAACTAGCTCAAATTTGGTGGCAACAGATTGGTGATGTAAACTCTGGTGCTTTTACACCCCAACAAGCTATGGATCGTCTTGCAGAAGAGATGGACCTAGTTATGTCACGCATGGAGGCTGCTGATAAAAGAGCTAAAGTATACGGTGGCTGTGGACCAAGACTTAACCCAGAGAAGGATGCTTCACACTGGTTAAATAAAGCTGGCTCACCAAAAGCTAAAAGAGATGAAAAACCAAAAGGTAAGACGGTTGCCTACAAAGACGCTTGGAAGTAGGTAATAATATCATCTAACATTCATTATAAAGGGGGCAAGATTGCCCCCTTTTAAACATTCAGAAAAGGAATTTTATGAGTTTGGAATTAAAGAATGTTGAAAAAAAAGTTGGAGCAGAAACTCATATATATTCTACAAATTTAAGATTTGAAAAAAATACCATTAATATTTTATTAGGCTCAACATTATCTGGAAAAACAACGTTGATGCAAATAATGGCTGGACTAGATAAAGCAACTTCAGGAGAAATATGGTTTAACGAAAAAAATGTAACAGGTGTTGCGGTTCAAAAAAGAAATGTATCAATGGTTTACCAACAATTTATCAACTATCCGAATTTTACAGTTTTTGAAAATATTGCATCACCACTGAAAATTGCGAATCTTAGTTCTGGTGAAATTAAAAATAGAGTTGGAAAAGTAGCGGAGTTATTAAAGCTTTCAGACTTGTTTAACAAAAGACCTCATGAACTTTCAGGGGGTCAAAAACAAAGAACAGCCCTTGCAAGAGCTTTAGTTAAAGAATCTGGATTAATCTTATTGGACGAACCTTTGGCAAACCTTGATTTTAAATTAAGGGAAGAATTAAGAGAAGAATTACCAAGATTATTCGAAAACCGAGATTGCATAGTGGTTTATGCCACGACCGAACCAGTGGATGCCTTATTAATTGGAGGCAATACCGCAACTCTTTATGAAGGAAAGGTAATCCAATACGGAAAAACAGTTGATGTTTACAATAAACCTAAAAACGTTATTTCCGCAAAAGTTTTTAATGATCCTCCTATAAACACAACAAACATTATTAAAAAAGATAAAACTTTTTCTATCGAAAATAACACTGTAAGTTGGCAATGCCAACCAAATTTGAATAATCTTGCAGATGGTCGATACACAATTGGTATTCGCCCCCATAGCATAACTCCTTACAAACAGACAGAAAATTCAATTCAAATTAAAGGAAAAGTTTTAATTGCAGAGCTAAGTGGCTCTGAAAGTATTATTCATTTTCAGAGTGGTGACACAAAATGGGTATCCCTATCTACCGGAATTCATCCTTTAGAAGTCGGAGCTGATGCGGAACTTCATATGGACGTTAACCAATTTTTGTATTTTGATCAAAATAGTAAACTGATCAACCATGTCTAAAATTTCTCTAAATAACCTGAGCCATAGTTATCTTGCACAGCAGAATAAGGATTTAGATTGGGCATTACGAAATATAGATTTAGAATGGTCAGACGGAGGAGCTTACGCACTATTAGGACCATCAGGTTGTGGAAAGACAACTTTATTAAATATTATTTCTGGTTTGTTAAAACCTACAAAAGGTGAAGTTTTTTTTGACGAAAAGAACATAACCCATCTTTCTCCGGTAGAAAGAAATATTGCTCAAATTTTTCAGTTTCCAGTAATTTATGACACTATGACAGTATATGATAATTTGTCCTTCCCTTTGAGAAATAGGGGAATTAGTGAAGATAAAATCCAATCAAGAGTCAAGGAAATAGCAGAAATGCTTGATCTTAGCGACACTCTTTATAATCGTGCCTCAGGACTTACCGCAGATGGCAAACAAAAGATTTCTTTAGGTAGAGGATTAGTAAGATCTGATGTCAATGTTATCATGTTCGATGAACCTTTGACCGTTATTGATCCTCACTTAAAATGGATACTAAAATCTAAATTAAAAGAACTTCACCAAGAAATAAATAGAACGATGATCTATGTTACTCACGATCAAACCGAAGCATTAACTTTTGCAGATCAGGTAGTAGTAATGCACGAAGGTCAGATAGTTCAAAAGGGAACTCCAGTAGAATTATTTGAAAAACCAAAACATACATTCGTGGGACACTTTATAGGTTCTCCAGGTATGAATATTTTGCCTTGTGAACTAACAAATGGAAAAGTGAACTTTTCTGGAACAAATATTGAAATAGAAAAAAAACCTAGTTCACACAAAACTTTTTCTAAGATCCAGATTGGAATAAGACCAGAGTTTGTCAGTTTCTCAAATACTGGAGTAGCAGTTAAAATTTTAAAAGTTAACAATGCGGGTAGACACAAAATTATTAATATGGAATGCGATGGTGGAAAATTAAAAATGATATCAAGTATTGCAACGACAATACCTACAAGCACGGCTTATGTAAAATTTAACTCAAAATATACATATATCTATGGAGATGATTGGATAATTGAGAAATAAAAAATGAGAAAAACTTTAAATCAAAAAGCATGGTTTTTTGTTCTACCGGTATTTGTCTTGGTGGCTTTTAATGCGGCCATTCCTTTAATGACAGTGATTAACTATTCTTTTCAAGAAACTTTTGGTGATAACGTATTTTTTTGGGAAGGAACAAGATGGTTTAAACAAATATTACAGTCCGATAGATTTCATGGAGCGCTAGGTCGGCAATTCTTATTCACTTTTATTATTTTAATAATTCAAGTTCCATTAGGTATTGCGATTGCTCTTTCGATGCCAAAAGAAGGAGCTGGTGTTTCTGTTTGTTTGGTATTGATGTCCATGCCCCTTTTAATCCCATGGAATGTTGTGGGCGCAATGTGGAATATTTTTGCTTTACCTGAAATAGGTTTTTTAGGTCATTCTTTAAATGCTTTGGGAATAGATTATAATTATACACAACAACCATTTGCGGCCTGGTTTACAACCGTTTTAATGGATGTATGGCACTGGACTTCGTTAGTTGTTTTACTCTCTTATGCTGGTTTGTGTGCAATTCCAGACGCTTATTATCAAGCAGCAAAAATAGATGGTGCTAGCCGTTGGTCTATATTTAGGCATATCGAATTACCAAAAATGAATAAAGTTTTAACCATAGCTATTTTGTTAAGATTTATGGATAGTTTTATGATTTATACAGAACCTTTTGTTTTAACTGGGGGAGGACCAGGTAATGCAACAGCATTTTTATCAATTGATTTAGTAAAAATGGCTCTTGGTCAGTTCGACTTAGGACCAGCAGCAGCTATGTCATTAATTTATTTCTTTATAGTGCTTTTGATTTGTTGGGTTTTTTATAATCTTATGATGAGACATGAGGGACAGTCATGAGCAAATATAAATGGTTAGTGCCAACAATTTATATAATTTTTTTGATGTTACCAATTTACTGGTTATTAAATATGTCATTTAAAACTACAACAGAAATAATCAATACCTATTCATTGTGGCCACAGCAATTTACTCTTGATAATTATAAAAAGATTTTTACAGATAGCGCTTGGTACGGTGGTTATTTAAATTCCATTTATTATGTTGTTATAAATACTATAATTTCTGTTTCAGCAGCTTTACCCGCGGCTTATGCATTTTCTAGATATAAATTTTTAGGAGATAAACACTTATTCTTTTGGTTATTAACAAATAGAATGGCACCACCGGCTGTGTTTGCCTTACCTTTCTTTCAATTTTATTCATCTATTAATCTTTTCGATACACATATTGCAGTCGCTTTATCACACTGCTTGTTTAATATTCCACTAGCTGTTTGGATTCTCGAAGGATTTATTTCTGCAGTTCCAAAAGAACTCGATGAAACAGCTTATGTAGATGGTTATTCTTTTTGGAGATTTTTCTTCAAAATATTTATACCAACCATAACAGCAGGAATTGGTATAGCGATGTTTTTCTGTTTCATGTTTTCATGGGTTGAGTTATTATTAGCTAAAACTTTAACCGCGGTTGCTGCCAAACCCATAGCAGCTACTATGACAAGAACAGTTAGCACGTCGGGGTATGAATTAGGACTTTTGGCTGCCGCAGGCTCCTTAACAATAATACCAGGAGCCTTTGTTATTTATTTTGTGAGAAATTATATCGCGAAAGGATTTGCATTAGGTAGAGTATGATAATTAAACCAGTAAATGAAGTATTGTTATTAGGCTGGGAAAGTGTTGCCGAGAATCAAGAAAAAGGTTTTTTAGATTTTGATTTTATTACTTGGATGGCTTGGACCTGGCAAACAGCGGCTTTTTTTGTCTTTATTGCTTTATGTTTGTTTGCAATGGTCATATGGGAAAAAAAAGATCCAGGAGGAAACCCTAGAAGAGGAATGCTAGGGCTTGATACAACAAGAGGTGATCGATTATTTATATCTTTATTGAGTAGTGCATTTATTCACTTAGCTTGGCTAGGTATCATTGGAACTTTGCTTTGGATTGGGACAATCTTATCTTTTGTATTTGCAATTTTTGTATTTAGATATTTTTAATTTGGTATGAAAAAAATTTTAGTCCTCGGCGCAGGTGCAATGGGATCAGCATTCACAGTTCCTTGTTTAGACAATCAAAATTTCGTGTCATTAGTGGGCACTCATCTTGAAGATAAATTTATTGATCAGATGATGCAAAACGACAACTTTCATCCTATCCTAAATTGCAAACTTCCAAATAAATTAAAATTGAGAAAGTTTGAAAAATTTGCTGAAGAATTTAAAGAAAAACCAGATTTAATTGTTTTAGGAGTTAATTCAAAAGGCATAGATTGGGCAGGCAATGAAATTGCAAAATATTATTCGCCGGAGATTCCAATTTTGTTACTTACGAAGGGACTAACTATAATAAATAATCAATATGAAACAATTGCTGAAAAATTAAAGCAAATTCTTAAAAAAAATGGATCAAAAAAAATCAGTATATCTGCGGTAGGAGGTCCTTGCTTAGCATCTGGTTTGGCTAATAAAGTGAGAAGCAGCGTTGTGTTGGCAAATCAAAATATTGAAACTGTAAAGTATATAGGAAAAATGATTTCCACTAATTACTATTCAACTGAATTTTCAGATGATTTAATCGGAGTAGAAGTTTGTGCAGCTGTAAAAAATATTTACTCAATGGTAATAGGGGCATCAAAGGGTTTATGTAGTTTATCTGCTAGTGAGGAAATTAAAAAAAAAAATTATTTAAATACCGCAGCTTCATTAATGTACCAGTCTGTATCTGAAATGGTTCATTTTACAGAATTTTTAAAAGGAAAAGAAGAAACAGTGTACGGATTGTCCGGTCTTGGTGATTTGTATGTGAGTTCGGCTGGTGGAAGAAACAGTAAAATGGGCGAGTATCTTGGTGAAGGTTATAATTATTTAACTGCAAAAAAAAAATTTATGCCCAACGACACCATAGAAGGAGCGGAGCTAGCTTTAGAAGTTGGTCCAAAAATATTAAAAGAATTTGAAAAAGATAAATTTCCTCTCATGATAGGTTTAATCGAGTCTATTTGTAATAATAAAAAATTAGAAATAAACTGGAAATAATTTTTTCAAGGCATGAATAAATCTAATTGGAATTATCCAACAACGGTGTGGTTTGGAGAAGGAAGAATAAAAGATCTTCATTTGGCTTGCAAACAACTTAAAATTAAAAAACCTTTTCTTGTTACAGATAATGGATTAGCTCAGTCACAAATGGTAAAAAAATTATTGAAAGATTTAAATGACAGATCTTATTCAACCAGTATTTTTTCCAATGTTAGAGGTAACCCCATTGGCTCAAACGTTACTGAGGGTGTAGAAATATTTCAAAAAGGAAATCATGATGGGGTAATTGCATTTGGTGGAGGAAGTGGATTGGATGTTGGTAAAGCAGTTGCTTTTATGTCAGGGCAATCAAGACCAATTTGGGATTTTGAAGATGTGGAGGATTATTGGACTAGGGCTAATCCAGATGGGATAGTTCCAATTATTGCAGTTCCCACAACAGCGGGCACGGGATCAGAAACTGGTAGAGCTTCAGTTATAGTCAACGAGAAAACAAACGTAAAAAAAATAATTTTTCACCCAAAAATTCTACCATCTATAGTAATTTTAGATCCTGTTTTGACAGTTAATTTACCTCCAAAACTTACAGCAGCAACTGGAATGGACGCACTTGCACATAACCTTGAGGCATTTTGTGCTCCTGGTTTTCATCCAATGGCTGACGGAATAGCTCTTGAAGGAATATATTTAATTAAAAAATGGTTAATCGTAGCATTTAATGATGGAAAAAATTTAGAAGCCAGATCTAATATGTTGGTCGCAGCTAGTATGGGTTCTACAGCTTTTCAAAAAGGTTTAGGAGCTATTCACTCTTTAAGCCATCCAATAAATTCCGTTTATAATGTTCATCATGGATTATCCAATGCAATTTTTATGCCCTATGTATTAACTTTTAATAAAAAAGAAATTGAAAAGAAAATAATCAAAATTTCAAGATACCTTGATTTCAAAGAAGAAAATTTCAGTTCTTTTTTAAACTGGATAATTGGTCTAAGGAAAGAACTAAATATTCCCCATAAATTATCTGATGTAGTCAATGTTAAAAAAGAAGACTTGAACAAATTATCATCAATGGCCCTTGAGGATCCGTCGACTTCTGGAAATCCAAAAAAATTAGAATTAAATGATTTGAAAATAATGTACCAACATTGTATTGAGGGAAAATTATTTAATTAAATTATCAGCCATGGACAATTTAAAATTATTGATAGTTGAAGGCAACACGAAAGAAGAAAATTCTAATTTTGGTAAGGCTGGCTGTGTATCCCAATCGGAAAATTTTAGTGTACATATTAAAATGTACGAACTAAATTGTGAAATAGATGTTGTGGAACCTCATAATGATAGCTCTATTTCAAAAATTGTTTCATCATTAAAAAAGTATGATGGAATTATTTTAACAGGAAGTACACTACGTATATACGATAATAGCAATGAAGTTAAGAAGCACCTGGAATTTGCAAGAACATGTTTTGATCATGGAAAAAAATTTTTTGCTGCTTGCTGGGGACTGCAGATTGCTGTAACTGCAATAGGTGGAAAATGTAGAATAGCGCCAAACGGAGCCCATGTTGGCATAGCCCAAAACATTGAATTAACCGATGAAGGAAAAAAACATATGCTTTACGTTTCAAAATCACATAAATTTACTGCTCCTGCTTTTAATTTTGATGAAGTGGAGATTCCACCAAAAAATTCTGTTTTGTTAGCCAGTGATAAAATTAATAAATTTGCAGCTATGCATATTACTGCTGGAAAATCAGAAATATGGGGGTTGCAATATCATCCTGAAATTCCTTACTCTTACATGGTCAAGTTAATAAAACATCGAAAAAAAAGATTATTAGACGCAAAAAGTTTTAATAACGAAGCTGAAATAGATCAGCATATTAATTTAATTACAGAAGAAGATACAAAAACAAATGATAACACTCGGACATTAGAATTAAAAAACTGGTTAAAATATTTAAGAAAAGATAATTAGAATAAACCTTCTATTTCACCTTTATTATTTAGCTTAATGGATTGAGCTGCAGGTACCCTTGGAAGACCAGGCATGGTCATAATAGATCCACAAATTACTACTATAAATTCTGCGCCGCTGGAAAGTTTGATCTCTCTGATAGGCAAGACATGACCGGTTGGTGCTCCTTTTAGATCAGGATCGGTTGAAAAACTGTACTGTGTTTTTGCAACACAAATGGGCAATTTATCAAAGCCATCCTCTTGAATTTTTTTTAATTTGTCTCTAATTCTTGTATCAGCAACAACCTCACTTGCACCATATATTTCCTTTGCAATGGTTTCTATTTTCTGCCAAAGACCGACATCATTGGAATATAATAGTTTGAAATTCTCTTTTTTTGCTTTTTGACAAAGCTCTACAACATGGTTTGCAAGTTCTTTGGCACCCTCACCACCTTTCGCCCAGTGCATACAAACAATTGCTTTTACACCGAGTTTAGAACAATGTTCTTCTATGATTTTAACTTCCTTGTCAGTATCAGTAATAAAATGATTAATTGCTACAGTAATTTCTAAACCAAATTTCTTAATATTATTAATATGGCGTTCAAGATTAGGCAGACCATTTCTAAGGGCTTCAATATTTTCTTTTTTTAAATCATCTTTTTTTACGCCACCATGCATTTTTAATGCTCTAACCGTAGCAACAATAACAGCACAATTTGGTTGAATACCTGCTTTACGACATTTAATATTTAAAAACTTCTCAGCACCAAGATCAGCTCCAAAACCTGCTTCTGTAACAACATATTCTGATAATTTTAGGCCTGCTTTTGTTGCAATGATTGAATTGCATCCGTGAGCGATATTTGCAAATGGACCACCATGAATAATAGCAGGATTATTTTCAAGGGTTTGAGCAACATTGGGCCTGATAGCTTCTTTTAACAATACTGTCATTGGACCTTGAGCATTCAAATCTTTTGCATAAATTGGTTTTTTATCTCTAGTATAAGCAATAGTGATGTTTCCAATTTTTTTTTCTAGATCTTTTAAATTATTAGATAAGCAGAAAATTGCCATTATTTCAGATGCAACGGTAATATCAAATCCATCTTCTCTAGGGAAACCATTGGCTATACCACCAAGGTTAATATTTATAGATCTAAGTGCACGATCATTTAGGTCAACCGCACGTCTCCACTCAATTCTTCTAATATCAATATCTAATTTGTTTCCCCAGTAAATATGATTGTCAATTAAAGCAGCTAAAAGGTTATGAGCAGAAGTTATTGCATGAAAGTCACCTGTGAAATGTAAATTTATTTGTTCCATGGGAACAACTTGTGCATAACCTCCACCAGCAGCACCACCTTTCATTCCAAAAGAAGGGCCAAGGCTTGGTTCTCTTATGCAAACAATTGATTTTTTTCCAATTTTATTTAATCCATCACATAAACCGACGGACGTTGTAGTTTTTCCTTCACCTGCAGGAGTGGGGGTAATAGCCGTAACTAAAATTAAATTACTTTTTTTTTCTTTTAAACTGTCGATATACTCTAAATTTAATTTAGCAATATGTCGACCCATGGGACTAAAAGCGTGGCGTTCATCAGGCACGTTAAGTTTAGCAAGGACCTCTTTAATAGGCTTCATTTTCGCTTCCCTTGCGATTTCAATATCCGATTTTATGCTTCCCATCGGCCTCCTATATATAAAAAAGTGCACTATGTATACAGTATTTGCAGGTTCTTTTACAATTAGAAAAATATAAAACGCTAATATAATCTGTTTACCATGCAAAAATATTCCATATTCAGTTTAATAAAAAATGCTTTCAGCAATCACCAAAACTGGGAAGTTGCTTGGAAAGACCCTGTACCAAAAAAAGAATATGACGTTGTAATAATTGGTGGGGGAGGACATGGACTTGCTACCGCATACTATCTTGCAAAAGAACATAAAATTACCAATGTGGCTATATTAGAAAAGAATTGGATAGGAGGAGGAAATGTTGGACGGAATACAACAATTCTTAGATCTAATTATATGTGGGATGCCAATGGTCTTTTTTATGAACACAGCATGAAGCTTTGGGAAAATTTATCTCAAGAATTAAACTATAACATTATGTATTCACCTAGAGGAATTATTAATCTTGCGCATTCAGATGCTCAGTTAAATGTATATGCGCGCAGAGGTAACTCCATGAGGTTAAATGGAATTGATGCAGTAATGTTGAGCAGAGAAGATTTAAAAGCAAAAATTCCTTTTGCTGATTTTTCTTCTTCAGCTAGGTTCCCAATCTTTGGTGCTTTAATGCAGCCAAGGGGAGGAACCGCTAGACATGATGCGGTTGCTTGGGGTTATGCGAGAGGTGCTGACGCATTAGGTGTGGATATAATTCAATACTGTGAAGTTACAGGATTTGATGTTCAGAATGGAAAAATTATAGGAGTACAAACTTCACGAGGAGATATTAAAACAAAAAAAATTGGTTTATGTGTAGCTGGAAGCACATCGCTACTAGCAATAAAACTAAATATGAAATTACCTATTGAAACACATGTTCTTCAAGCCTGCGTTTCAGAACCGGTAAAACCTTTTCTTAATCATGTAGTAACATTTGGAGCGGGTCATTTTTATTGTAGTCAATCAGACAAAGGAGAAATGGTCATGGGTGGAGATTTAGACGGATATAATAGTTACGCACAAAGAGGAAATCTTCCAACTTTGCAGCATGTATTATCAGAAGGTGTTTCTATGTTTCCGAATTTGAGTCGATTAAAAATGTTAAGAACATGGGGTGGAATTATGGATATGTCAATGGATGGATCTCCCATAATTGATAAAACTCATATCGAAGGAATTTATTTGAACTGCGGTTGGTGTTACGGAGGATTTAAAGCAACTCCTGCATCGGGATGGACTTTTGCTCATACGATTGCTCAAGACCAACTTCATGAATTAAATTCGAAATTTCGTCTAGACAGATTTCATACCGGTCATCTTATTGATGAAAAAGGAACGGCTACAAAAACGTGGATAGGATAACAGATGCTAGAAATTAAATGTCCATATTGTGGAAAAAGATCTCAAAACGAATTCTCCTATGGCGGTGATGCAAATTTTCAAAGACCTGAATTGAATAAAGAAGTATCAGATAAAGAATGGGATAATTTTGTTTATTACAGAGATAATCCAAGAGGAAAACATTCAGAATTATGGCAGCATATTTCAGGATGTAGGCAGTGGTTTCGTGTTTCAAGGGATACTGCCACGCACGAAATTTTCAAAACAGCAAAATTAAATGAGGAACTATAGTTGTTATGACACAAACTTATCGATTAGATAATATTGGTTATATTAATAGAGATAAAAAAATTTCATTTAAATTTAATGGAAAAAAGTATTTCGGTTATAAGGGTGATACACTAGCATCGGCGTTGCTTGCTAATGGAATTCATCTTATAGGAAGAAGTTTTAAATATCATAGGCCTAGAGGTTTTTTTGGCGCCGGGGTAGATGATCCGTATGCAAAAGTTCAGCTATATGATGGAGCTAAAACAGAACCTAACGCAAATGCAACTGAAATCGAACTAGTAGAAGGATTAGTTGCAAAAAGTGTGAATTGCTGGCCATCAGTTTTATTTGATTTTGGGGCAATTAATAATTTGCTAAATAAATTTTTACCAGCTGGTTTTTATTACAAAACATTCATGTGGCCTAAAAGCTTTTGGTATAAAGTTTATGAGCCTATTATAAGAAAAACTGCTGGCTTTGGTGTGGTTTCTCTTAGACCTGATCCAGATAGATATGAACATAAGTATGAATATTGTGACGTTTTAGTTGCAGGCTCAGGACCTTCTGGTTTATCTAGCGCTTTGTCAGCGGCAAAAAATGGAGCTCGCGTTATTTTAGCTGAAGACAAACCTAGATTTGGAGGAAGTTTATTAACCGATGAAGTCACAATTGGTAATAAAAAGGGAAAAGAGTGGGCCGATGAAGTAATTTCTCAGCTTAGGTCAATGCCAAACGTTATTGTAAAAAAAAGATCACAAGTTTTTGGTTATTACGATCACAATATGATGGTGATATGTGAGAAAATAAAAGATCACATAGAAGATCCAAATGAATTTACCCCAAGGCAAAAACTTTGGTACATACGAGCAAAAGAAGTAATTGTTTCAACTGGATCCATAGAACGTCCTTTAACTTTTGGTAATAATGATAGACCAGGAATACTTTTGGCCTCAGCAGCAAAAGAATATTTGAAAGTCCATGGTGTGCTTGTTGGAAAGAAACCAATCATCTTTACCAACAATGATAGTGCTTATGATACAGCAATTGAATTTAAAAAAAATGGGATCAATCCACTTGTTGTTGATACAAGATCAAAATCTGAAAGTTCCATCGTTAATGAAGCAAAAAGTCTAAATATTGATATTAAATTTTCCCACGGAGTTGCTAATACAAAAGGTCATTTAAGAGTGAATTCTGCAACTATAGGTAAATTAAACAGTGACAGATCAGGTTACGACAATTTAGAAAATGTTTCTTGTGATTGTATATGTGTATCAGGCAATTGGACACCAACGGTTCATTTAGCATCACAATCAGGAAATAAATTGAAATTTAACGAAACGATCGATGCATTTATTCCAAATCAATCACGACAAAACGAAAGCACGGTTGGATCTGCAAATGGATCATTTACTTTAAAACAATCCTTAGAGGATGGATTTAAGAAAGGTTTTGAACTATCAAACAAAATAACCAACAAAAACGAAAAAAGTGCAACACCCACTTGTAATGAAAGAAGTTATGCTGAACATGACAAGTTTTGGTGTATGCCACTTCCCAAAAACAAACATTATAAAAGATTTGTAGATTTCCAAAATGATGTTGCAGTTTCTGACATAGAATTAGCCGTTAGAGAAGGATTTAGGTCTATCGAACATGTTAAAAGATATACAACGATGGGTATGGCAACCGATCAAGGTAAAACAAGCAATTTAAATGGAATGCAATTGGTATCTAATATTGAAAATAAAATAATACCCGATATTGGTCACACAACTTTTAGACCGCCTTATACTCCCATAACTATTGGTACTATTGTTGGAAGAGAAGTGGGAAAACACTATCGTCCGACAAGAAAGTCCCCAATCCATGAATGGCACGAAAAAAATAATGCTGTATTTGTAGATGCAGGATTATGGTTAAGACCTCGCTATTATAAAAAAGGTGAGGAAACATTGTTCGAGGCATCAAAACGTGAAGCTAACAATGTAAGAAAAAATGTTGGAGTGTGTGACGTCACATCTCTTGGAAAAATAGATATCAAAGGGGCAGATTCTGCTGAATTTTTGAATAGAGTTTACACAAACGCCTGGATGAAATTGCCAATAGGCAAAGCAAGATACGGAGTGATGTTACGTGAAGATGGAATAGTTTTTGACGATGGAACAACTACTAGAATTTCAGAAAATCATTTTCACATGACAACAACAACTGCGCAAGCCGCAAATGTTTTATCACATTTAGAATATTATCTACAAGTTGTTTGGCCAGAATTAGATGTAAATGTCGTTTCCACAACAGAACAATGGGCTGGTGCAGCATTAGCGGGACCCAACTCAAGAAAATTATTAAGCAAACTTTTTCCAAAAATTGATACTTCAAACGAAGCTCTTCCTTTTATGGGTTATAAAGAATCCGATTTTTTCGGCGTTCCTTCTAGAATTTTTCGGATTTCATTCTCAGGAGAACTTGCTTACGAAATTAACGTTGAGTCTGATTATGGAAAATTTATGTGGGAAAAGATAATTGAATTAGGAAACGAAATAAATATAGAGCCATATGGAACGGAGGCACTTTCTACTTTAAGAATAGAAATGGGCCATGTTGCAGGATCAGAAATTGATAGTAGAACTATTCCATATGATCTTTCATTAGAAGGAATGTTAAGTAAAAAGAAAGATTTTATCGGAAAAAGATCATTATCAAGAGAGGCGTTTACAAATCCAAAAAGAGAAAAGATTGTTGGCGTGATTCCAGTTGATAAAAAAACAATGATACCAGAGGGATCACATTTAGTTAAAGATAGTAGCGCAAGTCTTCCAAATCCAAAACTTGGACATATTTCAGCTTCTTGTTGGAGTGTTGAGTATAACAATCCTTTTTCGCTGGCCATACTTCAAGACGGGAAAAACAAAGTTGGAGAGAAACTTTTTGCAGTTTCTCCATTAAAAAACAAAAATATTCCTGTAGAAATAGTGTCATCTCATTATGTAGATCCAAAAGGAGAAAGAGCAAGATCATGATAACTTTATCAGCATTAAACAAGGTGCATAAGACTGGATTGTTTGGAAATTGCCAAGATAAGAACAAAGATGAATTGACAACTGTATCAGAAGTAAAAAACTTAAAAATTATACAAGTAGCTCATTACAACAAATCAACTATGAAGATTTCTTCAATAAATTTGGATAATTTAAAGTTTCCAGAAAATTCAATGGAATCAAGTTCAAATGATAAAACAAGAATTCTTTGGAATGGTCCTAGTAATTGGCTAGTAGTTTCAAGAAATAAAGATATTCCAGGTATAACTAAAAAGAAATGTGATGTTAAAAATTTTGCTGTAACTGATCTTTCACATTCAAGGACAATTATTGAATTGAAAGGAAATAATTCAAAAGAGGTTTTAAAGAAGGGCTGCCCAATAAACTTAAATGAATTTAAAGTTAATAATTGTGCCAATTCTGTTTTTCACGGCATTACTATAACTATCGATATGATCAGTGAAGATCCTGAAACATTTAGAATTTTTGCACTTAGAAGTTTTGGACAGTCTTTATACCATAGCATTACAGATGCCTGCCTGGAGGAAGGATATAAAGGAGTTTAAATATTTTTTTATTTCTTAAAGAATAATAAAGAAAAATTAAAACTGCTCAGTTTCAGTAGAACCTTCCATGGCAGTAGTGGAGCTTTCTCCAGAAGAAATGGAATTTGATATAGCATCGAAGTATGTAGTTCCAACTTCCCTTTGATGCTTGCTGGCAGTATAACCTTCTTTTTCACTATCAAATTCTTGTTGTTGTAGTCTGGAATAGGCTGCCATTCCATATTGTTTATATTTTTTTGCCAAATCAAAAATAGCATAATTTTGAGCATGAAACCCTGCCAAAGTTATGAATTGAAATTTATATCCCATATTAGCAATTTCTTTTTGAAATATATCAATTTCTTTATCCGCTAAATTTTTCTTCCAGTTAAATGATGGTGAACAATTGTAAGCTAATAACTTACCTGGAAATTTACTATGTATAGCTTCCGCAAAAATCTTTGCTTCTTTTAAGTCAGGTTTAGCAGTTTCACACCAAATTAAATCACTATAAGGAGCATAGGCTAGACCTCTTGAAATTGCCTGGTCCAAACCATTTTTTACATAATAAAATCCTTCAGGAGATCTTTTTCCAGTTAAAAACGGTTTATCATTTTCATCAATATCATTAGTAATTAATTTTGCTGCATTTGCGTCAGTTCTGGCTAGAATTATTAGAGGGACACCCATTATATCTGCTGTAAGTCTTGCAGATTTTAAATTTCTGATCATTGTTTGCGTTGGCACTAAAACTTTTCCACCCATGTGACCACATTTTTTTTCTGAAGCAAGTTGATCTTCAAAATGAACTCCAGCTGCTCCAGCCTTTATAAATTTTTTTGTTAATTCAAATACATTTAGTGGACCACCAAAACCAGCCTCTCCATCAGCAATAATCGGCATTTGATAGTCTACTTCATTTTTTTTATCAATTTTACCTTCTATAATCTCCATGTGTTGAATTTGATCTGCTCTTATCAAGGCATTATTCATTGCTTCTACTAATTTAGGAGCGCTATCAGAAGGATATAAACTTTGATCTGGATACATTTCTCCAGCACTGTTCGCGTCCGCAGCAACCTGCCATCCGCTTAAATAAATTGCTTTCAAACCTGCTTTTGCATGTTGAACTGCTTGATTTCCTGAAAGAGATCCTAGTGTTTTTAGGTATGCCTCGGAATTTAATAATTTCCAAAGTTTTTGTGATAGATTTTTACAAAGACTATACTCAATATTAAAGGTGCCTTTTAGCTTTTCTACATCTTGTTCTGTATAATCTCTTTTTATTCCGGCAAATCTTTTCAGATCATAGGAAACGTTATCTGAGCCGAATTTTGTCTCCATAAAGATTAAGTTCGTATTTTTATTGGATTACTTAATTAACTTTGATTTGTTTCTTGTTCAAGGCTGTCTATACCTGAGCTTCCCCAATCCTGATCATCTTCGCGGATGTAAACGCCACGTTTTGAAAATTGGCTGTTTTGTTGTTCCTTTTCTGTATCCTTAAATGGATTTAATGAATCGCTCATAAAATTTACTATATTTACAAAAAGCTATATATGCAATATTTTTCTTGATTTTAGGGATAAATTAGTAAATATTTGTAAATAAATTATTTACTATTTGTAAATTTTGTAAAAATGAGTCAATTAGACTTACAAATTGGGCATAAAATAAAGACCAAAAGAAGAAAATTTGGCATATCACAGGCCAAATTGTCTGAAAAAATATCAATTTCTCCAAGTTATTTGAATTTAATTGAAAGTGGTAAACGGAAAGTAAATGTTGATCTTTTGCTTAAATTAACAAATGAACTGGGAATTGAAATATCAGACATTTCGAAAAAAACAGATACAAATCTTTATCAAAATTTAATGGATTTACTTGGAGATAATTTATTTGAGAATTTGGATATTACTAATTTTGAAATAAAAGAACTTGTTAACACAAATCCTCTAATTGCAAAAGCTTTAATAAAACTTGGAGATAATTATAAAGAAAAAAATCAAGATATTGTAAGTAGAGTTGAAAATATTTCAGGTAAATTTATTGATAATAGAAAAACCTCATTTCCTGGGGAAGTAATTTCTGATTTTATACAGGAGAATGAAAATTATTTTCCAAAATTAGAAGAATTTGCAACAAATTTTTATAATAAAATTCAAACTAATAATCGAGTAGGATATTCGTCAATAAGCGAATACTTAATTAGTAAACACAAAATAGAAGTAAAAGATGTAATTCCAGATGAAAAAAAACCTTTCACAAAAAAATTTGATCCGATTAAAAAAACTTTTCATTTATCTGATTATTTAACTTTGGAAACAAAGAAACTTATTACAGCAGCACAAGTTGCTCAATTAGAAGCTACCGAAATTATTGATGAATATTTAAATTCATTTTCTTTTCCAAATGAAGAATCTAAAAAATTGTCTAAGATTGCACTTTTGAATTATACAGGTGCAGCAATAATAATGCCCTATAAACGTTTTTATGAAGAATGTATTAATGAGAGGTATGATGTGGAACTTCTCCAAAATACTTTTGCTACTTCGTTTGAACAAGTTGCACATAGAATTACTTGCCTGCAAGATCCTAAAATGAAAGGTATTCCGTTTCACATGCTAAGAGCTGATGTTGCTGGTAATATTTCTAAACGGTTTTCTTTATCTGGAATAGAAATACCACGATACGGAGGAGCTTGCCCAAGATGGAACATTTACAAAGCTTTTACGATGCCAGGAAAAATCAATGCAGCGGTATCTAAAATGCCAAATGGTGAAATATATCTTTGCATTGCAAGAACTGTAGAAAAAGGGGTTGGGAAACATGGAATGTTTAAAAGTTTATTATCTATAGGCTTAGGTTGCCGAGCCAAATATGCAAAAGGTTTTGTATACGCTGATTCTTTAAATTTAAATGATAAAAAAACGGAAACCCCCATTGGTGTAAACTGCAGGACCTGTGATCGCATGGACTGCCAACAGAGAGCCTTTCCACCGCTTCACAAAAAATTTGATATTGATCTTAATAAGAGAGGAATATCAGTTTACGTCGCAGACTAATTAAAGTCTAAATTTTTTCTATCCTTTTTAAAATGCCCAACTCTTCTTTTTTATTAAATTCCTCACTGTTTAATTTTGATATTTCTTCAATTCTAAGATCTTTAGAGACTATTGTAGGTGAATTATTTTTTTTCATCCCCAGATGTCTTGCATAAACAGCTTTTTTTCTATTCAGTTGATGGGGTTGAAAATCATTAATATCGTTAATGGTTAATTTATCACCAATATGAACAAATTTTTCTTTGGCAGCTTCATTTATTAAGTCCAATCCTCTTTTAGTTCTAACTATAGCAGCATTAAATCCATCATCTTCTTTTGTGGGAGATCCCCCCCTCCACGTATCTAGTGCAGATATATCCGCGCTGTCCCCAATTGAGTCTGGGCATATTTTACATCTGAAAGGAATCCTCCAAGTTGACTCCTCTCCCCAGAAAGAATTGTATTCTCTGTCGTACTCACGATTATCTTTTGTTTTAATATACATTCGACCCGGGTTTCCAAATCCTCTATATCTGAAAATGGATAGATCATCTTCCTCTACCTTAAAGCTTTGAATAAAATCTTGTGATTTTGTAAATTCAGCAAAACCTCCACACACAAGAGTTAACAAATATTTACATAATTCATTTACTCTCATATCAATTTTGGATAATTGGCGAATAGCACTGACATCGCAAGGTTTACCAACAAAAGCAAAAGGTTGGTTTAGATTTAATGCTTCATGAAATCTCTCTAGAGGTGAGGCTGGGCCATATCTTGATCGACTTTCGCCACCTAATAGTTCTTCTCTATTGTAACTAAATTTGGCCAAATTACGCATCGGTTTTTTTGGATCTGCATCAGTATGCATAATAAATTTTACTTTTTTTGACTCTAGTAAATA
>CEPV01093200.1_pt1 | contig 21429 bp, 18 predicted proteins | sample 530451 | NCBI WGS metagenome assembly CEPV01 (sample SAMEA2620097, study PRJEB7988) | marine metagenome | isolation source: saline water (ENVO:00002010), including
ATTCGCGCCAACGCCCGCAACGTCACGAACCTGATCTATACCAAAGGCCTCGAGCTGCTCGCGGGGTCCAAGCCCGGAGCGCATCAGAATAGCGGGCGACATGATTGCACCCGCACTCACGACGACCAGGCGAGCCGAAATCTGCTCGAGCTGACCGTCCGTCGTCTCGACTTCAACGCCACTGCACTTGCCGGAATCGAACAGCAATCGAAGCACCAGGGTATTCGCACGGATCTCAAGATTGGGTCTTATGCGCGCTGCAGCCAGGTAACCGACGGCGCAGGAAACTCGGAGCCTTCCCAGTTTGTTCATCGGATGTGGGCCTGCACCCCACCCATCCGGGTCGTTAGCATCCGCACAGTCGGGATATCCCAGTTCTCTCGAAGCTGCCAAAAAAGCCTGGTGTTGAGGCAGCAACTCGCTCGGCGGATAGCGCCGAATGGAAATCGGACCGGCGTCGCCATGGTAGGGTTTGTCACCAAAATCCAGATCTCGCTCCAGACGGCGGAACGCAGGCAATACTTTCTCCCATGCCCACTCACCGTTGCCCTGCCCGGCCCACTCATCGTAGTCTTCGGGCATGCCCCTTAGTGCGATGGTTGTATTGACGGCACTCGAGCCACCGGTCACACGACCGCGGGGCAGCGGGTCCTTGCGACCGAAGGTTGGCTGGTACTGAATGCCCCAATCATGGTCGGTGTAGGAATTGTTGTGGCTGTTGATCAGATCGTAAGGGGTCCTCTCAATGTCTGCATAGTCCGGCCCCGCCTCAATAAGCAGCACACGTCGCGCGGGCCTTTCCGATGCCCGGCACGCGACGACGGCACCGGACGAACCGGCTCCAACGACGATAACGTCATACATCAGCAACATCCACAGCGACAGTGCTCACACTTACTACACATCATTCCCATCGATGAATCGGACGAGACTGTCGAGATATTCTCTTGGCATGTAGTCAGGCGCGATCGCTGTCAGGTGGGACTTGCCCGGCAATATGACATTGGTGAATTCGTCCAACTCGCGCCACAAGCGAAATGTCTTCACGTTAGGACTGTCGAATTCACCGTTGATCGCCAGCACCGGTATCTTTATCTTGGTCAGATCGATCTCCAGTGGCGCACGTGCCGGTCTATCTCGGGGCGGTCGCGGGGCATCTGCAGCTTTCTCCGCCTCTTCACGGCTCATGCCTCGATCCATGGCGGCATTTATTCTAAGCCCACGGGACGCAGTGGCTTCCTTCGAATCGGTATCCACCTTGTCCTTAGGGATTTTCTCAGCCCACTCCGGATCGGCTTCCCGGATCCCGGAGCCGCCAAAACCGGCTGTGATAAACCGCTCCCCATGCTTGGCAAGAAGCTGGGCAGTAATTCCGCCTCCCATGGAGTACCCGTGGATATGGGCTTTATCTATGTTCAGATGCTCCATGAGTTCGATCACATCCGATCCCTGCCCCGGCCCACCTGGACGTGGTTTGTCGCTTCTGCCGTGATTGCGGCAGTCAAGAGCCGTTACCTGATGCCTCTTTGCCAGCGCCTGCATAATGCCGTTCGCATACCAGTTTCCGTAGGCGTTGCCCGTATACCCATGAATGAGTACCACATGCGACCCGTCGGACCCTAACTGCATGTAGTGAATCTTGATTCCATCCGATGCGGTGAAATAGGTCTTGGTCGGTTCTTCCAGGCTTACACTTTGTTCTGTCATCGCATCTTCCTAAAACAGTTGCGCATTTCAGCCACAAACAGCTCCGGCTGTTCGAAGGCGGCAAAGTGCCCGCCGGCCTCGAGTTCGTTCCAATAGACGATATTGGGATAACGCCTCTCCGCCCAACTCCGCGGTGTTGGTACGATCTCCTGCGGGAAGATACTGCAGCCGGTAGGAAGGGTGACGCTATTGTTGCCGGACCCGCCAAAAGCCCGGGCGAAACTTTCCCAGTACAACCTAGCCGATGACGCAGCGGAGTTGGTCAGCCAGTAGAGCATGATGTTGTCGATCAGCTCGTCCCGAGTGAGCACGTTTTCCGGATGGCCCTGACAGTCCGTCCAGCGCCAGAACTTTTCCAGAATCCACATGGCCTGGCCCGCAGGAGAGTCGGCAAGACCATAACCCAGCGTCTGCGGACGGGTACTCTGCTGTTTGGAGTAGCCCGAGTCCCAGTCCTGGTATGCCTTTCCGCGCTCCATCGCATGCTTGTCCTCGTCCGTGGGGTTCTCGCGTGCGTCCTTGGTCGCTCCGGCGCTCGGCATGTTCAGGTGGATTCCCTTGCAGTGACCGAGATTCTGTAACGCGATGGCAGTCGTCACTGCCGCTCCCCAGTCACCGCCCTGAGCAAAGTACGCATCGTAACCCAGCGCCTGCATCAGTTGCTCCCACATGCCGGCGATCTTGGCGACGCCGTAACCCGTCTCAGCCGGCTTGCCGGAATAACCGTAGCCCGGCAGGGAGGGACACACCACGTGAAAAGCGTCACTTGCCTCGCCCCCGTGGGCTTCGGGATCAGCGAGGGGGCCGATCACCTTCAGGAATTCGACCACGGAGCCTGGCCAGCCGTGGGTGATGACGATCGGCCGGGCCGAGGATACCGGACTTTGCACGTGAATAAAGTGAACTTGGAGGTCATCTATCGACGTTGTGAACTGAGCAAAACTGTTCAGCCTGTCCTGACGCTCGGACCAGTTGTACTCATTCGCCCAATACTCGCAGAACTCCCGTGCGTAGGCGATGGGTACTCCCTGACTCCAGTCGTCAGGCGTCTCAGCATCCGGCCAGCGGGTCGCACGCAGGCGCTCTCTGAGATGCTCGAGTTCGGCTTCGGTTGCGTCGACGGTAAACGGTTGAATGTCTGCCATAGTCTGGTTCTGCCATAGGTTCCGATCCCCATAGCATGCCTGAATGATTGCGGCAAACCAAGATCTCCGGCAGGTTATCTCATGGCATCGAACATGACGCGAAATTCAGCACCCGGATTGCTGTTTTTCGCTTCCACCCGGCCGCCCATAGAGCGGGCCAGTTGATGGACCAGTGCCAGTCCGATTCCCGTGCCCGCTGTCTCGCGCGTCAATTCATCTTCAGCGCGATAGAAGAGGCCGAAGATCTTGTCGAGTTGGTCTTTGGCAATCCCGGGGCCATGGTCCCGCACAGCAAACACAACCATGCCGTCGGGCAGTTGTGCGGCAGTCAAATCGATTCTTCGGGTTGGCGATTTGCGGGTGAATTTGATGGCGTTATCCACCAGATTGATCATGATCTGAGTGAATGCGTCGCTGTCTACCAGCACCTGCGTGGCACCACTCGTATCAATCGCGCTCACGTTCAGTTCAAATCCGGCAGACTCGATCTGAGACGCCACCTTGGAGCGGATGCCATCCATCAGCTCATCCACAGACACCGGCTTCGAATCGATCTGCAATTCACTACGGCTCATGCGCGCCAACTGCAGAACGTTGGTGATGAGGCGCGTCAGGCGTTCACTCTCATCATAGATGAATTCATAGTAGTCCTTCTTTTTTTCTTCGCTCGCCCAGCCCTCGCGCAATATCTCGCCGTACATTCGAATGGATGTGAGCGGCGTCTTGAGTTCGTGGCTGACCGAGGAAACAAAATCCCGTTGCTGCTGGGACGCTTCAATCAGCCGCAGACCTAGCCGATACATCAGGTAGGTTCCGGCTAACAGAACGACTGCCAGTACGGAGGCGACCCAGCCCAGCACGGTGGCGCCAGGCCCCGCTGGTAGTCTGGTCACGGTGAAGATCAGCTCCAGACCATCGAAGGGCGCGGAGAGACGATTCCTGTACAACTGGGTCCCGCTCAGGTCATCCGATCCTGACAGGGTCGGTATCTCGGTTGCGCTCAAGGTGGAGAGGATATTGCCGTAATAGCCGATGATGAGATCGCTCGCCTCAGCAAGCGTTGTGTCGCTGAAATATGCCTCGATTGCGCCGCTCAGGAATGGCTCCTGGTCGATGATCGCGCCCTGAATGTAGCGCTGCCCCTCGCGCCACACCTGGCGGTATACAACGAAATGGCCGCTATCCAGAAGGCTGAAATCAAACGGTTGAACTTCGCTCTCGAACAGGGTTATGCCGCTTGCGAACTGACCACGATCAGCGTCTTCCTCACCGGGTGACAGGGTGACTAATTGCCGCGTTGGTAGTGCACTTTGTTCCTTGCGTGCCACTCTGGCCAATCTGTCCACGGATGACTTGAGGCGCACGACCTCACTTTCTTGTTGGGCCTCGGACAAACCCACACTGACCGAAAGATCATCCAGTTGCACAGGACCCTTGGGACCGGCAACCTTCTTCTGTCGCTCTTGCTCGTTAACATCTTCCCTAAGGCGGTCGAAGGCCAACTGTGTCACCATCTGACCGCGGCTCGCCAGTGAACGCACTTCGGAGGATTGCTGCAACGAATCAGCCCCGGCATTGCTGTCCGCCGCCATTTCGGGTAGCGGGGCAGCAGACTCCAACGACTGATTCTCATCCCTTGCTTTGCTCTCTTCTGCCGAACGCCTTGAGTAAAAAGCCGGAGCTGCCGAAGCCACGTCATCTGTCGATTCGTCCTGCTTCTGATCGGCGACCTCAGGACCGATGGACCCATCTTCGACGGGTTCTGCCTGGACGAGCTGGTTGCGGCTCAGTATCTGCTCAATTCTGTCGTGCAGATCGCGTCGTCCTGCCAGCTCAGCAGGCGTTACCCCATAGGAACGAGCTTGTTCAGCTTGTTGCGGTAGCAGCGGCGTGCTGAATCGACCGTCGGGATCCACTTGGAAATGCCCTACCAGACCCGGCAGGTCTGCGGCAACCGGATAGGAGGACAATGGTGACGGCTGCAGGAAATTTGCACTGGGGTCACCAGCCACCACCACGTACCCATAATCGGTAAACATGCGGGATTCCTCGGTGCCGATGACGTCTGACAGGTGGTTGTCGATACGTGTCGCGATCTCCCGGGCGAGATTGCGATTCAGGTACAGCGCTTCCCATTTCAGCCGGTCGTAAGCCTGCAACACCAGGATCAGAGTCGGCACCAGCAGTGCGATGAAGAACACCAGAAACAGCGCCCTCAACTTCGGTTTGCTGATCTCTTGTAGCAGGCGCGCTCCTACCATCATGGTTGATCTACCATCAACCTGTAACCGGCACCGCGTACAGTAACCAGGTAACGGGGTTCCTTTGGCTCGGGTTCGATCTTGCGTCGCAGCTTGGCGACGTGAATGTCCACGGTTCGAGTTTCAATTTCCATATGTTTCGCGTAACCCCAAACTTTGTTGAGGAGTTCCTGTCGGGATACAGGTCGAGTGCTATTGGAGTTCAGATACTGCAGAACCTGGATCTCTCTGCGGGTAAACTGAATCTCCTCATCGCTACGTCTACCACAGAGATTGCGCATGTCGATCGAGATGTCCGAACCGAGACTGATAGCACTGTCGTCATCTTCGAGCTTTCCCGATCTCCGCAGTACCGCCTGTACACGCAAGACCAGTTGCGCTATCGAAAAGGGCTTTGACACATAGTCGTCAGCTCCCAGGCTCAGGCCCTTTATGATCTCCTCATCACTGGTCTTTGCCGTCAGCATAATGATGGGCTGCTCCTTGTCTTTCTCGCGGATACCCTTGCAGATGTCGAATCCGTTCATCGACGGCAACATAACGTCTAGTAGGATCAAGTCAAACGTCCCACTCAGAGCTTTGCTCAACCCCTCTTTCCCGTCGTCAGCGTAGTCCACGTCATAACCGTGAAATACAAATACATCGGTTAGACCGGTACGTATGGCAACTTCATCTTCAACGATCAGTATCTTCAGATTCTCCGTCATGCCTAAAGCCTAACAATTAACCGGGAGGGATGCAGGTAAATTATATGTAAATTTCCCACCGTTGGTTTTACCAAAACCTGTCTGTTGGCGCAGGCGTCGCCCCACTAGACTGATCACCGTAATCATCTTGAACGACAGACCAATGCGGAGGTGAAAAATGGCATTGATAAAACGACTCTCCAGGCTATTCGAGGCCGACCTGCACGCAGTGCTGGATCAGATCGAAGAACCACAGGCACTGCTGAAACAGTCGGTGCGAGAGATGGCAGAGGAACTCGCGAAGGGCGAGCAACATCTGAAGGAAATGCGCACAGAGCACAGTCATCTCAGTCGCCGCAGCACGGAGATTGAAGGTTCCCTGGTCGACATGGAGGGCGAACTGGATCTCTGTTTCGAATCGAACAATGATGACCTTGCCCGCCAGTTGCTGAAGCGCAAGTTACTCACCGAGAAAGTGCTGTAGGGAGTGACCAGCGCACGCGCCGTGATCGAGGACGATCTTGTACAACAGCAGGCGTCCCTGGATGAGAACAGATCCCGCTACGAGGACCTGTGCGGCAAGGTGGAACTGCTTGCGAGTGACCTTCAGGTTGCAGAGATTCTAGGTGAGGGCGAGTCGGGTTACGCGGATCGCGGGTCCTCAGTCACCGAAGCGGATGTGGAGATCGCGCTGCTGGCCGAGAAACAGAAGAGGGAGCGATCATGAGCAGGCCAACCTTCTTTCAGGAGGTCGTCGTTGCGCTCGCGCTGAGTGCGCTCGGTAGCGCTCTGTTTGCCGTCCTCGGCCAGGTCACCTCCCCTGATATGGCCCTCAAAGGCATCGTTTCCCTGGTGGCCATGGGTTACTCGGGCTACCTGCTCGGTAGATGCCGCATCACATCAGGGCGCGTGACGATGACAATCACCTGGTTCACGATTGCGGCAGCTTGCTGGTTTGGCAACCTGCCCTTGGGGGCTCTCGTGCTGGTACACGTCGGCATGGTCTGGGTTATTCGGTCCCTCTTTTACCATGTGAGTCCCATGGCGGCATTTGTTGATCTCATCCTGAGCGGGCTGGGTCTCGCCGCATCAGTCTGGGCGATGATGCAGTCCGAGAGCTTGTTTATGACAATGTGGTGTTACTTTCTGGTACAGGCACTGTTCGTCGCCATTCCCACCCGTGTCAGGCCGTTAGCAGCAAACCATCAACAACACGAGCAGCAGTTTCAAAGCGCCTATCGCAATGCAGAAGCCGCACTCGGAAAACTATCAGCAACTACAAGGAGATAAACCCATGAAGACTATGATTACCGCAGTATTACTGTTTGTCATGACCACCGCCGTGGTGGTCTTCTATCCTGCCCAGAGCGCGATCAAATCCGTCGATCCGGTCACGGTTCATCCTAAGAGCAGTGCCATTTCCAATCAGCGCCCAAAGATCGAGGTGGTTTTCGTGCTGGACACGACGGGCAGTATGAGCGGACTGATCGCTGCCGCCAAGGAGAAGATTTGGTCAATCGCCACAACCATGGCTGCGGCAGAACCGGCCCCCGAGATCAGCATGGGCCTGGTCGCGTTCCGCGACCGTGGCGATGCCTATGTAACGCGGGTGGTGGATCTGTCGGATGATCTCGATTCCGTCTACAGCAACCTGATGGATCTTGAGGCTGACGGCGGTGGTGATGGGCCGGAAAGCGTCAACCAGGCGCTTTACGATGCCGTGCACAATGTATCCTGGAGCACAGACCCGACAAGCTACAAGGTCGTGTTTCTGGTAGGTGATGCGCCTGCCCACATGGACTACCAGAACGACGTCAAATATCCCGAGACGATCAGGCAGGCGGGCCACAAGGGAATCGTGATCAATACCATTCAGTCCGGTCAGGACGGCAACACCAGGGCCATGTGGCAACAGATTGCCCAGCTTGCCGAGGGCACGTCGATGCAGGTTGATCAGGATGGCAGCGCCATCGCCATCGTCACTCCTTATGACAAGACGATCGCCTCGCTGGCCAAACAGTTGGACGACACCCGTCTCTATTTCGGTACGGCCGAGGAAAAGATCGCGCAGAAAGCCCGTCTGGATACGACGGAAAAGCTGCACAAGCTTTCATCCGACGCTGCCAAGGCCCGTAGGGCGACGTTTAACGCCTCCGAGAGCGGAGCCGCCAACTTTCTCGGTAAGGGAGAACTGGTGGATGCAATCAGCAGCGGCACAGCGGATCTATCGAGCATCGATGAAGATCAGTTGCCGGAAGAGATGCAGGCCATGGCGCCTGCCGCGAGAGCATCCTTTATCGAGTCAAAGGTGGATGCCCGGCGGGAACTGCACAAGCGCATTGAGGAGATGTCAGCCGATCGCAACGACTACCTGAAAGACAAGGTCAGCGAAATGGAGTCTGCTGAGGAGTCACTGGACCACAAACTCTTCGACACGATCCGCCAACAGGCTGCAAAGAGCGGCATCACCTACAAGAAAGAGGACGCCCGTTACTAAGCGAGGCCAAACACTGCACTTATCAGTGGCCGGGTCGGATACGGTAAACGTATCCGACCTTTTTTTGCTTGTGTGATTGCAGAGTGCAGGTGAGTGACTGCCGGGATTCAGTTTTCCTGTACCTTATCGACAGTGTCTTTTCGAAGCTTTACCTGTTTGCCTTTCTTGTCCTTGAAGACCCAATGCTCCGTTGAGTCGACATAGGGTTCGGTGCTGGCAAAATACTCATCCCCACCGGTCGTGATGACGGTGTACGTTGGCGTACTTGAGCAGCCTGTCAAGACGACAAAACCGGCAAACAGCGTCGTTATGATCAGTTTTTTCATTCTTGGTCCCGATTACGTTTCAGAAGCTGGCATCATGCTACTTGCACACTCGCGAAAAATCCAGTGTTTTGTGATGTGCAAGGCCGGGAACACAGAGTTCTCGCACTGTCATTCGCCTGCGATTCAGCCCGATTCCGATACGTCCGCTTATAGTATATTCCAGACTATAAGGTCCAGCTTCGACTCAACAGCCATTGCCCCTCCTTTACGATCTTTACGACGGCACTGCCCACTGCCTGTTTCAGCTGCTTGCCCTGCACAAAAACTGCCATTCGTCAGATCGAAGTTCCTTGACATATTATGTCAGAGGGGTATGCTTAGCGTAACGAACAGGATCCGGAGCTCGCCATGAACTTGTACAAGGAGTCTTCCGCACGGACTCACCTGCTTGATGCAAAGAGAGAGTTGATCACGCTACTCGCCAAGGAGAAACAAGCCCGGCGTGAAGTGGCGGCCCGCAAGGAACGTATCGACGAGTACGAGCGCTACGCCAAAGATGCACTGGAGCTCGACGAAGAGTCGCTTGCCCAGGAGATCGCAGAGAAAATAGCGACGATGGAAGCAAGCCTGATACTGCAGGAAAAAGAGAACGTCTCGTTTTCGGCGCGCGTGAGTCTGCTAAAGGACGCAGTGCGCCGATTGGAACGCCGCATATACGACCCGGACGAAAGGCTCCAGTACATATTGGACTATCTGGATGCCGCCGCCGATCTGGAAGATGGCAGTGACGACCGCGAACTCAAGCGAAAGATGCGTGCTGCAGGAATCGGCAAACAGACCGACAGCGGACGCAAGATACTCGACCGTATCCGCAAGCGCAGATAGACTTCCGGATTTCATCCTGCAGAGTGAAGAAGCCGGCGGCAGAGTCCGCTCGGACCTACCCGTTCCAGCAACCATAGAGAGGTCTCTCGAGAATATCGGGTGTCCGCTATCGGGAGGCCCCCTAAAGGTGTATTATCGGGGACCTATCTGTAATGGAGATCCGCATGCGCACACATCTCATCACCGGGGGATTCCCACCCGGTGCGACCGCCGGACACGACATGGATTATGTCCGGCTGCGTCTGCTGCAGATGCTGCAAGAGCGGGACGTGAAGACCTCCGTCAGCAGCGATTTCAGCGATGTGGCTAAGTGGCTGCCCGATTGCCGGCTGCTGCTGACATACGTCGCGGGCCCGTTCCCTGACGATGAGCAGAGCGCCTATCTGGACTCTTGGCTGGCTGCAGGGGGTCGTTGGGTGGCGTTGCACGGCACCAGCGGCGGCAAGGCGGTACGCACTGAAGACGGCAAGGGGCGCAAGATGGTCAAACTTGCCCATCATCGCACCTTGGGAAGCTTCTTTTTGAATCACCCGCCGGTACGTAGATTCAAAGTGGACGTACAGGATTCAGCCCATCCCCTGATGCAGGAGATGCCGGCATCGTTTGAGGCGCAGGATGAACTGTACTTTATCGAGATGCAGGATCCGAACGCCAAGGTGCTGCTGACCACCGAACTGCCCGAGGATCCACTGCCGGGCTTCGGCTTTGCCTACGACGAGGACACCTCCATACAGGCGGATGGCAAGTCCCGGGTGCTGGGGTACGTGCGTGATGTGGGAGAAGGTGCGGTGGCGTACTGGGCCCTCGGTCACTGTCATTCACCCAGCACCAACGGCCAGCCGTTCGTGGATGAAAGCGTAGCCGCAGATGGCACCACCCCCCTCACGTTCCGGGGCGTCTGGGAGACGAATGAATTTAATCAGCTACTTAACAATTCGATAAACTGGGCGGCTTGAGCGCCGCCGCGATCTATGGAGATGAAACGATGAAGTCAGAATTCTGTGAAGACATGGGCATTGAATTTCCCCTGTTTGCATTCACCCATTGCCGCGACGTGGTGGCAGCAGTAAGCAGTGCGGGCGGCTTTGGCGTACTCGGCGCGACCGGTCACGGACCCCAGTCTCTTGAGGAAGAGCTCAAATGGATTGACGATCACTGCAATGGTAAACCCTACGGCGTTGACCTTCTGGTACCCAACAACATGGACAGCAAGGAAGAGGCCGCTGCCTCAGCGGAGATCGAAGCACGCATTCCGGAAGAACACAAACGATATATAGAAGGTGTGCTGGCACGGCACCAGATCGATACGGCGGGCCTGTGGGATCGTAAGATCGGCGACAATATCGGTGACAATATGCGCGAGAAGGGTGCCGGCCCGGTACTCGACGTTGCATTTTCCCATCCCAACTGTCAGCTGATCGTCAATGCCCTTGGGGTACCACCGGACTTCATGTTCGAAAAGGCAAAAGCAGCCGGAGTCAGGACGGGTGCACTGGCCGGTGCCAGGCGGCACGCAGAGAAGCACGCGGACGCGGGCGTGGATATCATCATCACATCCGGCACCGAAGCGGGCGGTCACTGTGGCGAGGTCTCCACCATGGTTCTGGTGCCGGAAGTTATCGAGGCAATGAAGCCCTACAACATACCGGTGCTGGCAGCCGGCGGCATCGTGACCGGTCGACAGATGGCAGCTTGTATGGCCATGGGCGCAGTGGGTGCCTGGACCGGCTCTGTTTGGCTGACGACCGCAGAGGCCGAGACTGCACCAGTAGTGAAAGCCAAGATGCTGCTCGCGAACTCCCGTCAGACCGTTCGTTCCAGAAGCCGCACCGGAAAATTCACGCGCCAATTGCAGTCGGCCTGGACCGATGCGTGGCACGCTGAAGAAGCACCAAATCCACTTCCCATGCCCCTGCAGCAACTGATCAGCGAACCGGCACTCGGTCGCGTCGGGGCACTAGCCGAAAAAGGCCACGATGGCGCAAAACAACTGGCCACCTACTTCGTTGGCCAGGGCGTCGGGTTGATGAACGTCACCACATCCGCCAAGCAGGTCGTCTACGACTTCATGGAGGACTTTGGTAGCGCCACTGAACGCCTGTCAGGCTTTATGGAGGAGTAACACATCAGGTCAGAGCTCGGATGTGGGGTCGACCTTGAGCTTCTGAGCAAACCGAGATTCCGGGAAATCGAGAACGCCTTGCCCGCGTGGGGCGTTCCGTTTCTTCCGCTAAATGGAACGCGACTACCAGAGAGCGCCTTCCGTCAAGAATGGTCAACCCTTGTTGACAGACGCCCATCCGGTCCTTGTTGTGCCTAACGATATGACTCTATCTCCCCGCAATGGCCAAGGAAATATAGACTTGTATGTAACTAGGTTGTGACACTCTGTTACAAACTCATTCTTGACGTCGACGCCCCAAAAAAGACACACTACACAGTTGGCCAAATTGGACGTTCAGTGATGTCGCGAAGCCGCGCCCTAAAGATCTTCCTGCCACTCCTGTTCATTGTCGGTGCGCTCGCCATGTCCATGGTGATGATCCAGTCACGCCCGCAAGCGATGATACAGCCGGTGGAACAGCCGATCATGCTGGTGACTGTAAACACCGCCGAACGACGTCCAGTTACCTTCACGGTGCGATCCCAAGGCACCGTCACACCACGCACGCAAACGATGCTGATCTCTGAGGTCTCCGGTCAGATCGTCGAGGTAGCCCCCGCATTTGTCAGTGGCGGGTTCTTTTCACGTGGTGACATCCTGCTGCGGATCGATCCGCGTAACTATCGCACTGCGTTGAAACGTTCGCAGGCGGAGGTCGCTCGTGCTCAGACCAAGGTAGCGACAGAGTCTGCGCTTGCCGGTTATGCATTTGACGATTGGAAACGGCTGCGTGAACTGAACACCAACGACACTGGCCAGCCTTCTGACCTGACGTTACGCAAACCGCAGATGCAGGAAGTATTGGCCGAGCTCAAGTCCAAGGAAGCTGAGCTGGAAAAAAGCCAGGGAGATCTGAACCGAACAGTCATTCGCGCACCTTACGACGGCATGGTGCGTGAAAAGTTAGCCGACGTTGGGCAGTACGTGAATACCGGCGCGCAAGTAGCCCGCACGTTTGCTGTCGATCGTGTTGAGGTGCGCTTGCCGATTACGCAGCAAGATCTTAAGTACCTCGATCTGCAGGGCCTGCGACGCGGCGCAACGCTGGCAGTGCATCTGGTGGCGGAGATCGGTGGCGAGTCATTCAGTTGGGATGCCCAGATTGTCCGTTCCGAGGGCGTCTTCAACGAGACGACCCGGATCGTGCATGTGGTGGCAACGGTGATCGATCCTTACGACCTCAAGAACAGCAGCAAAGAGCCTCTCAGGGTTGGCACCTTCGTCACCGCAGAGATCGAAGGGCGCGCCGGAGGCGAGCTGTTCGCCATACCACGCCATGCCCTGACGCGAGGCAAGACCCTTTGGATCGTCGATGAAGAATCGCGCATCTACCCACATGAAGTAACCATCGTACGCATGGACGAAGATTTTGCCTATATAGCTGCCGGCATCGAGCAGGGAGATCGCTTCGTGACAATTCCGATCGACCAACCGCTGCCGGGGCTGAAGGTCCGTTTCGATGGCTGACGCAGACACCAGGGGACTTATCGGTTGGTTTGCCACCAACCACGTCGCCGCCAATCTGCTCATGTTCTTCATCATCGGACTTGGCGTTTATTCGCTCTACATCGTCAAGAAAGAAAGCTTTCCGGGCATGAATGTCAACCAAGTCAGTGTGATGGTCGCCTATCCGGGTGCCGCCCCGCAGGAGGTGGAAGAGGGGGTGGTGGTAAAGATCGAGGAAGCGGTCAAGACTATTCGTGGCATCAGCGAGATCAGGGCAACAGCTCGAGAGGGGATGGGCACGGTCAGTCTGGAACTCGAAGATTCTTACGACGTCGGTGAGGTCACCGACGACGTGAAGCTCGCCATTGACGGGATTTCAACGTTCCCGGTGGAGATCGAACGACCGACCATCACCAGACAGCTGTTTCGGCGTGGGGCTCTCAACGTTCAGGTGCACGGCGATCTCGACGAGGCGACCATGAAAGAGCAGGTGGAGCTGATCCGCGACGAGATCACGGCCCTGCCGGAAGTGTCCTACGCCGAGGTGATGGGGTCACGCCCCTTCGAGATCGCCGTCGAGATCTCCGAGAACACGCTGCGTCAATACGGCTTGACCATGGATCAGGTCGTGCAGACGATTCGCCGCTGGTCGGTGGACTTACCCGGTGGCGCCATTCGAACCGAAGGCGGCGATATCCGTCTGCGTACCAAGGGTCAGGCGTACACGGGCAGCGACTTCGAGCAGATCGTACTGTTCACCGGGAGAGACGGCACGCGAGTCACTCTCGGCGACATCGCGACGATCAAGGATGGATTCGCCGAGATTGAAAGCTTCTCCTTCTTTGATGGCGAACGCAGCTTTGGCGTCAACGTCATGTCAAACCCGGACGAAAATGAGATCGCCATCAGCGAGGCAGTTCATCGCTACGTAGCGCAACGTGCTGATACGCTACCGCCCGGCATCAAGCTCACCGCCTGGATGGACAGCTCCTTCTACCTGAAGGATCGCCTCAACATGATGCTGGAGAATATGGCGCTTGGCGCGGTACTCGTATTCTTCGTGCTGGGGCTCTTTCTGCACCTCAAGATCGCCAGTTGGGTGATCGTCGGCCTGCCCGTGGCTTTCCTTGGCGCATTTATGATGCTGCCGGTGGTCGGTGTCACCATCAATACCATGAGCCTGTTCGCATTCATTCTCGTGATCGGGATCGTCGTCGACGATGCAATCGTAATCGCGGAAAGTGTCTATACGTATACGGAGGAGCATGGTTACACCGTAGCCAACATCGTAGCCGGGGCAAGACGCGTCGCAGTCCCAGCCACGTTCGGTGTACTCACCACCATCATGGCATTTCTGCCCCTTCTGTTCGTCACCGGCATGATTGTGGCCATCACCGAAGCGATCGGTTGGGTGGTGGTATTCTGCCTGGCCTTTTCGTTGGTCGAGAGCAAGCTGATCTTGCCTGCTCATCTATCCATGATGAAATCGTCACACGGAACCAAGGCCGGATTTGCAGACTTGGCCGACCGTGGCCTTAAGCGATTCGTTAGCCATGTCTACATGCCATTCCTGAAACGTGCCATCGAGTACCGCTATGCGACCCTCGCGTTCTTTATCGCTCTTATCATCGCCATGGGCGGGCTCGTCGGTGGCGGAGTGATTCGCTTCGTGTTCTTTCCGGAGATCGATTCCGATTTCGTGATGGTAAACATCGAGTTGGAAGATGGCATGCCGGAAACGCTGATCCAGGATATCGTGGTTCAACTGGACAGCGACCTGCGGGCCGTCAACGAGGAGATCAAGGCGGATACCGGTAGTGAGATCAACGTCGCCGAACACATGTTTGCCTACATCCAGGGCGGCACACGGGGCATGCTGCAGGTGGAACTGCACAAGGGTGAAGGCCGCCCAGTCAATCCAAAAGAACTGGAGCTGCGCTGGCGCGAAAAGGTGGGTGATATCGCCGGTACCAAGGAGTTGACGTTCCGTTCCAGCATGCATATGGGCGGCGGCCCCCCAATCGCCCTCAAGTTGCAGGGGCGGAATATAGAGCGCCTCGAGCAGGCCGCTGATGAACTCGTCGAGCACCTGCGTTCTTACGATGGCGTCTATGAAGTGTCGAGTTCAGCAAACAAAGGCCCTGAAGAACTGATGCTCAAGATAAAACCGGAGGGTGAAGCACTTGGTATCACCCTGGTTGACCTTGCTCGTCAGGTGCGGCAGGCATTTTACGGCGCGGAAGCGCAACGGATACAGAGGGGCAACCAGGAAGTCAAGGTGATGGTCCGCTATCCACGCGATCAGCGCCAATCCATCGGTAATCTGGAGAACATGTGGATTCGGACGCCCGATGGACGCGAGCTGCCGTTCTCGTCCGTTGCCGAATACGACATGCAGAAGGGATACGCCAGCATCACGCGCAACGACGGCCAACGGGCGGTCACAGTCACAGCCAACGTGAACAACACCATCACACAGCCGATGGTGGTCATGGGGCAGGTCAGGCGAGATTTCATGCCTGATCTTCTCAGGCGCAATCCGGGTCTGTCCTACGACCTCGCCGGCAGTTCCATGCAGGAACGGATGTCCCTCGGACAGTTAGGCTACGCCTTCCTGGCGGCGCTGTTCGGCATCTACGCACTGATGGCGATACCGCTGCGCTCTTATATTCAGCCGCTCATGATCATGAGCGTGATTCCATTCGGCGCCATCGGCGCCGTCATTGGCCATATGGTTCTGGGCATCGCCATAAACTCCATATCCATGATCGGCATTATCGCGTTGTCCGGGGTGGTGGTGAACGACAGTTTGATCATGATCTACTTCGTCAACAATCGTATGAGAGACGGTGCCTCACGTAGCGAGGCTGCCATCGAGTCAGGTGCTGTGCGCTTTCGGCCAATCTTGCTGACCTCTCTAACGACCTTCTTCGGTCTGGTACCGATCCTATCCGAGTCGTCCATGCAGGCGCAAATGGTGATCCCTATGGCGGTCTCCCTCGCCTTCGGCATCCTCTTCGCCACCTTGATCACACTGATCCTGGTGCCTTGTCTTTACAACATCATCGGTGACTTCAGCAGCGAACCGACTGCCGAGCAGGCTGTTCCCGCAATCTGACCAGTGGAATCAACCCTGAACTCTACGCCTTTAGATCATCGGCGGGCGAAAGGTTGTATGCTCTCGCGGCTGTGCCGCAAAACAGGTCATTCTTGTCACCCGTGGACAGTTTAAGATCGCCCGCGATTATCTTGAACGCATTCCACAGGCTGGCGTAGGAACAAGAGACTTTATCCACCGGGTAATTGGACTCGAACATACAGCGATCGGGACCAAAAAGCTCGATCAGTATCTTGAAGTAAGGCTGCCATGCTGCAGCAAGTGTGCCTGAATCCGGCGGATCCTCCTGCTGCTCAAAGCCGAAGCCATAGGTAGGCATGCCACAGCCTCCCACCTTAACGACCACATTAGAGAAGCTAGCAAGGGGAGTAATCGCTTCGTGCCAGGTATTGAACACTGCGCCTTCACGCTGACCTTCGTAGGGGCCGTATGCCAACGGGCCGCCGCAGTGATTCAGAACGATGGTTACGCCTGGAAAAGCTCCTGCAAGATCAGCGACTTCCCCAAGCTGGGTGTGATAGCCCCAACAGTCGAACGTCAGTCCAAGCTTGTCCAGCACGGCATACCCGTCTCTGAATTCTTGCTTGCCGAGCAACCCTTCGATATCGCGTGTAGGGTGATGCGAATTGCGGATTTGTGGTGATTCGTGCCAGCCATGGGCATGACGAATGCCTCTGAAATTCGGTGCCGCCGCCATATGCGCCCGCAACACAGCTTCAACGTTGGACCCCACGGTCAGATCGGCGAAGCTAACGATACCACCGCAGCAGCGTACATCCGCGCCGTACAATCCCGATTCCGACATGGCGGCCACGCCCTGTACAAATCGCGTCTCACCGACGACACGCAGTGGGTCCTCGTTGTCCGCTGTGTACATGGAGCCGCACTCGACAAAAACCGTGTCAACGACGTTGTGCCCGGCGCCACGGATATCCTCCATGAGATCGTCCGCCAAATACCGCAAGTGGCTCCTCGTGCCTTCCGGCAGATCCGGTCTCGGTCTGCGATCCCACAGGTGGTGATGGGGGTCGATTATGGGTTGTGCCGGATCAAGGGCATCTTCCCTGGTTCGGGCAAGCCATGATCGCAGGTTATCTCCGCCGACATCCGCCGGGAGCTCAGCCGAGATGGTTGCATGATTATCGGTCATTTCTGTTCCTCTCTTGCCCCACCCATACGCATCAATTGGTCGTGACAATCTGACCTTCACGAGTCTTATCAGAATCGTTAGCCTTCATCGTGCAGCGTCGGTTTGTCGATGCAGCTATCCCATGCGACTTTGTTGCTGGGAAACACGATCCCTTCAGGTGGATAAGACTCCGGGTCATCCAGCGTCGCTGTGGCTATGTCGACATCATCCGTCCTGTTGGTGTGACCATAGGTCAGGCTGGTTCCACAGGTGGCACAGAAGGTGCGACTCACCCCTTTCGACGAGGGAAACGTGGTTGGAAGTTCACCGGTATAGGAAAAACCGGACGACTTGACGGTCACCCAGGCCACCGACTGCGCACCAAAGGCGCGGCGACAGGACGTGCAGTAGCAGACGGTTGAATGAAGGGGGGCACCCGATGCCTCAAAGCGAATGGCGCCACACAGACACCCGCCGGTTATGGTGGTCTCCGACATGATCATCTCCCTCCTAGCCGTGCCAACGGACCCAGCTAGTTATATCGCATAACAGGATGCGCCTTCAACCTGTTTGGTGTGCGCTGGGGGTCGCTCGGCCCGCCTTCTCAGCCGCGAAGATAGTGCCCCATGATGTAGTGTTCGACGCGCCAGACGGCTGCTCCGAGTTCGGTGAACTGGTAGATGCCCGAAGATCGCTTCATCAGGCGATGTTCGATCAGCTTACGGCGAGTCGTGGCCCAATCACCACACAGCAGAGAGATCCGTTCGGTGATCTCGCGATCATCGTAGCTGCGTATCTCCGGCAGTATACGGATAGCGGCATCCGCGCAGATATGGTGCACCCGTCGCGCATTGGGATCACTGAGGGGCTCGCCCGGGTAGTGGGGTTTGCTCTGTGTAATCCTTGGATGCGTGACCTCGCCTTGCCTGTCCACTCCATAGAGGGCACTTGCTGCCGCTTTCTGCAGACTCTTGTCCGAAGAGGAGAGGAACTGCTTGAGTAGCGGTGCCGCCTCATCCCGACCGAGTTCGCCGAGAGCGATCAGGGCCGTCTTGACCACCGTGACGTCTTCATCTGCAGTCAACGCGACCAGCAGATCCCGCGCTTCGCTTATGCCAAGCCTGCCAAGTGCAGCGATAGCAGCACGCCGCTCACCTGCATCTTCGGCCTTCGCCATCGCCATCATGAGATCGGCAGATTCCCTGTCTTCAAAACCAGCAAGCGTCTGGATGGCACTGATTCGCGTCGATGTGACCGAGTGCTTCATGCATGCACGTATCGAGTCGATGTGCTCCCGCCCCTGCAATCGCTCAAGCACACGGATAGCCGTATTGCGCAGCTCAGTATTTTCGTTGGTTAGAAATCTGGCTACCTCAGAAGCCGCTTGCAAGATCGTTCCTGGATCCAGCTCCACCAGCGCAACCAGCTCAGGATCAGTTGTCTCACTGATGAAGCGTGCACCGGGAACAGTGGGCTTGCCATTGCGCTGCCGATAACTCCAGGACCCGATCGCATGCATGTCCATACCACTCAGGGCGAGACCGGCGTTTGCCGGCCCGCGACGAAGTTCTGCCGTCAATTCCACCAGAAATCTCGTGCCCCGGTTACGCAATGTCTGTACCAGCCAGTTGGAGCGACGATACACCTCTTCCATACTGTCGATCTGCCAGAACCGCTCGCTCAGCGACTCGTGGGTGGCTTCAGCCAGGCAAAGCGTCATCTCACCGAGAAGCTGTCCGGTGGGCAGGTCATCGGCAGCCTGCAGGAGTTCGATCAACAGATTCGCCACGGGGCGCCCGTGCTGAATATGACGAATCAACTGATCCAGCAGAAGATAAGCGTCGAAACTCGCCATATCGCCCAGACCGACGCCCAAAGGCGCGGTGATGCCACGACACTCTGACCGACATCGAACCACGAATTGCCGTAACACGGCGAGGACGTTGTCCTTGGTGCTCGCATCTGCATCGAAGTAGAGACCGAGGAGAATGCCCATCGCGGGCGCACCGAGACGAGGCAATAGAACCGCCACGTTCTCAGCTGTCGCAGCGTCAGCCGGTTCCGATAACAAACGCCCGAGCCGCTGCGGCGAACGCTTCAGGATGACCGATAAGCGTTCCATGCCGTTCGGTTCCTCACGAAACATCTTAAGCAGCAGAGCGATCTCCGCATCGACCTCCTCGCTGAACTGTTCTTCATCAACCATGGGAATCTCCTCCACATCTCTCAGGTCTTCTACCTGCCGCTTCAGTTCCTCACGGGCACGATGCAATCGGCTCATCACCGTTCCCTGCGGCACGTCGAGGAAGGCGGCAGTTTCCTGGTAGGACAGTCCTTCCAGATAGTGCAGTACCAGCACTGGACGAGGAGTTGCGCAACTTTGAAGAGGCCCCCTTCTATCAGTATTTGGGGGAGCAGGCAGAGATCCACGTTGTCGTCAGCAACAGGGGCGTTGGTCACGATTTTCCCGGCGGCACCATCGATATCAACCAGGCCTGGATTGAATTCCTGGTCATGGATGCCGAAGGAGAGCTTGTCTTTAGCAGCGGTACAATCGACGAAACCAACACAGTCGACAACAACGCGTACTTCTATCGTTCGCTGCCGGTCGATCGCAACGGCGACCTGGTGTGGAAACACGACCTGTTCAATATGGTAGGGGAATCCTTCCGACGGGTGATAAAAGCAGGCGAATCCGACATTGTCAGCTATTCCTTTGTGGTGCCATCGTGGGCAAAGTCTCCCCTCACTGTCGCTTCCACCCTGAAATATCGCAAACTTAACGACCGCTATGCCCGCTGGGCCTTAAAGGACCAGTACGTAAAGATCCCGGTGGTCGACCTCACGTGGGACAGCTTATCCATTCCCGTCAGGATCAGGAAGGAGGTAGAGTAGCATGGCGACTTCGGCATCTGACTCCCCAACACTGGCTTCTAGCTCTCGAACTCCGGCGTCCAGCTCTCTATTGCACAAGGAACAGAGACACAGCACACGATTCCTAATAGTCCTGTTCATCGTCAGTGTCAGCGGCTTCGCTACCTGGCTTTTCCTCGAGCATGGAATCTTGCAGCAGTTGGTGTATTTGGTACATACACTTCTTGGTTTCTGGCTAACACTTCTGGCATGCCAGTTTCTCTACAGCCACGTGCGCATTGCCATGGGCTTTCGTCGCCCCAACCAGGCGTTTATGGGGTGGTTCTCAGCGCTGTGTTTCATCAGCGTCGCCACAACCGGGTCAGTAATAGGTGTTATCGGTCAATATGAGTCACAGCGCTGGATGCTGGATCTACATGTGGTAAGCAGTATCGCTATCGTCGTATCTCTGCTGGCTCACATCGTCCTGTACCGCTGGCTAAGGCTGACACCACGAGTGGCTGAAGGGGCAGCACAAAAAGGCCCCGGTGGGTCGGTGTTTGCCCAGGCAATCAACCTGCAGCTGGTGATCAGACTCACTGCATACACGTTGCTCACCTGTATCGGTATCGGATTGCTCTCCCTTTTGTACAGCCAGCGACCCAGCACGTACGTGGACAGCGCTGCCGTGCCCTTCAAGAAAGCCTATGGAGACAATATCTTTGCTCCCAGTCTTGCGCAGACGTCAACGGACGCTTTTCTGGACGCTCGGCGCATCGGCCGTTCGGAAAAATGTGGTGGATGCCACGGGCAGATCACGGATCAATGGCGCGCATCCATGCATGGACGCTCGGCCTCTGACCCCTTCTTCCAGAAGAACGTGCATTCCCTGGCGCAGCAGAAGGGCATCGAAGCTGCCCGCTATTGTGGTGGCTGCCACATCCCGATTGCCCTGTTAAGCGGTGCTCTTTCCCCTGGCGGCGACCTGAGTGCCGGCATGCACATAGACGAGGGCGTAAGTTGCATGGGCTGCCACGGCATCAGCAAGGTGGTCAGTCTGGAGGGCGTAGGCAGCTATCTCTATGAACCCGAGCTACATTACCTGTTTGGTGACAGTGACGGTTGGCTGCAGACGGCACTACACAACTACCTGATGAAGATCAATCCCCGCCAACACCGCAAGGATATGGCCCGCGAAGTCCTCTATGACCCGACCAGTTGTGCAACGTGTCATGAACAGTATATCGACAAGGAACTGAACGACTGGGGCTG
>CEPV01094424.1_pt1 | contig 21416 bp, 12 predicted proteins | sample 530451 | NCBI WGS metagenome assembly CEPV01 (sample SAMEA2620097, study PRJEB7988) | marine metagenome | isolation source: saline water (ENVO:00002010), including
TGGGAAAGTACTGGTGTTTGACCCAGAGCTGAAACAGGTCCCTATAATGGGGGCTGTCAGGGTCCCCTGACTGACCGGGAGCGCTGGTGGCAACGGAGTTGTCCCAGTTAGCACTATCCATGATGACCCGGAACGTAGCACCGCTTCTCTGATTGTTGCTGGCTCCGGTACTGTTGAGGGTGGCCTCATAGCCACCCCTCGCTGCAGGTCCTACGTCTAGCCTCCTGCGCAGGTCATTGCCAACTACTTCACTAAGGGGATGGCGTATCAGTACATGTTTGAACTTCTCCTGCCCATAGTGCCACTCGTTCATATTCGGACCAAGTCGCTCCGTTAGATCCGTCAAAGCCTGCTGCAGGCTGTCAACCAGGAGCGCATCACGAGCTTGTATGGGGTCGTCGCCAAAGCGGCCATCCGGGGCCACCAGCCAATCGATGATGCGTTTCTTGTTGAGCCGGACGAGAACACCGCCGGCAGCTTCTGGAACCAACAGTTGCTGCATGTTGCGCGCCAACTGCCGTTCAAAGCTCACGTAGATTGTGGCAGCGGCGGAACCCTTGTCCAGCACGAAGTCCCAGTCCAGCAACCGGGCCACGGCGCTCTTCATCCTGCCGTCGTCAAAGTCAATCGGCCGCAGCAGAGGCACTATATTGCGGGCAGGGATGGCCAGTTCATCATGCTGGTAGTTCATCATATCGACGATGGTGTGACGGCGCCCGTTAGACAACAGTTCATCCGCTCGGAGCCCGCGCATCTCATCACCCCAGGTGTAGTGCAGCGCGTTTTCGTGGGGATAGCCCTCGGGGACCATGTAATTATTGGCGGAGGCAAAATATCCCTTGTCTGGATTGAGGATGTGGGGCAGCGCTTTGATGGGCAGATAACCATCCCACTCGTAGCGGCCGTCTCCCGGAACCGGCACGAGGCCACTCCAGTTGGGTCGGATCGGTGATATGCCCACTGCCTGATAGCCGATGTTTTTATCTACATCCCCCCAGATCATATTCTCAGAGGGAATGCCACTGTAGGAACAGGCTTCGACAAACTCCTGCCAACTGCTGGCCTGGTCCATGCGCAAACTGGCCAGGTAGGGGGCGTTGCCGATCTCCAGCCATGCGGCTCGAAGGGCATAGGCTTTGTGATTCTTCTCATCTTCGTGAAGGACAGGACCGTGTCGTGTGTACTTGAGCTCAACTGCCCGGGGCGACTCACCCTTGACTGCGATAGTGTCGCTGATTACGCGCATCTCCTCCCAGCGATCGAGATAACGATACTGACTAGGGTTGGCTGGATTGGTGTCGTAGACATAGAGGTCTTCGTTGTCCTGACCGAACACGGTCAGACCCCAGCCACCATGCTCGTTGTGTCCGATAGAGACCCCCGGGAGCACCGGTTCGCCGCCGCCGATTACATTCCATCCGGGTGCATGCAGGTGGACGAAATATCTGAGCGAAGGCAGCGCCACAGAGCGGTGCGGGTCATTGACTATGTAGGGATAACCGGATTGCGTGAAGCGACCGCTCACTACCCAGTTGTTGCTGCCGGTTCCATCACCACCATAGCCATCGGCGATGGCCTCATCATGAGAACGAGCTAGCAGCCGCAGCGAGGAGTCACCGCGAAACTCCGCGACGATATCTTCCGCTTTGAACTGAATCCGACGGCGGAATGCCCGATAGAGATTGAGAATCTCAGGCACCAGCAACGATCCGTCTATTGCGGCATCCAGTTGCATCACGGGATCGCCCGGTCTAAACCACTGCAGATCTTTGACGACACTCGCACCCACTAGGGCGACTGCCCTCCCCAAGCGCAACTCAGTAGTTGCGTTAGACAAGAGGCCCTGATGTCTCGAAATAACAACAGCCGGCGTCCATCGACCCGGTTTGATTCCGAGCACCTCGAACTCCACGGGAAGCAATGCTGGCTCCGCTTCGGTCCGCCGGATGTAAGCGTTTACGCCATCGACAAAAGCGTTGACGATCTGCTCTCCCCTCGGATGGTAGTGATTGAGTTCCTGGGACAAATTCTTGCGAAAGAGATGCAGTCGCGTACCGATATCACGTTGCAGCTCCCGAGGGCCGAGCAGCTCCGCTACCGTGCCGGTCGCCTGCCGTCGCCACATCTCGAACTGGAAGAGCCGATCTTTGGCCGCGTTATATCCCTGCGCGAAGAACAGGTCGTGTTCGTTCTCCGCATAGATGTGCGCGACGCCCCAGCGGTCGGTGAGAATCTCCACGCCCTGCTGCAATCCTCCGACCGTTATCTCTTCTGCCGCTGCGCTGGCTTGCACCAGCAGCACGGTCAACACACCCGTTACCCATCTCATGCTATTCATCTCCGGAATGCATACAGTGTACGCCCCTTGGCACAGAGGCGATGCTCATCATCGATGATTTCAACTTCGATCATGGCCAGTTGGCGGCCGTGCTTAATCACCGTGGCATCCGCGAAGATACGCTTGCCCTGAGCCGGTCGCAGATAGCTGATGTTGAGGTCGGCGGTCCCGGCGGGCTTTTCTTCCGGCCCCACTTCGGTGAATAGCGCTGCCAACATCACGATGTCGACCATTGCCGCCAGTATGCCACCATGAACGCTGCCACCAATCCCAGTCGGCGTGGTCTCGTCCTTCCTGAGGCAGATGCGAGCAAATCCCAGCCGCCTCTCCACCAGCGTAATGCCCAGCATCTCATTGAGGGGCTGGCGATCGAACTGATCTTTATTTTCCTTAAACTGATCCATAGCGCCGGCATTCCTCATAGTCAGCACAACATATGATTCGAGCGCACCGTCCCATCATTTCGTGGCGGCACGAATCATTAAGGGACTAGCAGGGCGGTTGCCATGCAATGGCCCCCCGCAGCAACTCGATCTCGATGGCGGCGCTGTCGAGAAGTTCCGCTGGGGCGAGTCGTACGTGCAGATAATCCGCAGGATCGCTCAATACCGGGTTGAGGTTGTCGATCACGAGGTAACTGCGATTCAGAAGTACAGGAGCAGTACAGGCGCTGCTGAGAAAGTCGGGCAGATTCTGGAAGCCGGTGGACAGGGCTACGCTGACCGGATTGACAGCCTGATTCGGCGACTCGATCTCCACCGATCCGTCGATCCCCTTCTGCGATGATGCTGAAATGACAGATTCTGAGTCGACGACGAAGTTCTGCGCCACCAGATTGATATTGCCGCCGGCACCTACGTTCGCGTTGGCTATAATGCTGCTCTGTCTTATGGTGAAGAGTTCCGGATCGATGCTGATGTTTCCGCCGCCGCTTTCTAACGTCACTCCTTGAGCGGTCGCGGTAATGACCGATTGATCGACCGTTATCCTCTCCTCGGTGGTGATGTCGATATTGCCGCCTCCCGACTCTTCCGATTCAGTCAGCACGCTTGCGTTAACCACCCCCAGGGAATCCGCGACGATAAAGGTGACATTACCCGCATCCGCGCTGCCGGTCGCAGACGAAGAGATCTTTGCATCGGTGGTGAGATTCAAGAAGACCGCTTCTAGCTGGATATCCCCTCCCTCGCCGGCACCCGTGGTATCCGATGTGATGGTGCTGCCCGAATGAATGCCGATGTTGTTCGCTACAAGTTCAATGATCCCGGCATTGCCGTTGCCGATCGCTGATCCCGTAATGGCACCCCCTTCGGTCATCAGGATATCGTCAGAATTGATCGTCAAGGTACCACCCAGACCGTCAGTTCGAGTGATCAATAGGATATGGCCGTTGTCAGTGAGGGTAACGTCAGAAGCAATGATATCTACACTGCCAGCATCGGCACTACCGGCCTGCGCGGCTACATTGATGTTGCCGTTGTCACTTAGCAGCACCTCAGCGACTTCAATATCTACGCTGCCGCCGAGACCTGCACCGCGCGCTTCAGCATTGATTACACTGTTAGTCACCGAAAGCAAATCGCCCGCAATTCGGATCGTGCCCCCCACTCCTGCTCCACGTGCAGCCGAGCTGATCGATCCGTTATCCAATGCCACTCGATCGACCCTAAGCACTATGTCGCCGCCGTCACCCCCACCGGTGGTTTCCCCGACAATCGCCGCTTCGTTGCGCAGGATCAAATCCTGTGCACGCAGCGTCAGAATACCTGCATCTCCCTCCGTGAGGGTCGACAGAGCGATCTTGCTGCCACCGTCAAGAGTTACCGATCCGGCGGTTATATCCACGAGCCCCGCTTCGCCGGTTCCGAAGATTGCCGATACGCTGATTAAGGCGGAGTTGTCCAGGCTGATTGTCTCTGCTGTGAGAATGACCTCACCACCTATGCTATTGCCCTTCGATGCGGCAGTGAGTGAACTCGCCGACATCGTTAAGCTGTTAGCTTCGATGAGAATGGCACCACCATCACCAACATCGTTGGAATCGGTGGACATCACGGCTTCGTTGGACAGCGTAATCTCTGCTGCTTTCACGTCAACAAAGCCTGCATCCCCTGCACCGAAGGATGATGACACCACAAACGCCTTGTCAAGCAGGATAGAGTTGCTTGCTGTCAACTCGATCTGCCCGGCATCACCCCCTCCGAGAGTCTTGGCAGTAATACGCGCGCCGGTATCGAGACTGATGTCGTCCGCTGTCAGCAGGATCTCACCACCTTCAGCGTCTGCCAGGGTGTCTGATGAAATCACGCTGCGAGAGTGCATTTCGATGCTGTCAGTTTTTATCTCAACGATGCCGGCATCGCCTTCGTCAACAGCAGACCCCTGAATAAAGCCGTCCTGACTCATGAGGATGTGGTCTGCGGTAATCGACAGTGCACCACCAACTCCTGCCGACTCGGTTATAAGGAGGATGTGACCACCTTTGGCGAGCGTGATCTCTTCAGCGATGATCTCAAGGCTGCCACCGTCGCCGGTCCCGGCTCTGGCGGCCAGGTTGATATTGCCGGAATCAACCAGCTTCAATTCCTTCACCTCAATCATCATACTGCCGCCGGCACCTTCTCCGTGGACCTCGGCATTGATTACGCTGCCCGTTACGGTAAGACTCTCGCCCTCGATCGTGACCGTACCGCCCTCACCAGTGTCCCAGCTGGCTGAACTGATCATGCTGTCATCAAGGATCAGATGGTCGACGTTGAGCAAGATATCCGAACCCTCACCACCTCCGCGGGTCTCACCAAGTATCGCAGCAGAATTCAGCATGGTGAGTTCCTCAGCACGCACGGTCAATATTCCGGCGTCGCCATCAGTGGACGTAGCGAGGGCTATCTTGCTGCCTCCGTCCATTACGACCGACTCCGCACTGATATTCACAAGACCCGAGTCCCCGGATCCCGACATGGCTGACACGTTGATTGTCGCCTGATCATCCATGAGGATGGAGGCCGCGGAGACCATGATCTCGCCGCCTGCGCCATCACCGGCGGCGATGGCATTGAGGGAAGCGTTCCCCATCGTCAAGGTGTTGGTTGCGATAACGATGGCTCCACCTTCACCCGTGCCAAGCGCATCGGTATTGACAAACGCACCGTTAGATAGGGTTACGTCCGGCGCGGTAAGGCTGATAAAGCCGCCGGTTCCATCCCCGAATGACGTGGATACGATGGATGCGTCGTCGATGCTGATGGTACCTGCGGTAAACTCAATCTGACCTGCATCCCCAACGCCCTGGCTCTGTGCCGACAAGCTTGCCTTGCTGTCGATGACGATGTCCTCAGCCTTGACCAGGATCTCTCCCCCCTCGGCGGTACCGGAAGTATCCGAGGAGATGGTGCTGCTACTACCCATATTGAAGCTCTTCGTGTCTATCGACACAAAACCGGCATCACCATCTTTGGTAGTCGAGGCGGTAATCGCGGAACCACCGTCGAGTTCGAAGGTATCAGTCGTTGCAGTCAACGAACCCCCCGCTCCATCGCTCAGCGCGAACAGCAGGATATTGCTGCCGTTCAGAAGTTTGACGTCTCCCGCAACGATGTCGATGCTGCCGCCATCTGCAATGCCTGCCTTGGCGGACACGTTGATGGTGCTGTTTGCATCCAGCGTGACGCTATCCACGTTGATCTCGATGTCGCCACCCAGACCCTCTCCATTCGCTTCCGAATTGATCTGAGCAGAGGTGAGCAGCAGGCTCTCGCCCGCCATCTTGACGAATCCACCCTCGCCCGTGCTCAGGGCACCCGAGGTAATGGACGCCTGATCGATTGTGATTCGCTTGACCCGGAGGTCGATGTCTGCGCCTACACCCGAGCCCTGAGATTCTCCAAAGATGCCGCCGCCATTTCGAATCACGAGATCATCGCCGATGACGGTGATATCTCCCGCGTCGCCGTCGCCCTTGGCGGTGATGTTGATGCCGGAACTGTCGATGATGGTACTGCTGGTATTGATGAAAATAGAGCCACCGACGCCCGCCCCCGCTGCGGACGCATCGATGTCCATGCTGATCAATTGGGCGCTGTCGCCGTTGATGGTTATTGAACCGCCCTCGCCATCTCCCCTGGCTTCCGCGGCCATACCCATGTTCTCGAGAACGATATCGCCACCGATCAAACGCAGCGTGCCGCCGACGCCGCCACCGACACTCAGCAAGGTGATGCCGCTGTCACCATCAATGTTGATCGACTGCCCCCTGATCTCTACATAACCTGCATCACCGCCTGCCACGCCCCGGGTGAACGATGACACGTTGATCATGGTAGCCTGACCGATGGACACATCCTGTGCATTGATCAGGATTGCCCCACCCGAACCTTCACCACTGGCCGCGCCTGAAATCTGCGTGTCGTTGATCTCCACAGTCTCCGCAAGCAACTCGATGAGACCCCCGTCCCCGCCACCGGTGCTGCTGGCATTCAGGGTGGAGGACTGGTCGATGAAGATCGTGTCATTGGCGGTGAATTCCACTTCCCCCGCACTGCCATCCCCCGACGTCTGCACGTTAACGGACGAGCCCTGTCGCACGACAATATTTTCGGCTCTGATGGCGACGGATCCACCGGCACCTGAAATCAGGGAATTAGCCAGCAGAATGCTGTTGTCAAGCAGATCGAAATCCCCGCTGGCATTAACTGTGATCGATCCGGCGGTGCTGTCCCGCAAGGTGCTGGAGGTGTTGATACTGCTCTGATCACTGATGGTAAAGTCGATCGCCGTCACGGTGAGATCGCCACCTGTGCTGCTTTCACCAGCAGCAAGATTGATGCTGCTCTGTTTTTCCACCAGAATTGAATCCGCCGTGATATCGATCGTGCCTCCCTGCAGGGCACCCCCTGATGAGGATATCAGGGCGGCAGAATTTGAAAGCTCAATCTCGGTAGCAGTGATATCAATACCACCACCACTCAGATCAGCCGAACCGGACTGAATGACACTTAATCCATTTACGCCTTGCACTGCGACGGATGTGGAATCGATTTCGACGCTGCTGTCTTGGCCCGCAGTGAATATGGTCGAGTCGACCGACAGGAGGTTGCCCCCTTGGAAGTAGATACCGCCTCTGACGGTCTCCAACCGTGAATCGTAGATGTCGATATCACCGAACACGGCGTTGCCACTGGTAACGTTGATCTCCTGGGCCAAGATCGTCGTCTCGTCGATCAGGATAAACTCCGAATTGACATTGATGTTCTACCCGTCACTGCGATCTTCACCAATGCTGCTGGCTCTGTCGCTTTCAAACGTCACAGCACCGCCCGGCGAGGAGATGAATCCGAACGAGCTGATGGCCGCGCTGGTCAACACCGAGTTATTCGATAGGTTGGCGTAGAACCGCGCATCGTCCGCAAACTCGACAAAGTCGGCGGTGGACAGATTGAAGGCACCGTCGATGTCAACAACCGCTCCGTTGGCGAACAGGAATCCACTGGGATTGATCAGCCAAAGTGAAGCGCTATCGATCGACGAAGTGATCCGACCGGCGATGGAAGATGATTCGCCACCAGTGATCCTGGCAATAATATTGTCGATGCTGGCATCGCCGGAGAAATTGGCGTGCTCGGTGACCGCGATGTCGAATTCACTAAAACTGTGGAAGAGATTACTGCTCTTCACCTCCCCGAGGGAGGACTGAATATCGTAGGTGAACCCGTTCCCGGCGCCAACACTTGTGTCGGCGGTGCCGCCGGTTGTGCCATCCAGCACGACATCTGCGCTCGACAAGCGCGCGCACACAAACAGAGCCAGCGAGAGTCGAAAATAGCGTCTCATCCTAAAACCTGTGCTCATATTGGAGACGAAAGTGAATACCGTCATCCTGCAGATCCGGCTGTTGAACGATGATCTCGTCGAATGGATGCGCCCAGAACAGATCCGCCCGCAGTCCGCGCAGGGCGCGCAGCGACACGCCGAAACCCACGCTGTAGAGCGTGTCCGTAGTCGATGAGACGGCGTCATCATGGTTGAAGCCGCTACCCCAATCAAAGAAGGAAACCAACTCCAAGCGATTCGTCTTGAGTGGTATGCGATAGCGACCCTCCAACGAGAACAGGTAGATGTTATCCCTAACCAACTGGTTCTGGCGGTAGCCTCTGAGCGTCTCCAGCCCGCCTATGGCAAAGCGTTCGATGGCCAACAGTGGATCGTCCGCAATCTGCGCGGCTAATCTGGTGGTGACGTGGAAATTATCCGATAGTTGGCGGGAATACTGTAGCTGCGCAATGTAGCTGGTAAAGTCGCCATCGGGCTGAGACGCATTGTCGGCAGCGTCGAACTTGCTGGTTCCTTTGGATACCACGAGCCGGGTTGCCAACGATTGCGCAACGCCTTGGTAGACATAGGATAACGAGAGTCGCAGCGGTGTTACCCGGCTCTCACCGTTGATCGCTCCCTCCGAGAACGAAAACGGCTGGTCGAGCAACTCGGTATAGTTCCGCCTTTTCTCGGCAACGATGCCAAGTTCGACATCGGTATTGGGCGTTCGGTAAAGCGGAAATCTTAAACCAATGCTGATGGATTCCGTCTCACTGACGACCTCTATGTCGTCGAAGGGTTCCTCGATCACCGTCGAGTCACTGACCGAGTGAGTGATGGATACGCTGTGATCGTTAGAGTTGAAGGGAATAGCAAAGTCGAACAGATGACTGTTCAGGCCCTGGGTCAGTGATCCTGCCAGTCTGAGAGAATCGCCTAAGCTCGTGAGATTCTCAGCTTGAAAATACACTTCGCCAAATTCGGCACCTACACTTGGCGACCTGCTATTGGCGGCAATGATACCGAATCGACGCAACTCAGTCGTATCCACTGTGATCTGAAGATTTGCCTGGCCGATTTCACTGCCGGGAACCAGTCGCGCGTTGACACGTTCCACCAGAGGATTTTTCTCCAGTAGTTTCAAGGAGGACTGCAGTTCCTGCAGATTGAACGGTTTCGATGTAACAAGGCGTCTGCTGATGTAACTCTCTCGAAGATTGCTGTCGACGTTGACTTCGGTGACTTCACCTTCAATCAGATCGAACCGTATGACGCCATCCTCTATCTTCTGATCTGGAATCACGACGCCCGTGTTGATATATCCTCGGGTAACGTAGAGCTGGTTGATTTCGTTCTTCAGATTCAGTAACGCTTCTGTCGAAGTCACCTGGTCACGCATGGGTGCTACGAGGGCATCCACCTCATCGGCTAACAGATTGCTGCCACTGATGGCTACCGCTGTCAGGTATATCTCCTGCAACTGAGATATCCTGTTAACTGACCTTTTCTCCGGAGCAGGCAGCAGTTTCTCACCTTGCGTCACTTTTGAGTCGAAATAGCGGCGCATTGATTCCTCGGTGATCTGAGGCCTGACGCCTCTGTTGAGGTCCTCAGGAATGCCTCTCCTTTGCAGCGCTCTACCACCGGCTAGGTCTCGTGCCGGTTCCGAGCGCTGCACCACACCCGTCATGGTGGGCGCTTTGGGCGACGGCGCATCAAGCGTCGCTGATACGATCCAGGCGGAAGCGACGCCCTTCCGGCTGAGTGCATCCATCTCGGCAACCGCTTGCGAATAACCGGTGAACGGACCGACGGTGACACGATATCTGTCTTCGCCCCCAATCGATGTGGGCGAAACGCTTATCGACAGGCGCGTTAAGTCAGCAAAATCGGCCTCGGCTTGTTCCGCTTGCCCGGCGCTCCTGAAACTCCCGACCACAATGTAATAGGCGCTCGCGGGAACCGACTCTTGGGCGAGCGCCGAGCAGCATGCTATAGACGACAACGCCAGCACCTGCACCAGCAACTGAAGAAGACGGGACAGCATCTTCATAACCAGTTCCCAATCAGAAGAAACGGTGCCCAATCGCTGGGGTGTTCGAACACGGGATCGTTGATCAGACTGATCTGCGCCGACTGCAGCGCCTTCGCTTTACTGGACCCCTGCGTAGACGCGTTTGCATAGAACGTGTCGATCAATTGTACAGTGGCAGCGTCACTGATCTGCCACAGCGTTGCCACGGCACTTCGCGCTCCCGCTTTGAGGGCGACACCAGCCAGGCCGAGCGCTGCTCGGTTATCGCCTGCTGCCGTTTCACAGGCACTTAAGACTAACAGCTCCAACGGGTCGCCGAGATACTTGCGGAAGCCGATGCTCTTTTCCAGGAGATTCATGGTGAGCTTGTCATCGTAAGCTAACAGATAGGATTTCTGCGGGTTGCTGTCGAAGTGACCGTGCGTGGCAATGTGTATGATCGAATAGTCGTTGGATGACATCTCGGTGGTCACCACATCGCGCATGAACTGTGTATCCTGCAGCACCGCAGCGCCATAGTTGGCTTTCAGATTCCGCAGTTCCGCGGGGACACCCGGCAGTCCACTGAATCCCTGTACGGCTTGGGATATACCACCTGCAAAAAGGGATGCCTGCTTGAACTCCAAACGCTTGGGCAGGGTGAGTTTCAGACCCGGTGTGGTCGCCACGGCATATTTTTCGACCAAGTAGCTATCACCATCGTAAAGCGCCGCGATGGGGATCGTTCGCAGCACGCCATCGGGAACGAACAACAGCGTCTTTACGTCATTTTCCACCAGTAGATGATCGAACTGCTCGATCAGCAGCGTATACAGTTCCTCGCCGATCTCCAGATACTCCTCGTCGCCCTGATCCAATTGCAGATTGTCTCTAAACTCGTTAACCAGATCTTCAAAGGCGGCCACTTCGATTGGGCTGGTGAACTGATGAATGTTGGAACCAACCGATACCAGCATCTCGATACGGCCCGGCAGGATGACCGGGTAAACGGTTGCGGTGGCCGCTTCAATCTGGTCCAGTTGCACTGAAGTTTCCGGCAGTACGCAGTCGTTCTGAAAATAGTCCTGCAACTCAGCCGACTTGGCTTGCTCCAGAATATCCTGAACATAGCGGTAGCGCTGCTGCCTTGTCGCCGGAGTTGCCAGCGCCTGTACCGAGTTGAGCAGGATGTCGGAAAGTCCGGTAAACAGCGGCATGACTTTCTGATGGAATGTGTAGGGCGAACCATCGATCAGGTCCTGGCGCACGTGTTCCAGTGTCTCGATGGCCTGCTGATAGCTCTTGACCGCATTTTCCAGCTCACCCAAGCTCCTCTGGATGCGTCCGATCTGCCACTCCCACAGGTAGGCACTTTCATAGGACTGAATCGAATTCGCGTGGAAGGCCGCTTCACGAGAGATGGCTAACGCCTCGCCATAGGATTTGTCATCTTCATAAAGACGCGCCAGATATCCTCTCGCGTACGAGAGGAGCCTCGCGTCCCGGCTCTCGCTGGCGATCTCGCCCGCTTCGATTAAGCTGCCATAGCTGCGCATCATCCAGTCGGGCGAAAAGTCGAAGTACCAGAAAGCGGATCGGTACAGATTGGCGGCTGAAATCAGCAATTCCGCTTTGCTACGTGTCGCGGGCAATTCGGCAAGCAACGCGTGCAGTTCCGTCAAGGAACCGAAAAGATTCTCCAGCCGGGCAACGGAAATCAGAACTCTGGACTGATTGGCCAACAGCTTCGCCTGCAATAGCTGATCGGCCAGTTTTCCGGCTGTGCTTACCCCTTCGGCAAAGACGCGTACGGATTCCGACGGATTATTGAGGGCACCGTAGACCATCCCCAATTCGTTGAGCACGGAAACACGCACCGCTGACGCCTCTGCCGAGGTGGCCTCAAGCACAGGCAGCAGAATATTCAGAGCCTCTGCATAGGATCCGAGATCATAAAGGAGAGATCCCATCGCGACACTTATCTGCTGCTGGGTGACCAGCGACACCTGACCTGAGTATTGCTGCGCCTCCTCCAACAGCGGCAGGGCTTTTCGTTTGAAGCCTTTATCCTGAAAGCGTCGGGAAAGGTCGATCAGCGCCTGAACCCTCTCCTCGGGCGCTACGTTGACGGAGTTAATGATCTCGTTAAGTGTGTCTTCGCGGGAGCCCTCGGCCGCACCGGCGCAAACTGCAGTTCCACTCAGCAAGCAGGCAAATAGCAGCAATAATGGCAGGTATACCTTTCTCGTTTGCGCTCTCATCATGGAAACAACTCAGCAAGTCAGCCGTGAATATAGCACTTATATTGCCGGTTTGCAGACACTGGCCGATGAGTGACATGGCAACCTTCATAGTTTCGTCATCAAGTAATACCAATAGCCGCTGGCTTTGAAGAACGATCTGCTATAGACCCTTTCATTCAGTCCATGCGCTCGAAAGTCGTCGGGGCCATACAAGAGCGCCCCCACGCCGTAGGTGGGAATGCCGGCAGCGCGGGTGAATTTTCCATCGGTGGCGTAGGCTGCCATCATCGGCATCACCGGCAGGCCGGGGTACTGACTGTCAATAGCCTCTCTCACAAGATCCATCACATCGTCACGCACGGGTGATGCGGGCCCCGCCGTTGGATTACCTCTCACCACAACTGCCACGGTTTCATCGGCCACCGCTTGATCTAGCATCGCTGTCGTCTCAGCAACGCTCTCACCGGGAAAGACCCGGCAGTTTACGGTGGCGTTGGCTGTTTGCGGCAACGCGTTTTCGGCGTGCCCGGCAGTTAGCATGGTCGCTACACAGGTGGTTCGAGTCTGGCCCATGGCGCCCGAATTTCGCAGGATTTCTGCGGCTTCTGCGTCATGGGGATTCGCGGCAAAGCGACCCATGGCGGTGGCGATCTTGTCGCCCGGCGCTGCCATCTTCGATTGCAGCTCAAACTGCAGCTTAGTAATATCGTTTAGCTTCACTGGCCAGTGAAAGGCCTCAAGGTTCTTGAGAGCGGCGGCCAACTCATAGATGGCATTGTCCGCTCTCGGTGCAGAGCTGTGACCGCCACGATTCTTGACCGTCAAGTCGAAGGTCATATAGTTCTTTTCCGCCATCTGCATCTGCATGCCGAGCGGATTGCCGTCGGCATCCATACCGCCATGACCCGCATCGGAATTTAGCGCAAACTCCGCATCGACCAGATGCCTGTGCTCCGTGACAAGGCTTGAAATTGCTTCGGCATCCGTTTCCTCATCCCCCGTCAGGGCAATGATCATGTCCCGATTCGGGACGAAGCCCTCTTCTCTGAGACGGATAAAGGTAGATGTTAGCAGCACCACACCAGCCTTGTTATCACCCGTGCCACGGCCGTAGAAGTAACCATCCTCCTCTATCAGCGCATAGGGATCTCTCTGCCAGTCCGCCGGCAAGGCATCGACGATATCCATGTGGGCCATGAACAGCACAGGCTTGACAACACTGCTCTTGCGGCCACGATAGCGTACGACCAGAGCTGCATTTTCATCGCCCATCTGCAGGTAGCGAACATCCTGCTCCCCGAAGCCGCCCGACAGAAACCTGGCCTCAAGGTACTTGGCGAGAGGCCTGACCTGATCGTGGCCGCGTGCCGATCGGTATGCGATGACATCCCGATACAGGTCGACTAGCTGCCGTTCACGGTCGGTTCTGTCATCTTGAGCATACGCGCTGGCCGTAAGGAACAGCAAGAATCCCGTTAGGATGTGTCGGTACATGACAACTCCCGTAGCTCCAGCAATTGGGTTATCCGAAGTAGAGGCCGCCATCGGTATTGCGCAGCTTATCCCTGGCAATAACCATGCGATGCACTTCCGAGGGACCTTCACCGATCCGCTTAACCCTGAGTTCGCGATACCAGCGTTCGAGCGGCATCTCCTTGGCGACTCCCATGCCCCCGAACATCTGGATCGCGCGGTCGACGACACGCCCCGCCGTTTCCGTGCCGTAGAGCTTGCATACGGACGCATCCACCTTTACCGGCTCACCCGCGTCAACCCGTGACGCAGCATCGTAGACCAGCAGGCGCGCCGCGCGCAGTTCCACCTCCGAGTCCGCGATCATCCACTGAATGGCCTGCTTGCCGTCCAGCATTCCGTCCCGTGTAGGGCGCTGCTTGACCCAGCCGCACGCCATATCGAGGGCCTCCTGGGCGATACCTATGCAGCCGGCAGCATACGGAATGCGGGCATCCACGAGCCAGCTCTGGGCGACGCTGAACCCCTCCCCTACTTTGCCCAGCACGTTTTCAGTTGGCACTTCACAGTTATCCAAAACGATTTCATAGGGTGATAGTGCCCGAATCACCGGAATCTCGTTGAATGAAATGCCTGCAAACGTGGGCTCTACGATGAACGCTGTAATCTGTGGCGGCTGCCCCTCTCCACCATCGTCAGTTCTGGCGAATATCACGCCGTAGGTGGCAGCTTTCGCCCCGGTTATCCACATCTTACGGCCATTGAGAACCCACCTGTCGCCCTCTTTCACCGCACGGGTCTGAATGTTGTTACGCGGATCGGACCCCCCGGTAGGTTCCGTAATCGCAACGAATGCGCCCGCCCTGCCCTCTACCGCCGGGATGCCGTATTTTTCGATCTGCTGTTCCGTCCCAGCCCAGATAATATTGGGCGGGCCGCCACCAAATGCGCCGAGGGCCGGCGCGTACGCGCCCAATCTGCACTTGGCGGATTCCTCTGCGATGATCACCCTCGCCATGGAGCTGACCGGATTGCCGCCATATTCCTCCGGCACGGTCAGACGGGTCAGTCCCATCTGTTCCGCGATGCCTCGCAGATGGCGACGATCTTCAGGCATACAGCCGAGGGCATCGTGAGGAAGCTTGTCTTCGATCGGTTTGACCTCCTCCCGCATGAAGCGCCTGATCTGATCCCTAAGTAGAATGAGCTCTTGCGGCAACCTGATGCCGTAGTGGCTAGTTTCGGTTTCTGTCACTCCAGTTTGCGTCATGGGATTTCCTTAGCAGCCAGCTTTTTCCTTGCCGTTCATTGTCGTGTAATCCCAATTGATCCGTCAAGATGGTTACCGTGTCTCAAGAACCACCGGCAGCACCTGCTTCTTAAAATAGAGTGTCCATTAAGTTACTATATAGAAGTTGGTGCCTGACGCTATCGAAGTTAAGGTCCGAAGATAAATAAGAGTTGTTGCCTAAGAAGAGATTTCGACAGGTCCGCAGATCCGCACCCGAGGTATGAGAACAACTCGCTACACAGCGCCGCTAGAGTGTTTCCTATATTCGCGTTAGTATCGTCAGTTGGTCTGTGTATTTTCTCCCGCGGGAAGCAGCGATGGGGCGTAGGTTAGTGAAGCGAGTATGCGCATTGATAACGATATTGTTGAGTGCATCCCTATGGGCCGACGATAACGATACGCTCGAGGACGCCGCGCGCATATTCAGCGAATCCTGTGTCGCGTGTCACGGTGAAGGCGTCCGTGGTGCACCGAGGCCCGGCGTGAAGGCCGATTGGGAGCCTCGACTGAGTTATGGAATTGAGGGTCTTTACATCAGCGCCCTCGATGGCGTAGGCGCTACGATGCCGCCGCGTGGCCTCTGTTTTGATTGCAGCGACAGTCAGCTGAAAGCAGTGGTTGATTTCATGGTTCGGGACCTGAAATAACTGCAACGCGGCGACGCACATTGTGCAGGTCAACGCCAGTATCCCACTCAGCCTTTTGGATCGGACATCACGTAACCCCTCATGTCGCTCATGGATTCTCCAAGGCGTTGTTTTCTGACATCAAATCATCACAGTTCTGATTTCTTGCCCACCGATTGGAATTGACATCCCACCGTGAAATGACTAGCTTAAAGCCCCTCAGCTGAATAGATTGTGAAGGGTCGATGGACCGGTTTCAATGCTGCTGGAACCGTTCAAATGCTAACCCCGTCCGCTTGGAGATGACTGTCCACTAGTACGCCAGCCACCGACCCGCCGGTTGCGAGTTGACCAGACGACGGGCGAAGCGGACAACGTTTCAGAGCAGCACTCCCAGCGAAAGTTGTGTACTGAGAAACTGATGCTCGTGCATTACGGGCAGATAGCTACCCCGAATATGTGGGATTCAGACCAGATTGTTTGGGGTTGAGACAGGATTACTAACACTTGAGATTCAAGAGAGGTGCTAAATGAGACTAGAAGGTAAGGTAGCCATCATAACGGGAGCCGGCAAGGGAATCGGCCAAGGCATTGCCCACTGCATGGCAAAGGAAGGGGCTGACGTCATCATCAATGCTTTCCACGAAGAAACTGCCGCAGCAGTTGCCGACGAGGTCCGAGCATTGGGCCGCAGGTCGTTGGCCATAGCGGCGGATGTCACCACCAAAGACGGGGTGGCCAAAGTGGCGAAGGAGAGTCTGGACGAATTTGGCAAGATCGACATATTGGTGAATAACTTCGGCGCTCATACCGAGGCCTTCTACAACAGGCGAAAACCGACGTTTACCGATCAGGAAATAGTGGAATGGGATGACGACTATCAGTTCAATCTGAAGAGTCAGGTTCTGATGTGTCTGGAAATGGTGCCCCACTTCATAGAACAAGAGAGTGGCAACATCATCAACATCTCATCCGTCGCCGGTCAGATACCGGTCCCATCGCAAATGCCCTACGGGGCGTTCAAGGCCGGTTCTATATACTTCACGCGAACCCTGGCCACGGAAATAGGAAAGCACAACATCAACGTCAACTGCATCAACCCGGGCGGCATCTATTCGGGCATGATGGAAAGGGGGCTGCAACGGGCGATCGATAACGACCCGAATTCCAAAGGAATGACGCCACGGGAATATTACGAAAAGAACATTCAACCCAATATAGCCAAGAACGCGCGTACGCCTATGAAGCGGGAGCTGACTGCCGAGGACGTCGGACATGCAGCCGTGTTTTTCGCTTCAGATGAAGCCAAGAGCATTACCGGTCAGTCCTTGACCGTTGATTGCGGTATGGTGATTTAGCACAAGCCAAGAACAGTACCGGTCAATCCTTGACAGTCGATTGCGGTATGGTGATTTAATAGCTAAGACTCAAAACGTTACGGAACCTTAGAGGAGATAGTTGGAATGGCAAATGAAGTAAGTTTGGATTCATTCGACCACGTCGGCATGGTCGTTAAGAACGCACAAGCAACCGCGGAGTCCTGGACAAAGCTGATGGGTGTCGGTCCCTGGAGATTCTCGCCGGGCGGCGCTGCTCTGAAGCTGGCCCACGGCAAGTTGGGTGATGTCATGTTCGAGTTGCTGGAGCCTCAAGAAGGGCAACCATCGCTCTGGGCTGACTTTCTGCAAGAACACGGCGAAGGACTGCATCACGTTTGCACCAAAGTCGCCGATGTGGAAGCGGCCGCGACAAAACTCGAAGCGGATGGGGGCACCATCATGATCAAGATGTTTCCGCACATGGCCTACGTGAACATCGGCGGACCCGGCAGCGTCATCATGGAGCTGTTGAAGACGTAGTCAGCGTGCTGTCCCAATAGGCTGGATCAACGCTGCCCGATTATCAGGAGAAGCCAATGGGCGAAGAACAGAATGCTCTGTTTTCACCGTTTGAGCATAACAAGATCACGCTGGATAACCGCCTTGTCATGGCTCCCATGACGCGCAATATGTCCCCTGACTTCGTACCGGGCAAGGACGTGGCGGCCTACTATCGTCGACGCGCGGAGAATCACATCGGCTTGATCGTTACCGAGGGTGTCTGGATTCCTCACGTCGCTGCGGTTGGCGGCAATGCGATTCCGGCGATCCACGGCGATGAGCCATTGGAAGGCTGGAGCCGGGTGGTGCAGCAGGTACACGAAGTCGGTGGCAAGATCGTGCCACAGCTTTGGCATGTCGGTGCACTGCGTAGGCCCGGAGTCGGCCCCGAGCCGGAAGTTCCCGGCTACAGCCCCTCCGGCATCGTCAAGCCAGGTGGCAAAGTCGTCAATCACGTCATGACCGAGAGTGATATCGCCGACGTCATCGAAGCCTTTGCCAAAGCGGCCGCCAACACGCAACGAATTGGCTTTGATGGCCTCGAGATCCACGGTGCACACGGCTATCTCATAGACCAGTTCTTCTGGTCTGGAACCAATCTCAGAAGCGATCGCTATGGTGGCGATATGGCGGGCCGCAACAGGTTTGCCGAGGAAGTCATCAAAGCGATTCGGCAAACCGTCGGGGAGGACTTCCTGGTCATCCTGCGTTTTTCCCAGTGGAAGCAGCAGGACTTTTCCGTGCAACTGGGAGCGAACCCGGACGAACTGGGTGAATTTCTGAGTCCGCTGTCGGATGCCGGCGTGGACATTTTCCACTGTAGCACGCGACGTTTCTGGGAGCCGGAATTCGATGGGTCGGCGTTGAATTTGGCCGGATGGACCCAGAAACTCAGCGGTAAACCGGCCATTACGGTGGGCAGTGTTGGCCTGGACAGCGAGTTTGCCGGGGGACCAGCAGGAGCCAAAGCCACCGGCATCGACGAATTACTCAAGCGGTTGGAAGCAGGTGAGTTCGACCTGGTGGCCGTCGGCCGCGCACTGCTGCAAGATCCCGAATGGGGCAGCAAGGTGTTCGAAGAACGATTCGACGAGATCAGAGACTACGATCCGGCTTCACTGGGGACGCTCTACTGACGGATCGCAGCACTCCTGGCTGACTAGATGGCGTTAAGTGCTTCATGCAGTGCCGTTTCGCCATCCAACAGGCTGAACGACTTGCCGATGGTGTTGTCAAGATCGAGGCACGCAACCAGTGCGGCGGCAAGATTCTCGCGAGATGTCCTGCCACGACCGTGCAGCTCCGGACTCGCGACAACGAGTTCCGTTCCGGGCTCGTCGGTCAGACCACCGGGGCAAACGATGGTGTAGTCGAGATCCGTCCCCATTAGATGATTGTCTGCGTGTGCCTTGGCTTTGTGGTAGTGCGCGATGGCCGACTGACTGTTGACGTCATTGTTGATTGAACTCAGCATGATGTAACGGCGAACGCCGTGCACCTCTGCTGTGACCATCGATCGAATGGCCCCAAGATGATCAACCAACACGGTCTTGTCTTTTCCGGTGGACCCCCCGGATCCTGCCGCAAAGATGATGGCGTCACAACCCTTAACAGCGTGGTCGATGGGATATTCGAGGTCTGCCAGAACAGTTGCCACGCCCAACTCGTCAAATCTAGCCCGCTGGGCCGGATTCCTGATCATGGCGACGGGGTCATGCGCCCCTTCTGCCAATCGTCTGATGACCCGTGTAGCGGTGTTGCCATTCGCTCCGATAACCAGAACTTTCATGGCCAAAACCGCGCACGTCTCATGGTTCCGTGCTCAGAACACCGTCCGGTGGGCGGGACCATAGCTGTACAACTGCGCGCTTCACCGAGTCCAGTGAGCTATACATGCATGGCACCAGCACCAAGGTGATGATGGTCGAGAAGAGGATCCCAAACGCCAGGGCGATCGCCATGGGGATCACGATCTGAGCTTGCATGGACGTTTCGAACATGATCGGCAGAAGGCCAAAGAAAGTCGTTAATGATGTCAGCAGGATAGCTCTGAATCGCATGCCGCCCGACTCGACGGCGGCCTGAGTGACACTTGCCCCTTCTCGAATACGACGGTTGATCTGATGCACCAGGATTAGGCTGTCATTGACGACCACGCCGGACAACGCGATGATGCCGATAAACGAGATCGCACTAAGCGCCCGGTCAAAGATCAGATGACCCATGACGGCGCCGATAATGCCGAATGGAATCGCAACCATTATCAGCAGCGGTTGCAGGTAAGACCGGAGCGGCACCGCCATCAAAATGTAGATGCCAAACAAGGCGACTCCAAAACCGCTGAACATCTCCGCCTGTGATGTCGCGACCTCTCTCGATGAACCACCAGCGCTGAGTGTGACACCGGGATACTGCGACTTGAGCTTCGGGTTGAAATTGCGGAACACCTGACCAACGATCTGCATGGGCTCGACCGTTTCCAAATTGGCATTGGCGTCAACCGTTACGGTACGTTGTCCATCTTGCCTGCGAATGACGTTGTAGCCACGCTCCAGACGGTACTCAGCGACCGAGTGAAACGGCAGTTCACGACCGTCAGGGGTCTTGATCCACATATTCTCGAGGTTGCCGATGGATCTGCGCTCGTCACGCGGGTATCTCACCATCACCCTGACTTCGGAGTCGCCGCGCTGAATTCGTTGCGCCTCGGTGCCGTAGAACGCCTGGCGTACCTGACTCGCCAGGTCCATCAGGCTGATTCCCAGGGCCTCGGCTTCGGGCTTGATGGACAGTTTCAGCTCTTCCGGACCCGCCTGGGCTGAGCTCTGCACCTCGAAGAGACCTTCGTAGGTAGCGAGATGTTCAGCCAGCGCATCTGCGGCCGCCTCGACTGTGTCAAAGTCACTGCCCTGCACGCGAAACGAGATGGGCTTGCCACCGCCCATGGAGTTCATCGAGCGGAACTCCAGCTTCTGTACTCCGGCAATCGTGCCGACTTTATCACGCCATCGATTCTCTATTTCCTTCATCGGCACTTTGGGCTGGTCGCTACCTTCAGGCTTCATCATATCGACTTGAATCATGGCCGAACTGCCGCCGTTGACCGATGCAAAGACGTTCTTCACAACCTTCTCGTCAAGGTTGTATTCCGCTTGTAGTTCAGCGTCGATCTCGCGCAAGCTGCCGTCCATCTGCTTGACGATATTGGTGATCAACGACTCCGGTGCACCTTCGCGAAGCTCCACTTCCGCCATCAAAAAGTCCCCCTGAAACTCGGGAAACCAGACGGACCTCACGATGCCACCCGAAACGAGGCCGAACGTCAGGATAATCAACGTTACGAATGTCGCGATCGTCAGGAATCGATAGCGCATCGTCATAGCCAGAAACGGCATGTAAACCCCGTCGACGAACGATTTTAGGCCCTGATCAACCCAGTCCGCCACACCGCGTTTCTTGCCGTGGGAGGAACGCATGGTCGCAAGGTGCGATGGCAGGATGAGCTTGCTCTCTATGAGCGAGAAGATCAGGCAGAGTATGACCACCCAGCCGATTGCTGCGGAGAAGGCAGAGGTCCGACCCACTTGGAATACAAGCGGCAGAAACGCGCAGATGGTGGTCAGCACGCCGAAGGTCGCCGGTACGGCAACTCGCTGCGCGCCGATGACGATGCTCTCAAGGGAATAGCCGCTCTTCTCGGTTTCCGCGTAGGCGCTTTCGCCGATGATGATGGCGTCGTC
>CEPV01007819.1_pt1 | contig 21399 bp, 26 predicted proteins | sample 530451 | NCBI WGS metagenome assembly CEPV01 (sample SAMEA2620097, study PRJEB7988) | marine metagenome | isolation source: saline water (ENVO:00002010), including
GTGGTGTTTAGATTCTAAAGCTCTTTTCAAAAGATGTAGGTCAACTGCTTTGTCTTCAGGTTTGGTTGAAAAAAAGCTTAGACCAAAATCAATTAAATATATTTCTTCATCAACAATCATATTAGATGTTGTAAGATCTCCATGTATAATGTCATTATTGTGCAAGATTGCAATCTTTTTACCGATTTCATTGCTTAATTCTTTATGGTTCTTGTGTAAGAAGTCTCTTAATTTTTCACCATTAATATGTTCCATTTCAATCTTCATACTGATTTCATCAATGTCTTTAATGATTTTTGGAGCAGGAAATCCTAATGTTTCTAATTTTTTAAGAACTTTTGCTTCTCTTCTTGTTCTGTGTTTTCTTAGTTTATTATCTATATCTTTGTTTCTATAAGATTTAATAGTTCTATGTTTAACAATAATATCTTCTTCCCTATATATGGATGCTTCTGCACCTTGTGATATCTTAATCATGTATATAGGAGGTGTATTTAGGTTTATAAAGTTAAGTGATTATATTGTATTTTAGAAGCTAACTTCATAATTCAATTTCTTAAGAAAATCTGTACCAAAGCTTTGTACACATGCCATGATAATTGAACCTTCAAATGTTGTTGCTAATTTATTTCCATCATTTGTTCCTTGGTTTTCGTTTAAGAACCTAATCATATTGTCTGGTGTATATTCAACTGAATAGAACTTTTCAGGTCTGCCTGCTGTAAAATCATGTTCATTTCTTTTTTCTAAATATTCTCCAGCATCTATTAATATTATTGAAAAAGAACCTGAGTGCCAACTACAATCATATGTATCTGCATGTAATGTTAAGCTAGTTATTGCTTTAACTTGTACTTCATCTGAATCTATGATTTGTTCTAAAAGTGTATCACTATGTTTAGAATCAATTCCTGGTTTATATGGATTAAGTTCTCTTACAATTCCATCTCTTGCTTGATCATAAAGAGTATCTCCATGTGTTAATTCATGTAATACTGTTTCAGATCCAAAATCTTTATCAAAATCATGCCTAAAATTAAAAGGAGCTCCAAAACAATTTTTCCAAGTTGCTCTATTATCTTTACGTTTATAAAAAATAAAATGATTATCTTGTGTTATTACAACATGATCTATTGTAAATGGAATATGCATTAATCCTGGTTCAAGTTGTGGATCATATATATCATTCCATGGTAATGTACATTTAAACATAGAAAAACTTGTAGGATATAATGGTAAGATTAATTTTCCCCTTGTTTCAGGTCTTGATAATCCAATCAAACCACCATTACGTTTTAAATCATTAGGAAATGCTTCTTTTAATCTAATATTATATATGTCTTGCATGTTATTGCTTAATTCTGGTGGTCTTACTTGACATATATCAATATCTTCAGGTTCATATATTTTGCTTAGATTTGATTGATCTTTTGTAAATACAAGAATTCCATTTTTAATTATTAAAGATGCTTGTGATCTTGTTAATGGTAAAAGTCTGTGGTCAATTCCTTGTGTTACTGTCATATATATTGGGGATATAGGTCTGTTTTTTAAAGGTTTATGTGTTATAGTTATATAATATGATAAAGCTTATAAATCATTAATTTTTCTATTTTATTATGAAATGTATTATATTGTGTGCTGGATATGGAACAAGGCTTGGAGAGTTAAGTGAAAATACAGCTAAGTCTTTGTTAAGTATAAAAGGTAGACCTTTATTGGAAAATATTCTTGAAAAAGTTTCAAAAATTGATATAGATGAAATAATTATTATAACAAATGCAAAGTTTTATGATAATTTTCAAAAATGGGTAGATAAATCTAATTATAAAATCAAAATTACTTTAATTAATGATGGTACAACATCTAATGAGAACAGACTTGGAACACTTGCAGACATTAATTTAGCTTTAGACATGATTGATGATGATTTTATGTTAATATATGGTGATAATTTTTCTAATTTTGATTTATTAAGACCATATGATTTGTATAAATCTAAAGATTCTAGTGTTATGATTTTATTTGATGTTGGCTTAGAAAAAGCTAAAAGGTTGGGTGTAATCACATTAGATGAAAATAAAAAAATCATTGCTTTTGATGAAAAACCTGAACATCCTAAATCTAGTTTGTGTTGTGCTGGTATTTTTATATTTAAGAAAGATGTTAAAGATGATATGAAACTAATATTAGCAAAAGATAAAACATATGGTGCAATGCTGAATTTTTTATTATATTGGATTGAAAACAAACCTGTGTTTGGATCTGCTTTTGATAATAAGAATTATTATTTTATTGATGTTGGTGTGCCAGAAGCTTTGGAAATGGCTAATAATATGTGATATTGGCTTCATCCAAAAATCCTACTTCGTTTTACTCATTTTATTCGTAAAACTACGTCTGGCCTTTGCCATTGTTTACAAGTAAACAATAGCAAACAATGGCACAGACAGATATTTTGAATGAAGCCCATATTTCCAAAAGCTTTATATAGAATAATTCTATAAACCATACATAATAAAAAAAAGTAGGTGGTAATATGGAAAATAATCAAGAATTAGTAAGTTCTATCGGTGATCTTAACTCTAAATTAGATTCTTTTGCAAGTGCTTTAAATAAAGCTTCTGAACAAGTGATAACTGATCAAAGCTCTGATTTAGACCATGGGCAAATTATTGATATGTTAAGACAAGTTATTAATCAAAATAATAAGATCTCTCAAGGTATTATGGAAATTGTACAAACATTAAAGAAATTACAACCTTTACCTGGTCCATTACCTCCACGTCCCATGGTACCAAGGCCAATGGTAGCTCAGCAACAAAGACCTATGATGCCACAACAACAAAGGCCTATGTTTCCACAAGGTTCAAGGCAAATGCCTCAAATGCATCCACCAATGCCACCTCCTCAAAGACAACATCATATACCAAGTATGAATTTACCACCTCCACCACCACCAGAAATGCCTCAACCATTAAAAAAACCTAAAAAAAGTCTGAGCTTATTTGGTAGGTAGAAAAATAATAATATTCAAAATAAATATGATAAAAAAGTAATAATATGAAACTAGATAATAAAAAGTTAGGAAAGTTTTTACAATCTATAAAAAACAATAAATCTGGTAGTTTAGATATTGATAATCTTTCTCAACCAAGTGCTGGTGCAAGTATGGCAGAAATAAATAATCTTAAAAATAATGTTGAAGATATTAAAAAAAAAGTTAATATTTTATTATCTTCTAAAGAATCTCATGAAGCATTAAAAGTTAACCATATTAATAAAGCACTTAATTATCTAAAAGAAAGGATGGATCTAATAATTGATCATAAAAAAATTAAAGGTGAGATTTCCAGTATTGAAATTAAAGAACTTAAAGTTAATGTATTAAAAGATAAAATTAATTATTTAGAAAAAAAGCTTAATTCTGTTTTACATGAACGTGAAAAAAGATTTGCATTAGACAAAGAAGCACAAATCTTGAAAAAAGAAAGGCTTTCAGTTTTAACAAACAAAATTTCAGATATGGAAACTAAACTACAAAATATGGTTGATTTGTCTAAACCACAAAATGAAAAAACTATTTTAAGAATTGAAGAAAAAATAAAAGAATTAAAGAAAAAGTCTGAAACTATGTTTTCACATAAGTCTAAAGATAAAGAAGATCTTGAATTTAAAGTTATTTCACAAATAAGTAATATGTTAGAAGAGAAAAAACAGGAACTTCAGGAACTAGAAAACGAATTATTATTGGAAAAAGGTATTGTTGAACCTGAGAAGGAAACAGAAAAAATAAATGTGGATGAAGAAGAAAGTAAAAAAGAAGTTAAACAATCTAGTGGGAATATTGGTCAACAAGAACATATAACTCATCCTATGGAACCTGATCAAATTCCTGTTCCTCATGGGAAGACTGAGAAAAAACTTCATAAATATGATTTTGAACTTCCTGAAATGAGTACTAAACACGATTTTGATTTAGACTTACCTGATCCTGTTCCTTTACAAGAATATCAAGAAAAACCATTTCAACACCAAGTTCCAGAAAAGCCTAAAAAGAAGCAAGGGTTCTTTGCTAAGTTATTAGGTATGTTTAAAAAGAAGAAAAAGAAAAGTAAAAAGAAAAAATAATTTCTTCTACACAAAAATAACAACATTTTTATATCTTACATACATTACTATTTCTAATATGGTTAATATAGAGTTTCCAGATGGGTCAAAAAAAGAGTTTGATAAAGATGTAACTGGTTTAGATATTGCTACAAGTATAGCTGAAGGGTTAGCTAGAAGTGCTGTTGCAATTGAAGTCAATGGAGAATTACAAGACTTATCAACTAAAATCGATAAAGATTCTAAGATTAAAATAATTACTTTCAAAGATGAAGTTGGTGTTGAAATATTTAGGCATAGTTCTGCACACATATTAGCTGATGCTGTTGTACAATTGTTTCCAAAAGCAAAGCCAACAATTGGTCCTGCTGTAGATGATGGTTTTTATTATGATTTTGATATGGAAGCAGTTAAAGAAAAAGATTTAGAAAAGATTGAACAAAAGATGAAAGAAATTGTTAAAGTAAAATTGCCTTTTGTTCGGTCAGAGATAAGTAAAGATGAAGCACTTGAAATGTTTAAAGATAATAAGTTCAAAGTTGAAATGATAAATGAACTTGAAGGAGATACTGTTACTATTTACAAGCATGGTGAATATGTTGACATGTGTAGAGGTTCTCATGTGCAACATACAGGCCAAATCAAGTCTTTTAAATTAATGAAAGTTGCTGGTGCTTATTGGAGAGCTGATGCTGAAAAAGAACAATTACAAAGGATATATGGAATTAGTTTTCCTGATAAAAAAGAACTTAAAGCATATTTAACATTGCTTGAGGAAGCTAAGAAAAGGGATCATAGAAAGATTGGTAGAGAAATGAATCTTTTTAGTTTTCATGATGAAGCACCTGGTATGCCTTTTTTTCATGATAGAGGTCATCATATTTGGAAAAAATTAGCTAGTTATATGAGAAAAGAAATGAGAAAATTGGGTTATGAAGATAACAAGACACCAATTATTCTTAATAAAGCTTTATGGTTACAATCTGGACATTGGGATCATTATAAAGAAAATATGTATTTTACTAAAATTGATAAACAAGATTATGCTGTTAAGCCAATGAATTGTCCTGGAAATCTTATTATTTATAAAACAAAAATGCATTCATACAGAGAATTGCCTATTAAGGCAGGAGAGTTTGGTTTAGTACATAGACATGAATTATCAGGAGTGTTGTCTGGTTTATTTAGAGTTAGACACTTTACCCAAGATGATGCTCATGTATTTTGTACAGAAGAACAATTAGAAGAACAAATAATTGAGTTAATTGAACTTGTTGATAGAGTTTACAAAACATTTGGATTTGATTATAATGTTGAGTTATCAACTAAGCCTGAAAAAGCAATGGGTTCTAAAGAAATTTGGGATAAAGCTGAAAAAGCATTAGAAAATGCTCTTAAAAAAAAGCAAATGAAATTTAAAATTAATCCTGGAGATGGTGCATTCTATGGACCAAAAATAGATTATCATTTGAAAGATGCATTAGGAAGAACTTGGCAATGTGGAACAATACAACTTGATTTTTCAATGCCTGAGAAGTTTGATTTAACATACGAAGCACAAGATGGTACTAAAAAAAGGCCAGTGATGCTTCATAGAGCGATATATGGAAGTGTTGAAAGGTTCTTAGGTGTGTTAGTTGAACATTATGCAGGTAAATTCCCATTATGGTTATCACCTGAACAAGTTCGTGTACTTCCAATTGCAGACCGTCATCATGCTTTTGCTGAAAAAGTTTATAATCAATTATTTGGTAAAGGTTTTCAAGTGACAAAAGATTTTAGAGCAGAAACAACTGGTAAAAAGATTAGAGATGCTGAAATAGATAAAGTTAATTATACTTTTGTAATTGGTGATAAGGAAATTGAAAATAAAACTGTGAATGTTCGTACTCGTGATAATAAAATTTTAGGTGAAGAAAAAGTAAGTGATTTTATTAAAGAGTTGGAAAAAGAAATAAATGAAAAGAAGTAAAAAAAAGAGGAAAATGTCAAAAGCAAAAGCTTTTGAGCATGCTCAGAAATCTAAGATTTCTGACAGACCTAATAAAACCAATAAAAAAAGGTTTACAAAGGTAAGAAAGGTTTACATTAGGTTAATAGATACTCCGAAAAGATCATTTGTTAAATCATTAGTGTGGAGATCAATTGGAATTCTGATTTTAGGATTTATTAGTTGGTATTATACAAGAGATATTGAGAAAGCAACCATTGTTACTGTGATGTTTCATGTTATTAGGTTTGTTCTGTATTATTTCCATGAACGTGTGTGGGAACGTATTAAGTGGGAACAGGTAGAAGATAAGCTATAACATTTATAAATAAAACACACTTTTTCTCAAATATGACAGATAATGGAGACCAAGTTGATAGAATAGAAGATTCAGTAGTTTTATATGGATTAAGTCAATTAGAAATGGAAGCTTTAAGAAAAAAAGGTGAAATAAAAGAAATAAAAAAAAACCTTGAATCAGATAGTTCTATAAATCCTTTAGTTAAGACACATTTATTTTATACATTAAATGGAGGAACGGTTTTAGCACATTTATTAAAATATTCTAAATCTGGTTATAAAGTACATATAGTTGGGAGTGATGTAATAACAACTTTATCATATGATAATTATGTAATGGTTACTGAAGATGAAGGATTTGGTCCTTTAGATTATTAATGCCCTAAACATTTATAAACCAAAACTACTTTTTCTATATACATGGTACTTGATAAATTAGGCTCTTCATTAAGAGATACATTAGGAAAGATAGCAAAATCAGTGTTTGTAGATGATAAACTAATAAATGAGCTAGTTAAAGGTATACAAAGATCATTATTACAATCAGATGTTAATGTACAACTTGTTTTTGATTTGTCAAATAAGATCAAGCAAAGGATTAAAGAAGAAGATACAGCTGCAGGTTTGACTAAAAAAGAGCATTTGGTTAATGTTGTTTATGAAGAATTAACTAATTTCTTAGGTAAAGAATCTCATGAAATAAAGATTGATACAAAGAAAAAGCCATTCAAAATCATGTTAGTTGGTTTATTTGGTAATGGTAAAACAACTTCAATTGGAAAATTAGGAAAATATTATTCTAAACGTGGTTATAAAGTTGCATTACTTGGTTTAGATATACATAGACCTGCTGCAATGGATCAGTTAGAACAAATTGCTAAATCTGCTAATCTTTCTTATTTTATTGATAGAGATGAAAAAGATGTTATAAAAATTTATAATAAATTTGAAGATAAATTTTCTAAGTTTGATATTTTATTAATAGATACAGCTGGTAGAGATGCACTTAGTGATGATTTAATTGAAGAATTAAACAAATTAAATAAACATGCAACACCTGATGAAAGAATTTTAGTGATGAGTGCGGACATTGGGCAAGCAGCAAAAGATCAAGCACAGAAGTTTCATGATACATGTAATGTGACTGGTGTAATAATTACAAAATTAGATGGTACTGCTAAAGGTGGTGGTGCTTTGACAGCATGTGCTGTTACAAATGCTCCAGTTAAATTTATTGGTGTTGGTGAAAAAATTGATGACTTAGATGTATTTGAACCAGAAAGATTTGTAGGTAAATTACTTGGTATGGGCGATATCAAAGCTTTGCTTGAGAAAGCTAAAGAAGTAATGACTGAGGAAGATGCAAAAGATATGGGTAAGAAATTTTTAAAAGGAGAATTCAATCTAATAGATCTTTATGAACAAATGGCATCTGTTAATAAAATGGGACCATTGACTAAAATAATGGACATGATTCCTGGGTTTGGTAAAATGAATATTCCTAAAGATATGTTACAAGTTCAAGAAGGTAAACTAAAAACTTGGAAATTTATGATGAATTCTTTTACAAAAGAAGAATTAGAAGATCCTGATATTATGAGCTCAACAAGAATTGAAAGAGTGGCAAAAGGTGCAGGACGTAAAGTTTCTGAAGTAAGAGAATTATTAAAACAATATAGACAAAGTAAGAAAATGATGAAAATGTTTAAAGGTGCATCTGGTGGTAAGTCTGATAAGAAAATGCAGCAAATGATGAAACGTTTTCAAGGTGCTGGTAAAGGTATGATGAAGTTTAGGTAAGTCTTAAACTATTCATTCTTTCTTCAACAATTCTTTGAAATTCTTCATAAGAAATAAAGTCAGCAGGATCATATTCTTGCATTATTCTTTTTAACTTGTCCATGTCTTCAACTTTTGCTCTTATATTTAACTCTTTAACAGCATTATTAAAGTTATTTCTTGCTTGATCAATTCCTGATCTAATTTCTTTTAAATCTTGGCTTAGGATAACTAAATCTTCTTTAATTAGATTAACTTCTGAATCAGTAGTTTCATGATGTATTCTTGTCATCTTAGAAATACTTCTGTTTTTGCTCATAAGAAAATTAATTCTTTTATTGATTAGGTTAACCTCTTGCTGAGGATTAACTTCAGGTCTTTGTATTGCTATTTTCTTTTTTTTATGTGTAAATAGTGCCATATTATTTCATCTCTTTATTTAACCATGTGCATGGTATACTTACTTATTTTGGATCAACTGTAAACAGCTGATTATCTCCTTCTACATCAAATAAACCTAATCTTGCTCCTGCATCAAGCCAACCATGTGCATAGTTTAAAGCTGCGAATGCAGTAACAATATCACCTTTCTTTTTAAAATACTTTGCATCATCAAAGTATCTTTGTGCCATGTCAAGGAAATCTTCTGCATTTTCTTTCCATTTAATTGTTTTCTTTTGTTTTTTTACTATCTTTACTTTTTTAAGAGCACGTTTTGTAGTGTCAAAGTATTTTTCTAGTTTTGCAGAAGTGATTGTTGATGGCATTTGTTTAGATTTTTATAAACTATTCTGAATTGCAGGTTGTGTCTTTTTTAAATTTAATTCTAATGTTTCAATTAATGATATTTGAGGTACTAATTTTTGATATTTTTCTTCCAAATACCTAATTATTTTTTTTCTTAATACTTTTGTTGAATTTTTATTCATATAAATCTTTAAAGTTTTGTTTAAATCCTCTATTTCATCATGTAGATTTTCAAATATACTTTGTGTTGGTTGGGAAGATTTTATAAAAGTATCTATAACCCCTTGTCTGTCTGTTGATAATCTTTTAAATGCTTTACTATATGAACTTTCTAAAAGAAATATCCTCTGAAAAACTCTTTTCATTTTTTTAGGATTTGACAGTCTTTCAAGTTTTGATGGGAATGTTATAAATACACTTAGGTGTTTTTTTATTTCTTTTTTTAAACGTTTAATCTTTCTTTTATCTTTAGTATTATTTAATTCGTTTGATATTTCTTTAATAGTATTTATTAAATGTTTTAAATGATTTGAGACTTCCATACTTTCTTTTCTTACATTAATAACGCTCTTATAATATACTGCAAAAAGCTTTTGTGTTTCCTTGATAAATTTATTTATTTCTTCTCCAAGGATCTCTTTTTCTTCCTGTACATCTACTATAATCTGTTTTTGTTTTTGTATTAATTTAGAATTTTCTTCTTCTATTTTATTCATCCCTTTTATGATCTCTTCTCCTTTATTAACTAAGTCTAATATATTATTTATTTCTTTTTTATCAGGAATTGAATTAAATAATCTAACAATTATTATTTTTAGGTTTCTAATTTCTTTTATTGTGTTTGATGCTTTAATTTTAGCTTTTTTAAGTTCTGTAGATGAATCTGTTTTATTTTTGTTATATTTTTTGATAAAATTCTTAAGTGCTTTAATTATAGCGTTTGAATTGTTTTGTACTATCTGTTTATTACTTTTTGTTTGCTTTTCTAATGGTTTAATTTTTTCAGTATTAAAACTCGTCATTATTTGAGTAATAAGATTAATTTTTTCATCAAGTAATTTCATATTTTGTTTTACTCTTTCTATATTTATTTCTATTTTACTTTCAAGTTTAGTGTTTTGTGCTTCTTTTTGTTTTTTTATATCTTTTTTAAGTTGTGTAAATTGTTTTTCTTGATTTGGTATAAATTTTTCACTTATGATTTTAAAATTATTTATTCTTTTTTTGTGTGTTTTTTGTATATCATTGTTAATTGTTTGTGTTAAATCTTTAACTTCTATTATTGTTTCATTATATTTAGTATCTAATACTCCTGTAATGTGTGTTTTTAATATTTCTATAGCTCTTATAATAGACTCTTTATTAAATTTGGATAAACCAAGCATTATTTGATCAATTCTATTTATTATTTCTTGCCATTGTTGTTCAAAATTTTCTACTATTCCATCAACAGCAGCCATTCTTTTTTCAAAAGTGCCTACTTGGGATCCTATTGCATTCATTTCCTCTTTTAAATCTTTTAATTCAAAATCTATTTTTGTTTCTGTTTTTTTTAATTCTTTATTAACTGTAGATATTCTAGCATTTTTCCTTGCAGCTATATTTATAGGATCATTCCAACCAGATACTCCTTTGATAGCTGCAATTATTAATCCAATGGAGAAGACTAATAACAACCAATTAAGACTTGCACCTATTAATTCAAATGCTGATTCAAAATAACCTGAAAAACCATCGGATAATATTCCTGTGCCAAATACCCTTCCTAAAAAGGCAAAAACAGATAAAAATGCAACAAGTCCTGTTACAATTTTTGTTGTTAATGTTATTTTGTTTTGTGCATTTGCTTTTGTGAAAAGTCCTTGTAATAATACCCATAATGCAAAAGAAAATAAAACTCCTACTACTACTACAAGCATACTTGCATAATCACCAATATTTGTTCCTAAAGTATATTCAAGTAATACTGTAAAAAAACTCAGAGCTACACTAATACCAGCTATTAGTTTGGTTGCATTTTCATCACCAAATTGTTCTTTAATTTTTTTGTTATTAATTATTGCAAAAAGAAGGAATAAATAGAACGCAAAGTCAAATAAATAAGGGCTTCTTAAATACATCTCTATAAATAAACCAAAATCTGGTGTAAATGCCATGTTTATATAACTTTTAACTTCTTTATATATATAATTAACGTGACTACTTACAAATAGTATTACTTATTTAATATATAAATTTCAAAACCTTTAAATATTACTTATATAATAAAAGTATATAATAAAAATATATTCAAAAATAGAAATAAAAAGGTGATATGATGAATAAAAAAGCATTTGTTTGGTTATTATTTAAAAAAGAAATGATATTTTTCTTAATAGGATTAGTAGTTGGATTAATTCTTATGTTTTTAATAGGAAAAGGAATAATTCCAATTGGTATGACATTTTGTGCATGAGGTAAATATGTTTTTTAAGAAAAAAGTTAAAGCACCTATTGAAAAAGGAATGAATATTAGGTTTTGGATAGCTTTGGTGTTCTTAATTGCAGGTATTTTTTCAATTCTACAATTATTTGGAATTTTTATTCCTGTTCAAATACCTGGAGAATATTTATTATGGGTTACATCAATAGGTTGTTTATTGTTTGGTATAATGGCTATGTTTAAAAGAAAAATATAATTATTTTATTTCTATTTTTGTTCCTAAACTTTGTCCAGGTAGACCTATGTCAAATATTGCTCTAACACAACCACTGTTTCCGTGTGTTGCTGCAATTTTACCTTTCATTTCTTTACCAGCAGGTGATTTCCATGATACTTCTTTACCAACTAGTTTAGCAGCATCTTCTTTAGTATCTGTACCTTCAACCTTTAATATCATATGGTTTGGTTTAACAGTGTGTCTGTTTCTTCTAAAGTTTACTATTGTAGCTTTCATGTTATATATGAGAAATCGGATGCCTTTATAAATTTAACTACATTAAGAGCTTTATCCAAAATATCCGTCTGTGCCGTGTTTGCCATTTTACCGAAGGTAAACATGGCATGGCCAGGCGAAATTTTACGAACAAAGTGAGTAAAAAGGAGTAGGATTTTTGGATAAAGTTTATACTAATTTCATTCACATAACTTCTTTAACTTCTCAAACTCAGAATCAACACGCTTCTGTATCTTTTCAATGATATGTTTGTTCTCAGGCTTAAATAAGTGTCTAAACCTACCTTGTGGTTTAAGCCATTCTTCAATTGGCTTTTTTGTACTTGGTTCATAGTTCAGTTTGTATTTACCATCAATTACTTCGTACAATGGCCAAAAATTAGTTTCAACTGCTGCTTTAGAAATTTTTATCGAAGAATTAGTTGCAATCTTCCAACCAGGTATACATGGCGAAAGTACATTAATGAATGTTGGACCATCAGTGTTCAAAGCTTTTTCTGCTTTATTATAAAGATCAATTAAATTATGAGGAGATGCTTGTGCTACATATTTTAAATTGTGTGCAACCATGATTTTTGTTATATCTTTTTTGAACTTTTCTTTACCTTGATGAACTTTACCAGCAGGTGTTGTTGTAGTTGCTGCACCAAACGGAGTTGCACTTGATCTTTGAACTCCTGTGTTCATGTAAGCTTCATTATCATATAAAACATAAAGGAATTTGTGGCCTCTTTCAATTGCTCCTGACAAACTTTGTAAACCAATATCATAAGTTCCACCATCTCCACCAAATGTAATGAATTTAATTTTTTTATCTTTAGCAATTTTGCCAGTTCTTTGCAATGCTTTGTATGCTGCTTCAACTCCTGATATTGTTGCTGCTGCATTTTCAAATGCATTGTGTATCCATGGAACTTTCCATGATGTATAAGGATAGATTGTTGATGTTACTTCTAAACAACTAGTTGCATTACTAACAACAACATCATCTTTTGCTGCTGCTAACACAGTCCTAACTATTGGTGGGAATCCACATCCAGAGCATGATCTATGTCCAGGTGCAAATTTTACATTGTCTTGTTTTAGTTGTGCTAATTCTTTTATGTTCATTTATCTAACCCCAACATATCTCCGTTCCCATTCTTTACCCTTAAGCAAATCATTAAACAACTTCTCAATTTCTTTTTCATAAATATCTCGACCACCTAAACCATATATACAACTCATTAACTTAGGTCTTTTATCTAACTTGTACAAAGCATTTCTAACTTCGCCATAAAGCGGAGGCCTAGCACCAAATGATTCTGATCTGTCCATAACAATAATAGATTTTAAATGATCAAGCCTCATTCTAATAGTTGAATAAGGAAATGGTCTAAACATTCTTACTTTTAACAAACCAACTTTTTTACCTTTTTTACGAAGTTTGTCAACAACTTCTTTTATTATACCACAAGTTGAACTCATTGCAACAATTGCTACTTCTGCGTCTTTTAGTTTGTATTCAGCTGTATAATCATATCTTTTTTGTGTTATTTTTCTTAACTCTTTTGCCACTTGTGGAAATATTTTGAATGTGTTCATGATTCCATGAGTTTGTTGTCTTTTTGTTTCAAAATAATAATCTGTTAATTCTAATGGACCAACTGTAAAAGGATCTTTTGTATTTAATAACCATTTTTTTGGTTTATATTCACCAATAAATCCTCTCACTAAATCTGTTGAGTATGTAATAACATTATCAACACAATGTGATGTAATAAAACCGTCTTGGCAAACCATCACTGGTGTTTGAATTTGTTTATGTTCTGCTAATTTAATTGCTAAGATTGTGTATTCATAAGCTTCTTGAGCTGTTTCACAATAAAATTGTATCCATCCAAGATCTCTACATCCCATTGAATCACCATGATCACAATGAATATTAATTGGTGCACTTAGAGCTCTGTTTACAATGCTCATCACAATTGGTAATCTTGATCCAGATGCAACACCAACAATTTCAAACATTAAAGCTAAACCTGCTGAAGCAGTTGCAGTCATTACTCTAGCACCTGCCGCACTAGCTCCAACACATGCTGACATTGCACTATGTTCAGATTCAACTCTAACAAATTCAGTATTAACTTCACCATCTGCAACATATTGTGAAAATTTTTGCATTACAGGTGTTTGTGGTGTAATTGGGTAAGCTGCAACAACGTCTGGATTAATCTGTTTCATTGCAAATGCACTTGCTTCTGCTCCAGTCATTGCTCTCATTCTTTTTTTCATTTAAAATCTCCTTCAGGTTTCATTACAATACATTTAATAGGACATTCTGCTGCACATATTCCACAGCCTTTACAAAAATCATAATCTGATTGTACTCTTTTACCATTCTTTATTTTGATACAAATTTCTGGACAAAAATTAACACAAATCATACAATGGATACACTTTTTAAGGTCAGTAATTGGTCTAAATGCTTTCCATGGACCAGTTTTATATTTAACACTATTACCTGCTTCTTCAATTCTTCCACCAATTGGAATCTGTTTGTGTGTTTTTAGTTCTTGTTTTTTCATTTTATTTATTTTTATTAACTCTTTTGATTAATACTAGTATAAGCTTCTTTTAAACCTTCAATGTTTGATGCAGTTTTTTGTTTTCCTATTTTTTTTCTGAATTTATAATTAATAACACTCATTAAATTTTTTAAACTAACAATTTTTGTTAATCTAACTAAAGCTCCAAGCATAGGAATGTTTGGTAAATTTATCTTAATCTGTTTTATTGAAATTTTAGAAGCATCAATACAATGTATCTTTCCTTGAAATTTAGTTTTTTTTTTAATATGTTGTGGTTTTTTGTTTGAATTAATTAATAATAATCCAGTTTTCTTTAAACCTTGAGTAACATCAACAGAATCTAATAATGTATCATCTAAAACAATAACAATGTCTGGCTTAGTTATAGGTGCAAATGTTCTTATTCTTTCATCAGAAATTCTAACAAATGTTTTTACAGGTGCTCCTGCTCTTTCAGGGCCATATTCTGGAAAAGCTCTTATATATTTTTCATCTAAAATAGCAGACCTAGCTAGTAAATCTGCAGCTGTTTTAGCGCCTTGTCCACCCCTTCCATGAAATCTTATTTCTTTTTTCATCTTAATCATCTCTTTTAAGATTTTAATATTGTTGGGTGATATATAAATGTTGTTGTTTTTTATTTATTTTCATATATACTTTCGAAATATTTATATACCTAAACTTCTTAATTAATAATATGACTACAAAAGAAATTAAAAAAGAACTTGAAAATTTAAAGAAAGAAAACGCAAAACTTAATGGTGAACTTAAAAAAATAATTACAGAATCTCAACAATTATTCTCTCCTTAATTTTTTCATTATTTGATTCATTCTATTTGCAAGATCAACATGTTTCTTAATTAATATCTCTTTTTTTTCTATATGTGTTTTATATTTTTCAACATTTAGTTCATATTTTTGTGATAAATTTTCCATAGTTTTCTCTCCAAAAAACGCTCCAATTATTAAACCGAACCAACCAACAATTACTGTAAGGAGAATATCAATTCTATCCACTTTGGATGGGTGTTCTACATAATAAATTAAAATTCCTAAAAAACATAAAATCAAGACACCTATTATAATTGTTTGTATAAATTTAATATAACCTCCTTCATTTGAAGGTTTGGCAATATCTCTTATAGTCTTTATACACCATTTAAAGTTAATAAATATTATAAAAGAAAATATTACTAGAAGATATAGTAAAATTATTGTTAAAATTGACATTATATTATGTTAACCTCTTAGTATTTTTTTAGAACCTCTTTTTTAATATATAATGAAAATAAATACTATATAAGGATTTCTATACTATACAAACAGTTAACTTTTTAAAGACTTCTTGACTTTCTATATATTATGAGCATAGGACACTGGAAAGAACATAGATATGATTTTGGAAGAGAAAGATACCCTAGACCAAAGAGTTTTAAGTCTAAAGAAAAAGCTGAAGAATATGCTAAAAAGATGAAATTAACTAAATACAAAGTTGTTCAGTTAAAGCATGGTTTGAGTAAAAAGTTTAAAATTGTTAAAGAATAATTATTTCTTTTTTAGAAATTCTAATATATCTTTGCTAATAGTATCAGGATCAATAATAATAAAATTATGATTTCCTCTTTCTAATTTTAATTCACTTTTTTTAATGTGTTTTTCTAAAGTATAATATGATAATATTGAAAACACATCATCTTTTTGATTTTCTATTATTAAAACAGGTATCTTTATTTTTTTTAAAACAGGTTTTAAGTTTTCTCTGATAATTGCTTTTGATGTTTCCCAAACATGTCTGAATACTGTGCTAACTGCACCCATATTAACTACAAAAATGTCTTTAATAACATTTTCTGAAAAGTCAAGATCATTTTGTGGTACATGGTCGAATAAATTTGCTTTAAGAAAAATTAAACAACATGCAGGAAATACTAAAAAGAAAAAGTATGGTCTTATGGTTTTAGGATTTACAGCGTATGAACTATCAATTAAAATCATTTTTTTAACATATTTTGGATACAATGAATAAAATTTTAATGCTATGAACCCTCCCATAGAGTATCCTACTAAATTAATTTTATTTACTTTTTCTTTTTTAAGAATTAGTTCAATATCCTTACAAAAGTCTTTTAAAAATATTTTCTTTTTTATTTTGTTTTGACTAAAACCATGGCCTCTAACATCAATATTAATTGTGTTGTAATTTTTTTCTATTAAATGTTCTTCTTCTCTTCTAAACATTGAATTATTACAACTTAAACCATGAAGAAAGACTGTGAAAGTTTTTGTTTTATTGTTTTTTTTGATTCTGTAGAATATTTTGCTTTTATCAAATGATACAATATGTTTCATTACCTCTTTTTTGTTCATATATTTATTATTGTTGTTGTGGTTTATATATGTTTCTGCATTCTTTTCAAATAAAGAATTAACTTCTCTTTAACTTCTTTCTTCAGATCATCATTAATATCCAAATCATCAACTTCTTTGTTCCAGTCAATGTCTGGTAATTGTGTTAATGTTCCTTTTAATTCTCTTCCTGCTTGTTTTATATCATTTTCAATGTATATTGCTTCTTCAGAATTAAACTTTTTTGTGATTGGGAATTTAGTAAATGCATTTGCACCTGCTTTTAATATTTGTCCTACTTCTTTGTATCTTCTTAATGTTGTTCCTGCTATTATTTGTAGTTTTGGGAATGCTAATCTTGTTTTTGCAATCCACCAAAGATATTCTTCTGTTTCTGGACCTTTTTCATATGGTGTGCCTGGAACTGGTTTCAAAGCATAGAATGTGATTCTGTCTAGTTTCCATTTTTCAATAAACTTTTGTAAAAGAGCAAAGTCATCACGTTTTTCACCTAAGCCAATAACTATTGTTATACTCTTCTTTAAATCATTTGCATTGTTAAACATTTCTTCATAAGGTTCAATTGGTTTGTCTGGACAAATCTTTCCATGTAGTTCAGGAGCAATAGTTTCAATTGAGCTTACAATTCCTTTAATATGTGGTCTGAATTGGTCTAAATCTTCTTTACTTAGTGCACCTAGATTAAGCCAAATCTTTTCTTCATAAACTTTTTCAACTAATCTTGCAATTTCAATAAGTTCTTCCATTGGAAAACTTTTATAACCACCTGTTAAGAATTCTATTCTCCATCCTAAGTTTTTTGCTAACAAAGCCTCTACAAGTATTGAACCAATACTTCTCTTAGCATGCGTTGCATGTTTAATCCTTGCTTTTTGCGTTGATCTATAACAAAACTTACATGTTCCTACATCACAATACCAACTAAGGAATATACATCTGCCGTACCATACTTTGTTGCCGAATGTTTTTATGGTTAATAGGTTTGCTTGTTCTGTTAATTGTTTGAGTTCTTTTTTTTCTATTTCTTGTGTTTGTTTGTCCATAAATCAAAAGGAAAGAAAAAGTGTTTATAAAGTTAAGTACTAACTAGTTACCATTACATTTTGCTCAAAAATCGAAATATTTATATATTTGTAATGGTACTGTGTATTTATGAGGGTTATAAATAGAGAAGGATTCTATTATTTACAACATACATATAGAAAAGGTAAGAAAGTTGTATGTAAAGAGATTTATCTAGGTAAAACAATACCTCCAAATATAGAACAAATAAAATCAAATTTATTAAAAGAAATACATAAACCTTTATTCAATAAGTTTGATATAATTAAAAAGAATTATCAAAAACAATGGAGAAAGTATCCCAAATCTATGAAAGATAAATTTAAACAACAATTAGCAATAGATTTCACATATAATACAAATGCAATTGAAGGTTCAACAATAACATATGATGAAACAAGAGAATTAGTTGAACATAGAATTTCACCACACAAACCATTAAGAGATGTTAAAGAAACAGAAGATCATGTGAAAGTTTTTCTTAAGATGTTAGATAGGAAAGATATGTTATCATTAAAACTTATTTTAAAATGGCATAAAGAACTATTTAAAGAAACAAAACCTGATATTTGTGGGAAATTCAGAGATTTTCATGTAAGGGTTGGAGATTATATCTGTCCTGATTGGCAAGATGTTAAAAAATTAATGAAAAATTTTATAAAATTCTATAGAAAAAATAAAAATATGCATCTAGTTGAACTTGCTTCAAGAATGCATTATAAATTTGAAATGATTCATCCTTTTGGTGATGGTAATGGTAGGGTTGGAAGACTAATTATGAACTATATTCTTTGGCATAATAAATTTCCTATACTTATAATTGAATATAAGAAAAGAAGTTCTTATTATAGAGCTCTTCAAAGAGATGAAAATAAATTTTTTAATTATTTTGCTAGAAGATATTTGAGTAAGTATAATGGTTTTTTAAAATCTAAATAATTTTTCAATTAAAAACTACTCAAAATAATTCATCAAAAACATACTTCTTGAACTCAGGCACAATCTTTATTGTTAATAAATCCTGTTTACTGAACCAACGAACATCTTCTGCATCTGAACCAATTGAAGTAGTATCGTCAAGTGCAACACAAAGTATAAAATGTATTAAAACATTCTTATTATTATTTCTATCAAACTTATCTAATAACATTGTTTCTTTTACAATTTCAGTTTTTACACCAGTTTGGTTATATGTTGCTTTTCTAACACCACTTTCTATTGTATCATTTTCACTTACTATTCCTGAAGGTAGTGTCCAATGTCCTTCATAAGGATGTTTAGTTGTTTTTATCATTAATAATCTTTCTTTATCATCAAATGCCATTCCTAAGACAACGTGTTTGATGCTGTCTTGTTTAATGTCTCTAACAATTTCATTATTCATTACACTTTTGTATAAAATAGAACAAGGAACTCCTAAACAAGTAACTCTAAGATCTTTATTATCTCTTCTACCTGCTAATACTGAATAACCATGGAAATCGTTTGGTGATTGAATCTGCATTTGTCTGAATAATGTCATTAGTTCTTTTGGAACAATATGTATAAATACACAATTATCTCTGTTTTCTTCTGTAATTAAATAATAATCATCTTTATCTTTAACATTATCTTTAAATTGCCTTTTTTTAAATAGAATATAATCAATTATTTGTGGAAATAGATTTGCATATTTCTCTACATCATCTGCTCTTGCTTGTAATATTTTGTCCCATATGTCCATAATAAGAATAAGATTAAAATAGGTATTTAAAGATTATTGTGAAGGAGGAGTTACTTTTTTCTTCTTTTAGCCATATATTCTTGTTGTTTTTTGGCATGTTTTTTTTTAGCAATTGGCATAAGTGTATCTCTATTTTTATTTATATAATCAATATTCTCTGCACTATATTCAAAAACTTTTCTTTTACCAGTTTGTCTTTGTTCTGGTTTTACAAGATGTCTTACATGTTGTAAATAATATTGCCTAATACTAGTTATTTCTGCTGCTTTTCTTTCAGAAAGTGGGAATAGATATGTTTTTTGAGTTGGATTTGGTGTTTCTTTATCTTTTTCTACTTTTGTTTCTAAAATGTTTTGAGGTTGTGGATTTATTTTTTGATTAATCATATCTTGTAATGATTTTATTTTATCTAAATCTTTATTTAACCTATCTAAATGAGCAACAGCTTCAGTATGTCTAGTTTCATAGTTTGTTTGTGTTTCTTCGAATACTGACATTGCTTTTTTTGCTTTTTCATATTTAATTTTTGTCTCTTCTTTCATACTTTTGGGAATTTCATCTTTAAAAGCTTCATAAAACTCAACCATTTCACGATTTTCTTTATTTTTTTTAATTTCATCTGCAAACTTTTCTTTAAATGGTTGAACATAATCTCTAATATTTTCTACCCTAGCAACAACTTCTGTTGCATAATCTTCAATATATTTTGCTGCTTGATTAAAATTAACTATTTTTTGTGGTTTATCACATTCATCTAATAAATCTTCTAATTCTTTTTTATCTTGTTGTAATTTTGCTTTATCTTGATTAAGACCTTTATTTTTGTTTTTAAGATTTTGAATATTTTTTTCTTTTTGTTTTATAGTTGCTCTTTGTACATATTCTAAATTAGTAAGTGTTTCTATAAATCTTAATTTTTCACTTTTTACAAGGCCATAACTTTTTACTGCTTGTTCTAGTTCTGATTTACTTGTTGGAATTTTACTTTCAGTAACAAATATTTCATATACTCCTTGTGAATTTCTTACATCTTTGATTATAAGTGGTTTAGTAATCTTAGTTTTTAATCTATTTGTTAATTGATGAACTGCTTCATTGTCAGAACTAGCAGGACCATTGATTCTTATAATATAACTCCACTTTTGATTATTTTTTTTACCCATATTAGTATATGGAATAATCTTTCTATTTATAAAGATTCCTATAATTTTACTATTTGTAAGTGGTGTCTTTGTGTGTTGTTGACAAACACCATAACCTTTATAAACAGGATTTGAATTCTATATACTAACATAGGATGTGGGTAGTAGCTTACCTGAACTTTGTTGTGAAACTGAAAAAGTTTTGTATAAAACCCTTTCGCTTACCCTGCTCTAAGCAAGGTATTTTTAATAGAGCACCAATGGCATTCTTACGATGAATAACATTGGTTCGCTGGCCTTAACAGGCAAGGGTTTTATAACAAGAACTAATAAAATATTAATGGAGGCTGAAAATGACACTATACAAACATATTAGAAAGGTTTGGAGAAAACCAAAAGAATCAATGCCTGATTTATGGCAAAAAAGACTGATTAAATGGAGAAAAGATCCAGTTACAATCAGAATCAAAAGACCAACTAGGTTAGACAGAGCTCGTTCTTTAGGGTATAAAGCAAAGCAAGGTTTTGTTCTAGTTAGGCAAAGAGTTTCTAGAGGGGGTCATAGAAGACCAAACATTACTAAAGGTCGTAGACCTAAACATTCAAGGCAAAAAATGATTCTAAATATGAGTTATCAAACAATTGCAGAACAAAGAGCTAATAAAAAATATAA